>JGI24503J29689_10017203_pt1 | contig 17412 bp, 17 predicted proteins | sample BioPla3RNA2_FD_29689 | JGI IMG/M metagenome (IMG submission 29689)
GACGATGAAGACGATTTCAGTAGAAAAGAGAGATTTAGTAACTCAAATTATAATTTTAATCTACCAGTAAAAGTACGTTCAATGAAGAAGAATAAGTAAGTTAAGATAAAAGTGAGTGAGTTATTCCTCACTCACTTTTATTCAGGAGTAATTTATGTATAAGAATTCAATTAAAATCAAATCTGTATTAAGATCCAAATTATTTTCTAATATAGATAGCTCTTCAAAATCTTTTAAAGAAGGTAGAGAGTACGCTGAATCAAATCCTGGACTTTTGATGGATAATGTTCGTGCTTACATAGCGGAGGAAGGAATAGAGGATGCCGTCAACTTCATCTTTGGATATAATTCTAAAGATAAAAAGGCTGATAATTTTGATGAAGATACTGCCAAAATAAGAAAAATGATGCCAAATAGATTTAATGACGAAGAAGTAATTTATAATGGCACGGATGCAAGGTACTTTAATTCAAAAAGAAGAAGAAGAAAATAGAAGTAGGTTTGTATGAATGTAATCTTAAGATCGAAATTAAATTTCAATCAAATGGAATTGGATTTTAGAGATGAAATGGATTTAGTAAAAGAAGAAGCAGAGTATAATCTAAATTCTATCAACGGATATACGAGTGAGTTATTAGAAACCTTAAATTACAAGAAGGAAAGATTAAGAATAGCTGAAAAATCTGTTGAAAATCTCAATAAGAGTAAGAAAGAAAAAGATCTTCAGAAGGCTTATGAAATAAACAGAAGTACTGTAAATAAGTTAAAAGATGATATTAAATTTTATGAGGATTTGTTAGAATCAAATAAAGAGTTACTAAAATCTTTTAAAGATCATTATAAAAGATCCTATGGATTAGTTATTTAATTAAATTAAGGAGATAATTATGTCTGATGTTAAAGAAGTAGAAGAAACAAAAGAAGTAAAAGAAGTAAAAGAAGAAGTCAAAGAAATCAAAGAGACAAAAGTAGAAGATAAGAAAGAGGAAAAGAAGAAGGATGAAAAGAAAGAAGTAAAGAAAGAAGATAAAAAAGAAGATAAGGAGTCAAAAGTAAAGAAGGCTCTTATATTCAAAAGTATAGTTGCAGTTAAATTTGATGGCGTAGGTGATAAATTACTTAATGACCGTACGACTGTGACTTTCGTAGATTATTTAGGTGATAATGCTATTATAATGGACTATGGGATTAAGTACATCGTACCTAAAGATGCGATTATTTTACTTTAATTTTATTTTAATTATGAGGTTCATCCATGACTATAGGTAATAATCAATGTATAAATTGTGGAAATTTATTAAATTCAGTAAACAATACGTTCTTATCAATGGATGAGCTTCACAATCAAATTAGAAGAAGAAATATGCCATTCGTTCCTAATCTTTACAAATTACTAGGAATGAACCTAACAGATGGAATGCAGAATTTTGCTGATATTATTTTAGAAGGGAAGAATGAATTTGAAGAGTACAATACTTTAATAATCAAATACAACATGCCTGATATTAATTCTCGATATACTTTTAAGGATAACTTCTTTGATTGGTTAGAACAAAAAATACCTTCAAGTGAAGTGGAATTCAAACCTTCTGCAATTATTCAACTCACTTCTAGTGTAGAGTTTAATCCTTCTGTTAAAAGTTCTAGTCAATGGACTTATGATAAAGTATCAGGTGATTTTAAAACTCAATGGAGCAGTGGGATTTTGCATTATTATACACCTTATCCTATGAAATCCAATTTGTTAGCATCAAATGAGTGGACAAAAGATTCAGGTATTTACCTGGTAGAAGATCAAAATTACTTAATTGACCAGTTATCTTTTAATGTAATGATGAGGATAAAAGAATATTCTAATATGATTCAATTGGCAGGTTTTACTTCTCAATTACAATTAGATAACACAATAGAAAGATTAAGGAATCGTGTAGAAGAGAATAGGAGTAAAACTTCTGACGTTTATGCTAAATGGATTAATCGCTCATGATAGATTTTATAGATATTGAAATTGCAAAGATCGAAAAGGAATTAGAACTTTTAAAAGATAAATTTCCTTCTTTATTCTCAGAAGAAAGTAAAGAGAGTAAGGGAGTGGATATAGGAGAAATAGAATATGATGAAGAACTTCAGTAAAATTGCTGACTTATTAATTGACGTAGAAGAGACTGTACGTAAAAACGTAGAGTTAGATGATTATTTCAGTGAAGAGATTCTCAGTGGAGATTTATTCAAAGATTACAAAGGTAACATGGTAGTAGGAGATATGGTTAAATATGCATTGAATAAAATAGCAGTTAATCATAAAGAGAACTTCTCACTGAATCACAAGATACCTTTTGTTGTTGAAATCTATTACATGATTGAATCCATCTTTAAACAAGCAAGAATTAAAGTAGAAAAGAAGGATTTAGAGAAGATGGCAAATACTTTAGCTTATTACTACGATGGAAAAGGTGACTCTGAACTAGAGTCTGGTTTATTAGAAAAATACGATATAGAGGATGAAGTATGGGAAGACCTCGTCGAAGAAGTAATTGAACAATGCAATGAATACGAGTCAGAACTCAAAAATATGTCAATTAAAAGAAATAAAAGACGTCCTTATACTAACTTCTCTAATTTTGATTATTCTGAAGGTAAATTCGAGGATGATATTGATGTACCTGTTAGATACAAAAATGTGATTAAGAACCCTAGGTATGACGAATAATAAAAGGAGTAAATTATGCTTATAGCAGATTTTGACCCTAATAAACTGAAGAATGAAGTCCTCAAAGATACAAAATTAACAGATGTACAAGTTTTAGGTGCTACAAACTTCATCGATTACCTAGAAAAATATCATAGAGATAGTAAATACGAAGATAAGAAAGCAGAAGAGAATGAAAGAAAGGTCAGAGAAGATATTGAAGAGAAAATTGAAGAAGCCAGAAGGAGTAACCTTACGTTACCGAGTTACGTATTGAATGTGATTGCAGATAAAGAAACTAGAGATAGTCTTAAAAAGATTGAAGAGAAGGAGAATTCAATGAAAGCTAAAAAGAGTTATGGGTTTTCTTTCAAACCTATTAAGTTAGTTGTTAAAAGTAAAATAGGACTCAAGGAATTAGCTGCATTTACTAATGTGGTAAGTGATGAATTACATAACATCCACTTCTTATGCAAAGGTGACTCCTTCTTCAGGGCACATGAATTTGCTGAAGAATTGTACGATAAATTCAATGAATTCTATGATTACTTACAAGAAGCTGTTCTAATGACAAGTGATTCAATCATTCCTTTAGGTAAATCTAAACAGTACTTATCTGAAGATTTCATTATGAGTTCAGGTGAAGAATTTTACTCAGGTAAAGAAGTTTATTCTAAGTTAAAAGATATTTGTGAACAGTACCTAATACGTGCAAATGAAGTATGTAATAATTTGAATGATGAAGATTATATTGATAAAGGGATTAAAGTTAAATTGGAAGATTTTATCTCAGAGATTGGACTTTTAATTAATTACAAACTCAAGAGTCCGTTAAAGCGTTAACTTATAAGGAAGGGATTTATGGGTGATTTATTCAAAGAATTTAAGGATAAGTTCCCTATGGATTTTAATCCTTTATCAAATTTTACGCAATACAGTATAATGAATCGTGAGATTTATTCTAACTGGTGCAAATCCTTCTGTACACCTTGTCTTTACCGTAAAATTAAGAAAGAAGGTTCACAAATAACTCCTTCAGAAGGTAGTTTGACAGACTTTAGTAAAGTAGATAAGTACGTTCTAGCCTACGGTACATCTGCAGTTATTTTTGATGGATCAGAATCAAGTAGTTATATAGATTTTGATGTTTATTTCCCTATTCAGAATGAATCATTTAATAAATTAAATGCTCAATTCACAGATAACATACAGATTCAAGCTCCTTACGATGAAAGATTTGAGTATAAGTCAGGTGATTTAGTAATATTTAAATTCAATGAATACATTTTTAGGTATGAAGTCAGGAATGAACCTGAGAGTTATCAAAATATAATGTACAATCTTAATATTAAATACGTTGATAAGAAAAGGATTTCTGACTTAAATCAAATACCTTCTGAAGTACCTAGATTAGAAGATGAAGTATGGTGAGGTAGAAAATGTATTATTTATCTTTATTTAATATAGTTCTAAAATCAAATTTCAAAAATATAAAATTTAAAAAAGTAGATACCCTTGATTACGCTAAGATTGAATTAGATATAAACAATAAAATGGTTACGATCGAATATTCAGAAGGAAATAGTTACAGTCAAATTGAAGATTATGTAATACTTAAGAATGCATCAATGCAAGATGAGATAGATGTAGAAGAAGGTACCTACCTTCTCCATGAACCGTTAGATATAAATGGTTTTAAATTTGCATTGAGTGACAGTTCAATAGGAAGGGATTTTACCCAATTATTATTTGAGAAAAGTGAACTGGAAGAAAGTAGGGTAGAGAAGAGAAGTAATTCTATAAGGATTTTATTGAATGAAGATATAGATACAGAAGAATATATTGAACTAATAAATACATCTAATTATTATTATATTTTAGAATATGAAGATCCTATTATTTCTAATGTCTTCTCTGAATTATCAGAACGTACAAACAGAGTGTCAATTAGGAGTGAGAATAAACTTAAGATAAAAGATACTTCCTTACTAATTGAGACGGCTGACTATATCTCTGCATTAATTTTAACTTTGATGCATGACTACCCTAATGTACAATTCTTTAATGTTGACCAAGATCAAGATGATTCTAAATACAAGGAATTCTGCAAATACATAGCTAATCCTGAATCTTTTGATAACTCAATAACGTCCGCTCACGTATTTAGCGACCCTATTTACGGTGACGTATTAAGAACTAATTGTTATATACAATTTGAATATTTCACTGCGGATATTATCAAATTCAATAAAAGAAGATTTGATTATATGATTAATAGATTCATTTCTGACCACGGAATAGCCTATCTCCCTTTTCCTGGTACAGATAGAGGAGTAAAATTCAACGTCACATGGAATAGGAATGAAGTAGCTACTGACCAAGAAGCTATGAGTTATAAGAGTACAACTAAAATGGATCCTGAGAGGTCTAGTTACTCATTTACATTCAGTGCTAAATTAATTGTAACAATTTATAGATTGAAAGGGAGATACCCTAAATTGAGTAAAAATGTACTAGGAAATGTTAATTATAAACATCCTAATACTAAAGAGATAGAAGAAGAAATAGGTAACAATCCTGAAAGGGATGGAAGAGTACCTTATACTTCATTAAATGGTAAAACATATTACAGATAATTACTGTACAAGGAGTTTAATTATGGCTAAAGAAGCATTTGTATCTTCCTCGGTATATGACCTGACAGGTGGATTGACTAGTGCACCTGCAGATGACGGATACAATATTATAGGTGCAGCTTACACACCTACTGGACCTGTTAAGAAAACTAAGGTATTATCACAAAAAGATTTTGTTAATAAATACTTGACAGGATCTACCGTAAAAGCTGATGACCACATTTCAGTTCTCTTCAGTTATTTAGTTTTAGCTGAAAATCCTCTTTACTTAATACGTGCATGTCCTGTTACTATACTGGAAGGTATTTCGAGTACAGGTACAAGGTTACTTTTTGATAAATCTTTCAATTTGTTGAGTGAATATTTCCGATTCAAAATTAATGAAATTAAAGATTCATTGAATTATTATTACATTAAATCAGGAAGTAACGTATTTGCTACAGGAGTTACAGGTGAAATCTCTTCCGAAGAAGTAGATGGAGCTTCAATACATGAATTAAGTGAAGATAAAAGTATTGACACAATTCTCTCTTCTCTTATTTCTAAGTCAAATGAAGTAGGTGCAAATATTGATTTAATAAAATCAAGAGAGAATACAATAATTTCAAGAGATAGATTTGATGGCTCCTCACCTAATATCGGTAAATTTACTGAAGTAATCAAGTACGGTATTTACAACTATCTGACTTCAAGTAAAATGGTTGATTCTAGTACTCTTTACGTAGGTGAATTAGATTACATCGCAGTAGATGGGACTTCTTATTATTTTAGAGGACAAGGTTCTCATGAACCTACTTCAATCATTAATCCTACACCTATCAGTTCTCCTGATAACCGTGTATCTATGTTACAAAAATATTTTTTACTCAAAGTATTAGCTTCAGCTAATTGTGATAATTACGGTGCACTGACTTTAGGATTAAAGGATTGTGATATCTCAATCAGTAACATCCCTTATACATCATCGAGTGAAGGTAAAATCTCATTCCTAAGTAACTCAAATATTAAAACAGGTTCACTTAGTGGAGTTGATACACCTAAAATCTCTATCAAGTATGATTCAGTTACTTATAATTACTACAATACTAAGGATGAAGTTGATGAAGGTATCAATGTTTACGCTGTAAATGCATCCAATGGTGCTGAGTTTATTACTAAAGTGTTAGACAGATTTATCAGTAAATTCAGTAACGTATTTGATAGTTCTGATTCTACATCCTTAATCGTTGATGGTAATTTAACTTTACTCTCAACTCAGTCTTCAGGTTCACTTTCATCTAATGTTTATGAAATTTTCAGTGATACAGATGAAGTTGCTACTTATTATTACTATCTATCTAATGATGCGAATAATAAAGATTATATTGATTATGAATTCTTAAAATTAATCGTAGGTAAGTACTATTATTACACAGGTAAACTCCCTGAAGGAGAAGTTATACCTTCAGGATTAACTGTCGTAAAGATGGACTCTAATTCAGTTAATGCAGAAGAATTCAAATCACTTTTATTTAAGAACCTTTATTTGACTCAGAAAATAGGTATGTACGGTGATTATTTTATTAGTACATCGGAATTAGATATTATTTCTGATACGAATTCAATAACAACATCTTCAAGTACAGTTTCACAATTTACGACAGATCAATTTGCAGTAGTACAAAAATTCCCTTCAACAGCTCCTGTATTTAAGTTTGAGTATCAACAATCTAAAGATATTGAAAATATGTTAGAATTGAAACTTAACTACAAAGATGGAACAGATATTGTTGATTGGACTCTATCTTTTGTTGCAGGTACTGTTGACGGTTACGGAGTTGACCAATGGTTCACTAGAGTAAAATCAGACTTCTTTGAAATCGTCAATCTTCAAAATGAAGGTGAATTAGGTGATACTTTAGAATCTTACCACTCTCCTTCTTACGGTGACAAAGTAGGTGTTCCTGCTTATGACCATCAATACATAAAAGATGCAATTGATGAAGTGACCGAATACGAAGATGACGTACTTTATGACATGGTAATTGATGGAGGTGTAATTGACCCTGGAGTGGCTCAAACATGTCAATCAATGGCAGTCAAGTTGAACTCAGTTTATCCTGCATCTTTACCTACTGACACGAGTACTTCAACCATAATCTCTTATGTAGGAGCTGCTAACTTTAATCATTACGTAACTCGATTATTAGCCGCAGCTGATAGAGAATCTGTGGCAGGATTCAGTAAAGTAATTTCAGGTTCAATCAAATTAGTAAGAGCAATATTAGGTTTATTCAGGAATAAAGCTATTGAATTCGCTCCTAACTTTGATTTGAATCACGGAACAGTAGGTGTAACGAATTTAGTTCAAGATTTTACTAAAACTGAACGTGAACTCTTACTGGATTACAAAGTTGAGTCATTAAAAGGTGGAATCAATACTGCTTATTATATCAATGACAATACAACTGCTCAACCAAGTAAATCTTACATGTCAGAAGAACAAAACGTACGTATGACTAATACTGCAATCCATACACTTGAAAACTTTGTGAAGACTTACAAAGCTGAATTGAATACTTCAGCAACTCGTACAAAAGCTCAAGATGGTGCTAATGCAGCACTTCAAGATCGACTCTTTAAAGGTAAACAGTATCAACCTGCAATGTACCGTGCAGTATGTGATGATAGCAATAATACGGATCAAGTTATTAACGATAACAAATTAATAATTGACTTGTATGCATCCTTCACTCCTTCTGTCAAGTACATATTGCTTAAGCATTATATTGTTCCTTTATCAGAGGTACAATAAAAAAGAAGAACAAATTAAAGGAGCCGTCAGATGAATATCAACACATTAGTAAACAATAATTATATTTCTAATGCAGTAGATAAGATTCTGACTGTTTTTATTCAAGTAGAATCAGAAAGTAACTTCCTCCCTCAGTATAAATTGAAGTCAATAAATACTGAGGAGGAGTTTTACAAGTACTTCGCTGACAGTAAATCAAATTATGACCAATCTTTGCTTACAGCTCTTCGTCTAATCAAGAATGGTTACAATTTAATAGTCAGTAATGTTAAGAAATCTAGTCATAAACTCACTGCTAGAGTTTTTAATGATGGACATTACCGTTATTTAGATGACAAGAAAGATATAGGAGTAATTAAAGCTAGAATACAAGGAAGTAAGAATTTAGCTGTAAGAGTTAATATAGATAATTTCATAAATAATGGTGATTATATTTTATTAGAACATGAAATACCTAACAGCTCAGGTAGGAAAATTGCCAGTAATGTTATAATTTATTTAGGTAAAATACCTCCTGTTAACAGTATTAATTACAAATCGACTTCAAATTATGGACTGGATCCTTCCTTGAGTAAAGAGGAGAAATTAAAAAAGATTCAATCTTACTTAACGACTAAAGAGAGTTATCACGTAAATATCGATGATGGAGAATTAAGGATTGCTTACCCTTATGAATTTGTCAGTATTTATAACTTTAAAGGTGCAACAATAGACTACGATGAAAGTTTTGAATGTACCTACTTAAATTCTATAGAAGATGATGAAAAGTGTTTTGATATAATCAGTAAATACAATTCTAATCTTGATGAGATCTCTTTAGAATATAAATATGAATATAATAAACATGTATTTTACGTGAATAAATTATACAATGAAAAAGATATTTCTTACTCAGAAAGATTCGATGATTCGGATTTAAATTCCGCAATAAATAAACTAAATGACCTATCAGAATTAGTAAATTTGAATGTATACTCAGATAAACTGGTAGAAGGTATTTATTACTTAAGGAATTTAGATAAAAAGAATTACAGTACAACGGAAGATGATTATATCTCTTCTTATGAGAAGGTTTATAATGAACGTAGCGGTAATTACCATAACTTCTGTTGTAATTTTATTTATGAATCAGATAAATTCTTCAGTAAGAGGTCTCAATTAGCCATGAATTTAGCTTTCAGTGAATTGGATACACCTATGATTCGATTGGTGAATTTTATAGATGAATCACTCTTCCTTCTAGGTGATATGGTTACGTGTTTTACTGATAATTATTATAAAGTAGAAGAAGGGATTTACTCTTCTAAAGAATTGTTTCTAAAGTTATTGATTGAAAATAAATTAAGTAATGAATCTAATGAAATAAAATTGATAGGTGAATTCAACTCTGATTCACCTGATTATGTCAACAAATTCACACCTGAAGTCTTAGGTGTAAATATTTGTGAGATAAAAACAATTTTTAATTCTAATATATTTAATTTATTTGATACTTTAATAATTAGCGTATTTGATAATTTAGCAAATACTGAAAGTGACCTATTGAAAACTAAATATTCTTTATATGATATTATAGATAGAATGAATGATTACTTCAATGAAAATTTAGGTTACAATCCTGACATAAAATTATTGACTTTTGAGTACGTAACTGATAATAAAATTGAAGTTAGTTTAGAGTATTATGTAAAAACTTTTAAGAGTATTCAAGAGATTAACTTAGTACTAAACATCACATAGGAGATAAAAATGAGCGATGTATTGGATTATTTAAATTACAATCAGATGATGGATGATACATCTGAGTTTCTTACTGACGATAAGTGGGATGTCACTTTTGATAAAATGCCTGCTGCAGTATACTGGCCTGGAGATACCTTTGTAAAATTCAGGTTAAAATCAGTGGATGGAATTTCTACCTCTATCTGGAGTCACTCACCTTTAAGTACAAAAATACGTGGTTTTGAAACTCCTGTACAAGCAGGCAGAATTGAAATGGTAAATACCACCATAACACTTCACTTAGCTGATTATGAAGATCAATCCATCTACGTCTTCTTAACGGACTGGATGTTTAAGTGCTGTGACCCCGTTACCCAAAAAGGGTACAAATCAAAAGATTTAAGAGCTAACATGACATTCACAAGATTGAATGCACTGAATCAACCTGTAAGAAGGTACGTAATGAAAGCTGGTATTATCGAGACACCGAACTATGAAGATCCTTTTAATGGTGATGGACGTAACTTATTGAGTGAAGATAGTACAATACCAATTAAAGGCATGTTATTCCCACCAGAATTCTTAACTCTTGGAGTATAATTGAGGTAATTATGGATATCGTCAGCATCATAAAATCAGATACATCAGGTAACATCACTAAAAGGTTACAAGGTGAAAATAATGAAGAGAAGTATGGTGCTATGAAGGAATCCAATCCTGTCGTAGCTCCTGAAACAACTACGACAGGAGGTAACAGTAAATCAGAGGAACACCTCCTCGGAGTAAGTGAAGGTAAGAATAAAGAAACCGTCTATAAACCTTCAATACATGCTGTTAAGGATTTATTGCATGATGACAATAAGAAAGACGCATTAGAGAGGTCAGGTTCACCTTCTAACGTACCTCAATCAGTAAATGGAGTCAGTCCAGCAGTTAGAAGTTCAGAAAAAGGTGACCTTAAGAGTAAATTTAAGAGAGAAGAGGACTTAGAGAAATTAGAGTCGAATATAAAAGCAGTACCTGAAGGGATAAAAGATTATTTGACTAAAGAAGGTGATGCTTTAGGTACGGATTTAGCTGCATATGTAAACTCTCCTTTACAAGAACTGAATGCCTTATTCTCACGTAGATACACTGCATTCAATACCAATATTAAATTATTTGGTAGATATGCGTGGAAGCAATACAGTATATCAGATCGTGATACATCGCATCCTTTTGTTATGTTACCTTGGGCTGAAAAATTAGCATTCATGGAGAATCTGTCATTAGATGCAGCTAAGTTTAGAAAAGATAAAATCGATAGATTCGATAAATTAGTTAAAGATGCAATGAAGTCACTTGGAGGTAAGGATGACATTCCTACACCTGAGAATGGAATAAAACCTCAAACTAGGGACTCAGCAAATAGGTTCACAGGTAGTCAAAGAAGTGATTACTTAAAAAGAGGTAAGGATGACATTCCTACACCTAAGAATGGAATAAAACCTCAAACTAGGGACTCAGCAAATAGGTTCACAGGTAGTCAAAGAAGTGATTACTTAAAAAATAGTAAGGTACAACCTCCTGAGAAGGACATACAAAAAGGTAAAGGTCATAGTGGATCTGAATATAAATTTGATATATCCAATCCATCAAAATTCAATGAAAGATACATAAATAACAATGACAAGCATTTAGGTCCTTACTTTAAAGGTTATGCAGATATTTCTTTATTCGAAGGTCGTCAAGATAGATTTTATGACTTTGAGATTTATGCACCTAACTCTTTAAGAAATAAAGGATTACCTGATATACCTACTGCAGCTAGTGGACTGAAAGTTGACGTAAATACAAATATCACTTCAGTTAAAACTATTTCATTAGTTAGTGGAGAAGAATTTGATTTAGGTTCTTTTGGTTCAGCTGCACGTTCATTGAAATTAGCAGATAATGTAGCATCTATACAGACATCTATTTATGAAACAGAAGATATTCAAGTAAGAAAATGGATGCAAAATTATATCAAGTATATGTACGGTGATAACCCTACTCCTTTAGTTCATAGGAGTTATTACCAAGGATATTATTATATAACTTATTATTATCTAGACATAGATCGTTCGATTATTCAAGAGAGAACTTTTTATGGGTTACCTACTTTCGATTTATCTTTGACACCTATGGACGGTGACTTTAAATATTTCGATGTAACTTGGATGATAATAGGTGAGTCACCTACGAGAGAGAATTAGTTAAAATTATTAGGAGGAAGAGGATGGCATCAGTGACTGAATTACCTGTATCATCTTTACCGTCAAAAGGGTACGGATATAAGTTCAACATGGTAAGATTGCCTAAATTAGTATTCAATCAAATCACAGAGTATTCAAGTGAAGTCCATAAATGTAACAATGAACTTGCTACTTTTCTATGTGAGATTAAACACTTACTTTTAAACTTACAGAATGGAAGTGAAATTTCAATGTACGATGCAATACCTCTGATGGCTATAAGGTGTTACACTTCTACCTCAGAAAAATTGACTGACTTTATTAAAATTAAATATCATTGTCCTTTACATGACCGTCAAGAAGTAATGAAAGTCGATATGACTAAAATGAAATTCAATGATATGGATCCTATGTTAAGAAAAATAAAAGCAGTTAAACTAGATGGTGTATTTTACGACTTGAGAATACCCACGGTAGGTGAATTCGTAGCTACTGCTGAGAAAATAAAATTGAAGTTACCTAAGACTTATGCATTAAAATATGCATGGATGATGTCAGCTTTTACTGGAATAGAAAAGAGTGACAAAGAAAATGAACATCTCGCTGATAGAGTACTCAATGCAATCTCTAAAAGTGACAGTAAAGACATATTAGCATTGAACAAAATTTACTCTTTACTCACAGGAGCTTTTACATACTTCGTAGCTCACTGTGGAGATAAAGAAGGAGGTGAACCAGTGGTACGGATTCCTACAATAGAACCTATCACTGATACCTTTCAAAATATTCTCCTCAACGAAGAGTTTGATCAAGATACCTTTAACATTAGAGAAGATGAGTAGGATTAATGTTTACAACCTTACGTTAGAAGAGATAGAAGAATATATCGAATCCTTAAAAGAAGTCAATGAAGATTATAATAAGAAGTATGAAGAAAAATTGAAAAGAAAGATGAAGAAATTAAAAAGGATTTAATTAGGAGTTCACTATGCCTTGGACAATGATACCTAAAGCATTAATGCAAGCTGGGAAATTTATAGTTAAGCAGTTAATGAAACAAGGTCCTAAGTTAGTCAAATTAGGTAAAAAGTTCACAGGAAAAACTAGCAAATCAATAAATAAAGTTGGTGAATTACTAACTAAACAAAAAGGTACAGATGTTTTAGGTAACACTCCTAAATTCGGTGATATTGCTAAACAGCAAATAAAAAATACAATCAATAAAAAGTTCAAAGGTAAAGGTTTATCAGAAAAAGTAACTAACTTTTTCAACGAACAAATAGCCAGGAGAACTGGATTTGATTTTAAAAAGAGTAAGATAAAACATAAAAACATCGAAATACTAAAGAAGAATAATGTACCTTTATCTGAAATTCTTAGAATGGATAAAGAAGGATTTTTAGACTCTGACGATGCAATAATGAAGGAGTACAAAAATAGGAAGCAGAGTAAAAATAAAATCAGTAAAGAACTTCAAAATAAGATAAAAGATGCTTCCAATGAATTCTCTAAGAAAAAAGAAATTGAATTCTTAAAGAGTGAAAATGCTATTCTAAGTGACGCTGATATTGAGAAAATTTACAGAACTAAATCTAAAAAACTGGATTCAGTTGAGAGTGTTTACGAAAACGGTAAACAGAAGATAGAATTAACATTTGAGACTAAATTAGCAAGATTAGATCCTTCAGACCCTAAGTACAATGAAAGAAAAGCAGAATTAAGAAAGAATAAATTAAAAGACTTAAAAGATTTAAAACTCAAAACAAAGTTAGATGAATACCGTGACGCTAAAATGCTCACAAGTCAAGCTGACATGTTTAAGAATATGTTGGTAAAATCTTTAGCATTTAATGGTAAAATAAGTGAAGAAAATGCTAACACAGTAATGAAAAATGTATTAAACATTATTGACAATTTCAATGAAAAGTTATTAAGTGAATTAGCTTTAAGAAATGAAGACATAGCTGAAATGATTCAAATGGATCATAACTTAAGTAGGGAAGGTCTTCAAAAATTAGCTGATAAAATGGCAGATTTATTTGATACTAATGATTTACGTAACGATGAAAAGTTAAATAAAATATCTAATTCAATCATCTCTGAGAGTGCAGGTTTTATCAATAAACAAGCAGAAGATAAAAAGAAAGTAGATGATGCATTATTCGAATCTTTAAAAGAGATGAATGAAGCAGCTGAACTAAGGAAGAAGGTTAGTGAAGAAAAATCAGAAGCATTAGGTGAAGGAGCCTCTGAGAATGATAAATTAGCTGAATACGGTATTGGTAATGTACTGAAATCCCAGAACTCAATTATGGATATGATAATGACTTCCACAGAAAAGACGGGAGGTATTGATAAGATATTTGATGGTGCATTACCTGCAATGATGAAGAGTTTAGGTGAAGATGTAGGTTTATGGGGTACAGGTTTAGCTATTGCATTAAAGAAAATACCTGAAACTATGATGGCTGGACTATCTGCTGTACTGAATAAAGTTCTAGCTCCACTGAATAAATTACTCGCACCTTTAGGTGACGCTATTTCAGGTGCATTCGGATGGGCAAAACCTTATGAAACACCTGGATGGATTGAATCACTAAGAAACGTCCCAGTAATAGGAGGACTCGCTGGTGGACTAGACTGGATATCTTCAAAAGTTATGGGTGTACCTTATGCAATTAAGAATATGGGTGAAAATTTCGCTAATGGAGATATCGGTCTAGGTGACATTATTTCTAATGGTTTATTAGGAATACCTAAGACAATCATGGGAGGTGTTTCTAATTTACTACTTACTGTAATGGGAATTCCTACAGATATAATGTCATCTAAAGAGGAAATGGCTACTCAAAGTGACTTTGAACAGAAAAGTCATTTCTCTACTGCTGGTGATAAAAATGCACATGAATCATCTGAAAAGCTGTCGCAATCAAATATTGAAGTAAAAGCCGAAGAAGATGTCAATAAAGTACTTTTAGATAAACCTTACTCAAATGAAAATCTATCACAATCAAATATTGAAGTAAAAGCTGAAGAAGATGTCAATAAAGTACTTTTAGATAAACCTTACTCAAATGAAAATCTGTCACAATCAAATATTGAAGTAAAAGCTGAAGAAGATGTCAATAAAGTACTTTTGGATAAACCTTACTCAAATGAAAATCAATTCAATGACTTAAATGAAACTGCATTAGATAGTGAAGTAAAAGATATCTATTTAGAAAGACGAGTCAATAAAGTACTTTTAGATAAACCTTACTCAAATGAAAATCAATCACAATCAAATATTGAAGTAAAAGCTGAAGAAAGACGAGTCAATAAAGTACTTTTAGATAAACCTTACTCAAATGAAAATCAATTCAATGACTTAAATGAAACTGCATTAGATAGTGAAGTAAAAGATATCTATTTAGAAAGACGAGTCAGTAAATCACCTGAATTGGAACTAAATCTTGATGAGATAAAACATGAGTCATCTGAAAATCTGTCACAATCAAATATTGAAGTAAAAGCCAAAGAAGATGTCAATAAAGTACTTTTGGATAAACCTTACTCAAATGAAAATCAACTCAATGACTTAAATGAAGCTGCATTAGATGGTGAAGAAAAAGATATCTATTTAGAAAGACAAGTCAGTAAATCACCTGAATTGGAACTAAATCTTGATGAGATAAAACATGAATTACCTAATTCTGACCTTCTTATTGACAATACAATCGACCTTTTAACTGAAACTGCCACTGAGCATGGAGTTATAGATAAAATAGAAGGTATTGACCCTAAAGAAGAAAGAAGAGAAGGAAAGGACGGAAAAGTTACTCAGAATAATACTACAATTGTACAACCTGCAATTATTAGGGAGTCAAGAACGGATACACGTGTTATTCATGACTCAGATGCAGTATTCTCTACAGGAGATGGATTATAATTCGAAGGAGATGTAAATGCCTTTTTATCATAAAAAAGTATTGACAGATAAAGCATCTACAATTGCATTGATTATAGGTGAAAAAGAATGGGTAGCACCTTTAACAACTAATATAACTATTGATACAACAATCCCTTGGACTTCAGGTGGAGATATGATGACTGCATTTAAGGATGGGATTGCTGAAGGTGCGAATAAAGCTATTAATGCAGCTCAGTCAATCGGTAATATGGGAGCTAAAATAGGTAATACTTTTGGAGGGAGTTTCAGTGGATCTCAACAAGGTAAGTTAGTCACTGCTTCTTCTTCTTTTAAGAAGTTCAATGGCTCAGATACTAAATTTACTGTTCCTAGTTTTACTTGTTACTTTATAAATGAAGATGACACTAGAAGTCACGTAGATAGAGCAAAGGAGTTACTGAAAGTTGTACTCCCTTTAGTATCTAAAAGCAGTCAGAGTAACAATAATATTAAATACGAAATAGCTCCGAATGACTTCCGTACTCCGAATGAAGGATTTAATCCTCAAAATATGTCAGGTTACTGTAAAATTAGAATAGGTAATAGGACTTTCAGTTATTTAGTCCCTAGTAATGTCAGAGTAGATTACTCCAAGGAAGTATCTTTATTAGATAATAACATCCCTCATTGTATAACAATCTCTGTAGAATTGGAAGTAGCATTTAAACTTATGTCGAATGATACTATTGCACTTTTAGGTTAGGTAAAATAAATGGCTAGAAAAATAGATTTAAAAGAAGAATTGAATGACCCTTTTGGATCCAATTTTATCAAAGGGATTGATGAACTAAAAACTGAAAAGGTAAAATTAGACAATGAAACTAGAATCGACCTTATTGATGAATTTGAGGATAAGATAGAAGTACATATGATTATTAACCGTATGAGTGACACTATATTTAAATCTGATAAAGTAGATATTGTTAAAGATAAGGATGCACTGATGATTTTAGAAACACGTACTAATCAGAGGTGATTATGATTGAATTTAGTAAATTTAAAATGAACTTAACTTTCCAAGAGTCAGGAGCTGAAATAGGTACTGATTATGGATTTTTAGGTTTAGATATATTCGAAACTATAAATCAAGTCCCTTACTTCGAGTTAGGATTAAAATCAAATTACTTTGAACCTATAAATAAAGAGAAGAATTTAAAACTCAATTATCAGTCAGATGTACTAAATTATGAATGTCCTTTAGGAATTAATAGTATCGTTTATGATGGAGAGTCAATCCTAATCAGAGGTTGGTTAACTGAATGGGAGAATTTTAAAACGTATCATACAAGGTACTTATCAAATAATATAAAGGACGCAATTAATAAACTCAAGATAAGAGATAAAATTAATTACTCAGATAACTTATCAGGAGAACTCTTCCAAATAAATGAGTCCAATATAACTCAGTG
>JGI24503J29689_10006439_pt1 | contig 17205 bp, 10 predicted proteins | sample BioPla3RNA2_FD_29689 | JGI IMG/M metagenome (IMG submission 29689)
GATTAAAGGAGCAAATTATGGATCACAGAAAAATGAAAAAACTTAATATCAGCCCTTCTTTACTTGGCTTTGGAGCAATGAGATTAAAAACAAAAGCTAACGGAGATATTGATTATGAACTTGGTGATAAACTAATTGATAAAGCATATAAAAACGGCGTTAATTATTTTGATACAGCAGCTACGTATACCGACGGTTTAAATGAAAAATTTTTAGGCCAAAGTCTAAAAAGATATCCAAGAGAAAGTTATTACTTAGCTACTAAATTATCTTTATTTAGAATTAAAGAAAGAGAAGAAATTTTTAGTTTTTTTGAAAGACAATTAGAACAATTGGGAGTTGAATATGTTGATTTTTATTTGATTCATGCAATGAACAAAAACATTTTTCAAAAAGTTAAAGATTGGGGAATTATTGATATTTTAAGAAGGTGGCAAAAAGAAGGCAAGATTAGATATATTGGTTTCTCTTTTCATGATGATTATAAAACTTTTAAAGAAATTTTAGATTATTATCATTGGGACTTTTGTCAGATACAACTTAACTATATGGACACTAATTTCCAACAAGGAATCCAAGGATACTATGATGCTTTAGAAAAGGAAATTCCTGTAATTATTATGGAACCATTAAAAGGGGGAAAGCTTGCTAATTTTAATAAAAAAGTAAGCAAACTATTAATTGATTACAACCCTAACGTTAGTACTGCAAGTTGGGGCTTTAGATATCTATTTGGTTTAGAAGGCATAAAAGTTATCTTAAGTGGTATGAATGATATGGAGCAACTAGACGATAACCTAAAAACTTTTAAAAATCCTAAACCTTTGAATCAAGAAGAACAAGAATTAATCAAAACAGTTGAATCTAAGTTAAATGAAATTTTTGAAGTAGATTGTACTCAGTGTAGATATTGTATGCCTTGTCCTGCAGGAGTAGATATTCCTGAAAATTTTGAAATTTTTAATGATTATGCAATGTATCAAGCAGTTCATAATACTAAATGGAACATAAATCTTTTGAAGAAAAGGGATGCTTTATATGATGCTTGCATAGAATGCGGTGTATGTTTGAGCTTGTGTCCTCAAAATATTGATATTCCAAACGAACTAAAAAGAATGAAAGAGACTTTAGGATTTATTAAATGATTGAAGCTAAAATAAGTTTAGGGCAAAACTTTTTAGTTGATCAAAACATAATTAATAAAATAGTTAATAGCATTCCCATTAATAAGGATAGTTTGATTATTGAGATTGGTTCAGGAATGGGCGCTATTACTAAACCTATCTATGAGTTAACTAAAAATGTAATTGCTATTGAATTAGATCAAAGGTTAGTTGATTATTTAAATAAAGATTTTCCTGAATTAAAGATAATTAATGAAGATGCTTTAAAAGTAGATATTGATTCTTTAATAAATAAAGCAAAATACTCTAATGTTATTTTAGTAAGCAATCTTCCTTATTATATAACTAGCCCACTAATAGAAAAAATTTTAAAGTTGAAGAAAATTGATTATGCCTTTTTGATGATGGAAAAAGAAGTTGCTTCAAAAATTAAAGCAAAAGAAAAAAATGTTTTGTCTTTACTAGTTGACTTAAGAGGCAAGATAGAAGTTTTATTTGATATTGGTCCGAATGCTTTTAAACCGAAACCAAAAGTAGTTAGTTCGTTTGTGAAGATATCTTATTTATATGAAAATGAATTAGATGAAGAATTTTATTTATTTTTGAATAATTTATTTTTAAATAAAAGAAAAACTTTAATCAATAATTTAAACGCCATATATAAGAAAGATAAAAAAGAATTGGAATTTATTTTTGAAAAGTTAAACTTAGATAAAAAAATAAGAAGTGAAAAATTAAGTATTGACGAAATAATAAAACTGTACAAGGAGTTGTTTTGATGAAGAAGAAAGCTTATGGAAAAATTAATCTTTCCTTGCATGTTTATGAAAAACGCGAAGACGGATATCATAATATAGAAAGCTTAATTACCTTAATAGATATCTACGACAAGATGAAATTTAAAAAAAGCCTTGAAACAAAAGTGTTTGTAAAGAAGGCTAAGATTAAAAATAATATTGTAAATAAAACTATTGAGTTAATTAGAAAAAAGTATAATTTAAAAGAAAGCCTAGAAGTTAAAATAGAAAAAAGAATTCCTATTGGGGCCGGTTTAGGCGGTGGCAGTAGTAATGCAGCTGCTACTATTAATGCTATGGACGAACTTTATGATTTAAACATGAGTTTAGTTGAAAAGAAATTAATAGCAGAACAATTAGGAATGGATGTTGCTTTCTTTTTAGAAAACGATACTTGTTTAGTAAGAAGAAGGGGAGAAGTGGCAACCCCAACAATTAACCCTTATGTGGGTTATTATTGTTTGTTATTATTTAGTGAGTTTTCTGTTTCCACAAGAGAAATATATGAAGCATATGTATTGGATGATGAACATTTAGAAAATGATTTAGAATCTAGTTATAAAACGACTAATTCATTATTATATAAAGAAATTCAAAATCTTAAAAAAGACTTGTTAGATTTAAAAGCAGTTAAGGCTATGATGAGTGGATCTGGGCCTACTGTTTATGGTTTATTTGAAAAGAAGAAATATGCTAGAAAAGCAGCAAAGGTTTTAAAGAAAAAACACAACAGAAAACCAATAGTTACTAAAATTATTAAAAACGGATAAAAACTAAAAACGTTTTCAAAAAGTTCTTGCTATTTTACAAATAAATGTTATAATATAAATAGAAAGAGGAAAGAAAAATGCCAATTACGAACGTACAAGTTTATTTAGTAGAAAATGCTGGCAAGATTAAAGCTTCAGCAACAATCACTTTCGATGACGCTTTTGTAGTTCACGGATTGAGAATTATTGAAGGCGAAAAAGGGTTATTTGTGGCTATGCCAACAAGATACTCAAGAAAGAAAGGTAGATTTTTAGACACAGCTCATCCAATTTCAAACAAAGCAAGAAGTGTATTAGTAGATGCCATTTTAAAGGCATATCGTGAAGAAGTAAAAAAGAGTTAAAGCAAAACCCCTTTAGATAAAAGGGGTTTTCTTTTTAGAATTAAATTGAAAAAGTGATATTTATATAGTATAATATAGGTATATTGGAGGTAATTTAAGAAATGGCGACTATTCACGGAAAGAAGATAAAATTATTTTCTTTAAGTGCCAATCCCGAGCTTGCACAAGAGATTGCAGAGTGCATGGGGACTGGTTTGTCTGACTGCACTATCACAAGATTTGCTGATGGTGAGATTAGTGTTAACATTGGGGAAACGGTAAGAGGACATGATGTTTTTGTAATTCAACCAACATCTGCTCCTGCAAACGATCATTATATGGAGTTACTTATTTTTGTAGATGCGTTAAAGAGAGCATCTGCAAGAACAATTAATGTAGTTATGCCTTATTATGGTTATTCAAGACAAGATCGCAAAGCCTTAGCAAGACAACCTATTTCAGCTAAACTGATGGCTGATTTATTGCAAGCTGCAGGTATTACAAGAGTTGTTTGTATGGACTTACATGCGGCGCAAATTCAAGGATTCTTTGACGTTCCGATTGATAATTTTGAGGCATTACCAATTATGGTTCAATATCTAAAGAAAAAGAAATTACAAGATTTAGTAATTGTAGCGCCTGATCATGGTGGAGCTTCAAGAGCAAGAAAGTTTGCAAATTGTTTTAATGCACCACTTGCTATTATAGATAAGAGAAGACCGGCACCCAATGTTGTGGAAGTAATGAATATTATAGGTGATGTAGAAGGTAAAAACGCAGTTATCGTAGATGACATTATTGATACAGCAGGAACATTAACTGAAGCAGCTAGAGCATTAGTAAAAGCTGGTGCTAAAGAAGTTTATGCAGTTGCAACTCATCCGGTATTATCTGGACCTGCAATTGAAAGAATTCAAAATTCGCCAATAAAAGAGTTAATAACTACAAATTCTATTCGTTTACCAGAAGAAAAAAGAATTGCCAAGATTAAACAGTTATCAATTGCTAAACAAATTAGTCAAGGTTTAATTAACATTATTGATGACAAATCAGTAAGCTCTTTATTTCAATATAAACCTGAACAAAACTTTTAAAAAGTTCTTGCTTTTTAAAAAGCTTTGTGATACACTCTATAAGATAAGTAAAAAAAGGTCGTATATATTCAATAATATGGATTGAAAGTCTCTACCCTGAAACCGTTAATTTCGGGACTACGAATTTATTCTAAGTATAGGGGCTTTTAAGGAGCCCTTTTCTTTTTGGAGGTTACTTATGACTTATAGAAAAAGAGTTGTTTGCAATAGCGTAGCAAAACCTTGTTCTAAGGCTATTTTTACATTCCCTTCTTCTGTTTTTACTTTTCAAAATTTATTTAAGGTCTTATAATTAAGACCTTTTTTTCTACCAAAAGGAGGTTTATTATGGAAGAAAAAAGATTGGTTTTAGACATTGAGCAAAAGCCTAAGAAAATTAGGCATTGGTTGTTATTTGCAACACAACATTTCTTAGCGATGATCGTAGCATGTATTACTGTTCCTATTATTACGGGACTTCCAATTGATGCAACTATCGTAGCTGCAGGTATCGGTACTTTATTTTATATTTTAGTAACTAGAGGAAAATCGCCTGTTTTCTTAAGTAGTTCGTTTGCTTATATTGCCCCAATATTATCAGCACTAGCTTTAGGAGATGAAATTGCAAAAAACAACTTACTAGCTGTAATTATTGGTATGGGCATTGTAGGTGTTGTTTATGTAATTGTGGCATTAATTGTTAAGTTTGTTGGAACTAAATGGTTAGATAAATTATTACCACCAATTGTAATTGGACCAGTAATCATGGTTATTGGATTAGGTTTATCTGCTAGTGCAGTTGGTAATTTATCTACAACTGCGAACAACTATAATATAGTAGGTATTGCGGTTGGTTTAGTTGCGATGCTTGTAACTGCACTTGTTGCTCACTTCGGAAAGGGTACTGTGAAGTTAGTTCCATTTGTAGTTGGTTTAGGAGCGGGATATGTTTTAGCAGCAGGCCTTACTGCTATTGGCAATGCAGCTGACATAGAGATTTTAAAACTAATCAATTTCACACCATTAAAAGAAGCATTTAGTCCAGTGAAATTTGAATCTTTCTTACACTTACCAGATTTCTTATTCTTAAAGAATATGACTTCACAATTTAATGCATCACAAATCCCAACAATCATATTATTATTTGCACCAGTTTCATTTGTAACTATTTGTGAACATATCGGAGATCATAAAAACTTAGGTAATATCGTAGGCAGAGATTTACTTAAAGAGCCAGGTCTAACAAGAACATTAATTGGTGATGGTGTTGCTACATCAATTTCTGGTATTCTTTGTGGTGCAGCTAATACTACTTATGGTGAAAACACAGCAGTAGTAGGAGTTACTAAAATTGCCTCAACAGCGGTTATTGGTGTAGCTGCAATTTTAAGTATTTTTGTAGGTTTCTTTACTCCGTTTACGGCGTTTGTGGAAACTATTCCAGGATCAATTATGGGTGGTGTATCTTTACTATTATATGGTTTTATCGCTGCTAGTGGAATGAAGATGTTAATAAACGAAAGAATAGATTTAGGTGTTAATAGAAATATCTTTGTAGTTGCCGTTATTCTAGTAGCTGGTATCGGTGGTCTAGTATTAAAAGTTGGAGTTGTACAAATTACATCTACAGCAGTAGCAATGATTTTAGGTATTTTATTAAACTTAATTTTAAACCCTAAAAAAGAAGCAAAGATGGAAGATTACGATGTTTAGACATTAAAATATACAAGGTTATTAAGAAATTAATAACCTTTTTATTTTTTTTATTTAAAAGAATTAAGTAGATAACTTTAAGAAAATCTATGAAAAGGCTTGCACTTTAGCACATTACTTGCTAAAATATGTATGAGTATATAAAATGCCGAAAAATGTATTCAATTTATAAAGCTCAAAAGGGAGGCAACAATGAAAAGAGCGTTTAAAGTGCTTGGCACAATTGTACTTATTTTCTTTGTAACATTCTTTAGTTATGGTTGTAAAGAAAAATTAAAGACTTCTCTAGAAAAGGACAAAGTTACAATAGCTTTAGGGGAAAACCTAAAAGTAGATATACTTAGTGAAACTAGTGAAGAAGTAATATGGGAAACAGAAGATGCAAGTATTGCAACTGTTGAAAATGGAGTAATAGTTGGCGTTTCAAAAGGAACAACATATATAACTATTACAAGTGGAGAGTTAAGCGCAAAAATAAAAGTAACCGTCTCCGACGAAGACGGTAAATATATTGTTACTTGGCTCAATTATAATGGAGACTTACTAGAATTAGACACAGATGTTCCGCACGGCACAATGCCTTCTTATGATGGAGAAATCCCAAGAAGAGGAGCAGATTTTGTTTTTAAAGGTTGGGATCCAAAAGTTGAACCGGTGAAAGGGCACATTACTTATACAGCTCGATTTGAAGAAATTAATACACATACAGTAACTTGGAAAAACTGGGATGGATCTACATTAGCTGTAGACAACGCAGTAGTATCGGGTGCAATGGCTAATTATAAAGGTCCTGCCCCAACAAAAGAATCAGACGAGCGTTATGATTATATGTTTACAGGCTGGAGCCCTGCACCAGGACAAGTAACTTACAATATGACTTATACAGCTCAATTTACAGCTATACAAAAGACTTATACAGTTACTTGGCAAGACCAATATGGAACAGTTTTAAAAGTTGAAGAAGGTGTTTTTGCTGGGTCATATGCGAGCTGGGATGGTCCAGCACCTACAATACATGATAATCCACAAACCGGAGTTAAAAGGTTATTTAAACACTGGCTTCCGTCTCCAGGAGCAGCTCCTATCACAGAAGATACTACATTTACTGCTTACTTTGTAGATGCATATCTTGTGTCATTTGTTAGTGAAGGTGTTGTTCTACAAGAAGAGTATGTAAGAAAAGGAGAAATGCCAGAATTTGTAGGTCAAGAACCTAGAAAAATAGATAATCCAAACGATACTAAATATTTTTATACATTTAAAGAATGGTTCCCTGCAATCGAAGAAGTTAAATCTAAAAATCAAACATATATGGCAACTTATGATTGTTTTCCAAAATCAGGATATGGTCATTTATCAATTGATGAAGAATTTGAAATTGACACATATGACTATCGTTATCAAGAATATGGAAGATATGCCGTGCTTAAGAAATACAAACTAAAAGATAGTGGAGTTGAGGCAACTATTCCTGCTTGGTATAAGGGGTATCCAATTTTGCAAATAGGTTATAAGGCGTTTGCTGAATCACAAAAACTAGAAAAACTTATTTGTTCTGATACTGCTATATGGGTTGCTGAAGGTATGTGTGTTGATTGCCCAGCATTAGAAACTTTTGTTTTTGGAAAGAAACTAACACGAGTTTATACCCGTATGTTTGAAAAATGTGTGAGTTTAACTGATTTTGTCGTACCGGAAGGTATTGAAAAGATAGATTGGCGAGCATTTAATGAATGTGAAAATCTAAAATTAATTACTTTGCCATCAACCCTTACAGAAATTGATAATAGTACATTTGCACAATGTAAGAGGTTAGTTAGCATTCATATACCAGCCTCAGTAACAAATATAGGTAACTGGACATTTACAGGTTGTGAAGATTTGATTGAAGTTACTTTTGGTGAAGATAGCAAATTAATAGGTATTGGTAAATGTACATTTCAGGATTGTACTAGTTTAGAATATATTGAAATACCAGCATTATCTAGTTGTATTTATGATTATGCATTTGCTGGTTGCGAAAGCTTACTCCAAGTAGATATAGCTAAAGAAGGAATGACTTTAATTGGTGAAGGAGCTTTTAAAGATTGTGTAGCTTTACATACTATTACATTCCCTGAAACGCTTGAAGAAATTGATGAAATGGCGTTTACAAATTGTGATAGTCTTAGCTATATTGAAATACCAGCTTCAGTTCAAAAATTAGAGGGAGCTTTTTCGGAGTGCAAAAATCTTTCTTTTATAGATGTAAGCGAACAAAATCCAAAATATGATTCTAGAAATGATTGTAATGCGATTATAGAAACAGCAACAAACAAATTAATTAAAGGTTGTAAAAACACAAGAATTCCTAACACTGTAGAAATAATTGGAAAACACGCTTTCTTTAGGACGCCGTTTACAAGCATAACTATTCCAGCAAGCGTTAAAACAATTGAATCTTATGCTTTTTACTATTGCCATGATCTTCCTCATTATAATTATACAGATGCAGATTATGATAAAGGACAGCTTAAACATGATCACAGTTATTATTGCAAAATTTCGCTTTTTATTCCTAAAACTGTAGAGACAATTCAAAATAGCGGCATTATTTTTGATACACATTTTATGGGTCCTTATTCCGAAACTGGTATAATTGGATCACAATTTTGTATTCATACAGATGCAAAAAAAGGTGAAAAACCTAACTGGCATGATCATTCTGATGTTTATGGACACACAAAATGGTATAGCGGATATTATGTTGGTGTTCATTGGGCAGGCGAATAAAAACTATAATGATTTCATTTAGATAATAAATATTTTTAAAATATAAAAAGAGAGGAAACTATGAAAAAAACATTCAAAGTGCTTGGCACAATCATACTTGTTTTCTTTGTAACATTCTTTAGTTATGGTTGTAAAGAAAAGTTAAAGCTTTCTCTAGAAAAAAACGAAGTGACTATCGCTTTAGGTGAAAATCTGTTAGTAGATGTACTTAGTGAAACTAGTGAAAAAATAGTCTGGGAAACAGAAGATGCAAGTATTGCAACTGTTGAAAATGGAGTAATAGTTGGTGTTTCAAAAGGAACCACATACATTACTGTAACAAGCGGTGACTTAAGTGCAAAAATTAAAGTCACTGTGTCAGAAGAAGATGTTTATTACACTGTCACTTGGCTTAATTATAATGGAGACTTACTAGAACTAGATGTAAGTGTTCCACAAGGAACAATGCCATTTTATGATGGAGAGATCCCAACAAGAGGAGCAGATTTTGTTTTTAAAGGTTGGGATCCAAAGTTAGAACCAGTAACTAAAAATGTTACTTACACAGCTCGATTTGAAGAAATTAATACGTATACAGTAACTTGGAAGAATTGGGATGGATCTACATTAGCTGTAGATAATGCAGTAGTATCAGGTGCAATGGCTAATTATAGTGGGCCTACACCTACAAAAGAATCTGATGAACGTTATGATTATATGTTTATGGGATGGAGTCCTGCACCAGGACAAGTAACTTACAATATGACTTATACAGCTCAATTTACAGCTATACAAAAGACTTATACAGTTACATGGAAAACTTTTGAAGGAACAATTTTAAAAGTTGAAGAAGGTGTTTTTGCAGGCACATATGCAAGCTGGGATGGTCCAGTACCTACAATAGGTGATGACCCTCAAACAGGTGCTAAAAGATTATTTGATCGTTGGTCTCCAAATCCAGGTAGCGCTACTATTAAAGAAGATACTACATTTACTGCTTATTTTAAAGATGCTTGTTTAGTAAAATATATTAGTGAAGGTGTTGTTCTTCAAGAAGAGTATGTGAAAGAGAACGACGAGCACGTATATAAGGGAGCAGAACCTAGAAAAATAGATGATCCAAATGATACTAAATATTTTTATCCATTTAAAGAGTGGGTTCCAAATTATCAACTTGGCTATGAGCAGCAAGCTTACATATATCAAGCAACATATGACTGTTTTCCAAAACCAGGATATTATGATGTACGTCCACAAGATGAATTTGAATTTATAATACATGAAGGATCTAGTCAATATGAATATGATCATGGCTATGCTGTAATATCTGAGTGGGACTTTATAGAAACAGGAGAAGAAGTAACTATTCCTGCTTGGTTTAATGGATATCCAGTTATGCAAATTTACCCTGGAGCATTTACTGGGGCTCCAAATTTAAAAACAGTTATTTTTTCTGATACTATTCGAGATTTCCATCAAGATGACTTTAAAGGATGTCTTTTTTTAGAAAATATTGTTTTTGGTAAGAGTATGACATATCTTGGTCGCAGTATGTTTGCAAATTGTCCGCGAATAGTTACTCTTGATATACCAGAACACATTATAGAAATGGGATCATATGCATTTGAAAATTGTACAGGATTACAAGCGGTTAATTTACCAGATACTTTTGAAGAATTTGAATCTGGAGAATTTTCAGGTTGTACACGTCTAACAAGCATACGTATACCAGCAAAAGTAGAACACCTTAGCTATACATTTCATGATTGTACAGCTTTAAAATATGTTACTTTTGCGGAGGATTCTAATTTAAAGAGTTTAAATGCATTTTATAATTGCATAAGCTTAGAATATATTGAACTACCAGCGTCGGTTCGTACAATTTATAATTGTTGTTTTAGTGGATGTGAGAAATTAGGGGAGATTTACTTACCAGATGAAGGAGTTGAACAAATTTTTGATTATGCATTTCAAGATTGTATAGCCTTAAGGGACATTAGACTACCTAAAACTCTAAAATTTATTGGTAGAGAAGCATTTGAAAACTGTCAATCTCTTTTCTCATTAGATATTCCATATCAAGTTAGAGAGATAGGAGAAAATGCGTTTCTTAATTGTTTGGGTCTTTCTCTTATATCGGTAGATGGCAACAATCCAATATATGATTCAAGAAACGGTTGTAATGCAATTATTGAAACAGAATCAAAAAAGCTTATTTATGGTTGTAAAAACACAATAATTCCTGAAGGCGTAGAAATAATAGGAAGAAATTCGTTTTATAAAGTAGGTATAACAAGGATAAATATTCCTGCTAGCGTTAAAACAATTGAATCTCACGCTTTTTATCATTGTCATGATCTTCCGCATCATACATATACTGCTTCAGATTTTAAAAATGGTGATGGCAATGGGCCGCTTGAACACGAACATTTTGCCTATTGCGTAACTTCAATTTATATTCCTAAAACTGTTGAAACCATTCAAATAAACGCTATTGTTTGGGATCATGCTATGACAGGCCCTACCATTGGAAGAGGACAATATTGTATTCGCACAAATGCAACAACGACCGAAAAGACAGGAGAAGCTTGGCATAATTATTCTAATGTTTATGGGCATACATATTGGTGTTCTGGTTATTTGATTTATATTCACTGGGCAGATGGAGATAGGGTAATATTTTAATATATTATTTAACTGATGATTATTTTAAAAATTAACAATAGAATATTATTGAAACTTAATGTAAGTTAAGTAAATAATATAAACAAAAGCACATAAGTATAATTGAATATAATTTGCTTGTGTGCTTTATTTGTTTAAAAAGGATATAACAATACACTATTTAATATATCATCAAACAAGGGAGGTTTTATGAAAAAAATAAGTGGAATTTTAGTTATGCTGTTTTTAGCAGTTATATTTCTTTCAGCTTGTAGTTGTGAAGAAGAAAAACTTTATACAATTACTTGGAAAAATCACGATGGTACAGTTTTAGAAGTTGATGAAGGAGTTAAAGAGGGAACTGTGCCAAAATATGATGGAGCAGTACCAACTAAAGAAGGAGACGAAAACAATGCTTATACTTTTAGTGGTTGGGCTCCAGCAGTTAAGAAAGCTACAGAAGATGCAACTTATACAGCTCAATTTATGGCTAGAGAATCAAAATATACAGTAACTTGGAAGAATTATGATGGTACAGTTTTAGAAGTCGACGAAGATGTTCCATATGATACTATGCCTGAATATAATGGTGCTACTCCAACAAAAGAAGGTCATACTTTTATTGGTTGGGAACCAGCTTTAAGTAAAGTTAAAGTTAATATAGAGTATACTGCTAAATTTAAAGTTAGCGGAGGATCGGGCGAACCTACATCAACAGAAGATTTTGTTTTTGCAGATATCGGAGAAGGTTATGCTTTAGTTCATTATTTTGGTAATGCAAGCGATGTTGTAATACCTGGTGAATATAAAGGAAAACCTATAATTTCTATTCAAAAATGGGCATTTTTTGCAAATGACACAATGAAATCGCTAGTTATTCCAGATGGTGTTGTAGACATTAAAGAAGATGCTTTTGCACAGAGTACGGCTTTAGAAAGTGTTGATTTCGGATCCGGTATAAAAGCAATAGGACTAATGGCTTTTGATGGCTGTACATCATTAGAATCTATTAACTTACCAGAAGGGCTTGTTGATATTGATATAATGGCGTTTTCTAATTGTCCAGCACTAACATCAGTTAGTTTACCAAACAGCATTGAAAGTTTTGGTGAATATATGTTTGATTCATATGAAGAACCAAGTAACATGACATATAATGAATACGAAAACGGAAGATATTTAGGCAATAGCGACAATCCATATTTAGTTTTAGTAGATATGATTGATAAAGAAGTAACTTCATTTACTATTCATAATAATTGTAAACTTATAGGTGATGGCGCTTTATCTAAAAGTAGTATTGAAACAATTAATTTTGGTACTGGTGTTAAAATAATAGGAGGAAGTGCTTTTAAAAATTGTAAGGGATTAACAGAATTAATAATTCCTGAAGGTATTATAAAGATTGGTATTAGTGCTTTTAGTCAATCATCTATTACTAAAGTTACAATGGCAGAAAGTGTTAAATATATTGGTCTTTATGCTTTTGAAGATTGTTCTCAATTAACAACAGTTTCGCTACCTAATGGTCTTGAATTTATTGGGCCTTATGCATTTGATTATAACGAAAGTTTAATAACAACAGATTATGATGGTTGTAATTATTTAGGTAATAGCGACAATCCTCATTTATTGTTATTAGAGGCAAGAGATAAATCAAAAAGCAATATTGAAATTCACGAAGACACAAAAATGATTGCTGATGTAGCTTTTTATGGTTGTAGATATCTAACAACAATTACAATTCCTAAAAATGTTAAATTCTTAGGCAAAAATATTTTCTATGATAGTAACAATTTAACTGAAGTTATTGTGGAAGAAGGTAATACAGTATACGAAGCTCCAAACAACACAGTAATTATTGAAAAAGCAACAAAAACAGTTGTTTTAGGTCTTAACAATGCGGTTATACCAGAAGGAGTTACAAAAATAGGGGATGATGCTTTTAATAATTGTAGCCTATTAGAAACAATAATAATTCCAGAAGGAGTTACATCAATTGGAGATAATGCTTTTTCTTATTGTATGAAATTAGAATCTGTAACAATTCCTAACAGTGTAACTCATATAGGAAAAAGTGCTTTTTCTGATTGTTATAAATTAGCGTCGCTTACAATTCCAAACAAACTTAAATATATTGGTCATTGGACTTTTCATCGTTGTCATTCGTTAACAACTCTTGTTGTTCCAGATTCGGTTTCTTATATTGATGAGATGGCCTTTGCTAATTGTGAAAAATTAGAAAATCTTACTTTAGGATCTGGTTTAGTTGTTATTGGTGAAGTTGCATTTTCTGCTTGTCCAGCATTAACATCAATTACAATTCCTGATAGTGTAAAGACCATAGAGAGCAGTGCATTTGCTAGTTGTTTAGCTGTAACATCAATTCAAATTGGTAAAGGAGTTATAAGTATTAACCCTTATGCTTTTCTTGGTTGTAAAGAAGTAGCAACAGTAACTGTTGATAGTAAGAACGAAGTTTATGATTCAAGAGACAATTGTAATGCAATTATTGAAACAAAAACAAATATTCTTGTTTTTGGAATTAAAGCAACGATAGTTCCAGACAGTGTTACAGAAATTGGAAAATATGCATTTTATGAATGTGTAAATCTTGAAAATATTGAATTAAGCGATAACATAACAGCAATTAGTGAATATGCATTTTATCGTTGTTCAGGTATAAATACGATAGTTATTCCAAATAGTGTCGTTAATGTTGGTCGTTATGCTTTTAGAAGGTGTCCAAATCTAAAGATTTTCGCAGAGGCAACGGAATTACCAGAAGCTTGGGATAGTGATTGGAATGGAGATACCCCAGTTTATTGGTATAGTGAGACTTCTAATTATGATGGATCACATTGGCATTATGTAGATGGTGTTCCTGTAATTTGGACTCCATAATAAATAAAATTATAAAACCTACTATTAATAGTAGGTTTTAAGTTTACTATAAGAGTAAATACATATTTAAAATACGAATGCATATTGTATTTTAAAAATGGAATTGCTAAAATATTAATAGATATATAAATATCGAAAAAATATAGCTTTACATGTCATTAAACGCAGGAGGTTTTATGAAAAAAATAAGCGGGATTTTAGTTATGCTATTTTTAGCAGTTATCTTTCTTTCAGCTTGTAGTTGTGGTGAGGCAGAATATTACACAGTTACTTGGAAGAATCACGACGGAACAGTTCTAGAAGTTGACGAAAATGTCGAAGAAGGAACATATCCGGTATATGATGGAGAGGAACCAACAAAAGAAAACGAAGAACATTATACTTATAGTTTTAATGGATGGTCTCCAGCAGTTACGTATGTTGAAGAGGATGTTACTTATATTGCACAATTTAAGAAAACACCTGTTGAATATACAATTACTTGGAAAAACTGGGATGGAACAGTTTTAGAAACAAATGAAGACGCAGCATATGATAGCATACCCCAATATAAAGGCCAACCCCCAACAAAAGAAGGTTATACTTTTGATGGCTGGGAACCTGCCATAAGTAAAGTTACAGGCAATGCAACATATACAGCTAAGTTTAAAGTTAAAGAAGATGGTGGTGGAGGCGGAGGTGACGAAGAAGGAACAGAATCATTAGAAACAGAATTTGTATTTGCAGATCTAGGTGATGGTTATACTGTTGTTCATTATTTAGGTAATGCTAATAAAGTTTCAATACCTGAGTATTATATGGAAAAACCTGTTATCTCTATTGATCAATGGGCATTTAATAGCAACAAAACAATGACTAAGTTAATTGTTCCTGATAGCGTTAAAGAAATTAAAAAAGACGCTATTTGCAATTGCTCTGCTTTAAAAACAGTTACTTTAGGTAATGGTATAAAAACAATAGGTGCAAATGCATTTGGTCTTTGCCAATTATTAGAGACTATTAATTTACCTGAAGGCCTTACTTATATTGGCGATGAAGCATTCCGCGAGTGCCCTAAATTAAAATCAATGAGTTTACCAAACAGTATTGAGAGTTTTGGTAAAGCAATGTTTAAGGGCTATGACAATATGGAATACACTACATATGAAGGCGGGAAATATCTAGGTAATAATGAAAATCCTTATTTAGTTCTTGTGGGAATGTCATCTTCTTGGAATACTTCAATTACAATTCATAATAAATGTAAACTTATTGCTAATGGTGCTTTTGAAAAGATAAACTTTACAGAATTAAACTTTGGTACAGGAGTTAAAATAATAGGTAAATTTGCTTTTTCTCAATGTAAGGGACTAACAGAAATAACATTTCCTGATAGTTTGATAAAAATAGATGATAATGCTTTTAGCCAGTCATCAATAACTAAAGTTACATTTGGAAATAATCTTAGATATATAGGAAACAATGCTTTTGAAAGAAGTCGTTCTTTAGCATCTGTTTCAATTCCTAATAGCATTGAGTATATGGGTATTTATGCTTTTTATCAACACGACAACTTGGCAACTACTGAATATAATAATGCAAAGTATTTAGGTAATAGTGAAAATCCTCATTTAGTATTATTGAAAGCAAAGAACACTTCAATAAATAATATTGAAATTCATGAGAACACAAAAATAATAGCAGGTTTTGCTTTTGAAGGATGCTCTAGCTTAACAACAATTACAATTCTTAAAAACGTTAAGTATATTGGACGCAATGCTTTTCAAGCATGTAATAGATTAAATAAGATTATTGTTGACGAAGATAACACAGTATATGCAGCGCCTAATGAATCAGCAATTATTGAGAAATTAACATCACGTCTTGCTTTTGGATTTAATGAAACGATTATTCCAAACGGAGTAGAAATTATTGGAGCATATGCTTTTTATAATAATACACAAATAACAGCAATTACTATTCCAGAAGGTGTTAAAACAATAGAAGATTCTGCTTTTCTTGCTTGTACGAATTTAGAATATGTTACATTAGCTAATAGTATAACTTATATTGGTAATTCTGCTTTTGCTGAGTGTTTAAATCTAGGAGCAATTAGACTTCCAAGCAATCTTAAAGTTATTGAAGAGAGTGCATTTTATCGCAATCGTTTGATAACAGAAGTTGTAATTCCTAACACAGTTACATATATTGGCGACAATGCTTTCTATTATTGCGGTATGCTTAGAAATCTTACTTTAGGAAATAGTGTAGTTGTTATCGGTAAAGATGCGTTTAAAGGATGTAGTACATTGTTTCATATTGTAATACCAGACAGTGTTCAAAGTATTAAATATGATGCTTTTGGCGAATGTACAGGCACACTTACGATTACAATTGGTAGCGGAGTAAGATTTATGCAAAAACCAGGTTTTAGTGCTTGTAATAATGCCACAGCTCTTACAGTAGATAGCGAAAATCAAGTTTTTGATTCTAGAGAAAATTGTAATGCAATTATTGAAACAGCAACAAATACTCTTCTTTATGGAATTAAAATTTCAACAATCCCAGCTGATATTGAAGCTATTGGTGATGAAGCTTTTAATGGCTCTCAAATAACAACTTTAGAACTTAGTGGTAATGTAAAATCAATTGGCAGAAATGCATTTTATAACACTTGGTTAACTTCAGTTACATTAGAAGAAGGATTAGTTTCAATTGGAGAATATGCTTTTGGTAGATGTTTATGGTTAGGCCAAATTGTTATTCCAAGAAGCGTTACAACAATAGATCACTATGCTTTTGACAGTAGCACATCTTTAAATATTTATGCGAAGGCAACAGACAAACCTGCAGGTTGGGAATACTGGTGGAATTCAAGCAATCTTCCTGTTTATTGGTATAGTGAGACACCTAATTATGATGGTAACCATTGGCGTTATGTTACTGGTGCTCCAACAATTTGGGTTTCAGAATAAAAACAGATCCTACGAAAAGTATTGTTTTTAAAATTGATATTACGCAAATGGTATTCCAATAATTTGGGAATAGTTGTTTATAAACATTAAAGACATAAACTGATATAATTAGTTTTAAAAGCTATAAAATAG
>JGI24503J29689_10018896_pt1 | contig 17107 bp, 19 predicted proteins | sample BioPla3RNA2_FD_29689 | JGI IMG/M metagenome (IMG submission 29689)
TGCAATTTCAATGATAGAATCAAGAGGTATCGTCGGTATTCATTCAATGGAGAAGGATCTTAAAATGGAATCCACTGATGATACTAGTAGAATCGTTAATTACCTAACACTATTAGGGTATACAGCTAAGATGATTCACTCGGTTACTTCTTCAGATGAAGCTATAGTTATTGATATTGACTACAATCAATTATTGATGTACTTAGCTGCTAATACTGATTTTACAGGTTGATTAGTCCTCATCCACGACGTTTATACACCCAGTTATTCAAGTCCGCTAAGCCGTGTTAAGTTAAGGGAGGAAGTTCCCTAATTATCTGAATTATTAACGATTATAGGTAAAGTACTAAACGTCGTTGGCTTATATAATATAGTATTAGTAAGTAATAATAAGATACTAACTAACTGCTAAGTTAATAATAAGTAAATTATATATATTCTTTTAAGTTAGATTGTTAATAGTTATAGTGTACTACGTAGTAGTACTTATATTAAGCTTTCCCCGTTCATTGGAGGTAATTTATATGAATCAATCAGCAGTTTTCAATAATCCTGATCTTACATCAGTCAAAATGCTCGCAGTACCTACTAAGAGTGTGACTATAGCAGTAGGAGATACTACTCTCACGTTCGATTGTGTTGAGGATCCTATTGGTAAGAGAGCATTGTGGAGTACATCAGGTACTCCTGAGAAAGTCACTAGGAAGAGGTATGATTACCTTCCATTTGGTGAGTTAGGTGAAAAATTGTATCAAATGGAGAAGAAACTTGATAGCATTCGATGTAAATATATCCATCTTTGGTATTCAGGTGGTAGGATCATTGTAGGTCGTGCAGGTGGAGAAAAATGCCAAGAGAATATTCGAGTACGCAGTGATAACAGAGATAATAATATTAAAGTACGTACAATAAGGGACTGGACCTGCTTATATGATATATTATACAATCATGAGAACTTTGATCTTAGAGAATTGAGTGAATTACGCATGAAATTGTGGGATTATATGTATGAACTCGTTAGAATGGATAAATCAGCAGCTGATGAGATTATGCAGAATAATCTTAAGTCTATGAGAGCTAAGTATCGTGTATGCTGCAGTAGGAAAGGTAATCCTTGGTATCAGTCATATTCTGAGTTATTCAGCAGATATAACTCTGATGCATCCGATTTTAATCTCGATGAACTCCATGGTATTCATGCAGGAGTAGTAGAAAGACTATTAGTCTTGAATAGAGGTGATCTTATTGAATTATTCTGTACTCCATCAGATATTATCAATGTAAACTACTACTTAATGAGTAATGTAGATGAAATGATAGATACTATCAATACTATCGATAAAGAAGTGACTGATATTGCAGATAAATTGAATAAGGAGATAGATAATCGTAAGAAGTCGACTGAATATGTACCAGGTACTAACCTACTTAGGATATACCCATTTACTGAAATGCTAGAAGGTAAGATGGCAGTGGAAAGTGAAGAGGATTTAATAGCCATACGTAATGTACTAGCTTATGAGTTATGGGATGATGAGGACGGTCGTTATGCTAAACTCAGAAGTGAGATAAATAAGTATATCGATATATTGACAGGTAAACAAGTGATGTACCATGTACCTACCAGTTCACTTATGAGTATCGATGAACTGAATGCCCTGAGATTAAGAGCAGGACAATTGAATTGTCGTCGTGATGATATTGCATCCACGATTCTGAGATTGTGGAATGTAGATAAAACAGGAATGTATTCATCATCTAGTGGAAATAGGATTAAAAAGGATACTGTATTGTCAGGTCGTAATAACGCTCCTGACAAAGTCCAACCCGTGTACTGTTAAGGTGAAGGAGTCATAGAACTCCTTAAATTTATATTATTTTGGATGATTTAGTTGGAGGTTATTATGGGTTATCTTAAGAAAACTAGTTTTGGTCTTGTTACTATCCTGAGAAATGGATATGGATGTTACATTCGGATTGGAGTATTGATTATACTTATATCGTACCTAAATCCAAGATGCTTATCTTATCTGATTATTTTAGATTTTAATATTTATATAAGGAGTGATTGATGGCTATTCTGAATGAATTTACTGGGGATTATGATTTCTTATCAAGTCGTTATCCAGTACCACTGAGATTAGGAGACTTCATGTATTCTAATCTCTACGATGCTCTGTATGCAATCTTTGCTAGACCTGATCAGTTAGAACTGATTGCACAAGGGAGTACTGAATTTATCAAAGATTCGATTAGGATTGATACTGAAGATCCTGAATTGTTCATTGATAAATATGTGGATGTAGTTATCCAGAAATACAAAGATCGTAACATTATGAATATGATGTTGAATTTTGTATCTGATGATATAGAGTTGGACTACTCTAAGGATGGTGCACCACTACCTACTCTACTGAGTAGGATTACATCACTTATCTACAAGTATGGAACTTCTTATGATTTAATTATGCAATTATTAAGTTATGAATTATAATCCATTTGATATCTCGGGAGGAATCATGGCAATAGTAGGATCAGGAGTCGTCAGTATTATTAATACTGGAGACATGGAATCAACGGTAAGATCAATGTTATCTCTTTACAATACTCCTATAAATGTTGATCGTAGAATCAATGAATTCAAGAGTATTGAATCAAAAGGTAGAGATCTTATTGATATACTCGCTGATAATAACAGTAGTATTGAAAATCTTATCAACAGTGATACAGAAGAGAAGTTACTTATTAATAGTATTAAGAATGAGCATCTCATCAAGACTATCATGGATACAGTATCAATCATCGCTGATTATACAGATAAAGCATGTTGCATGATATTCTTTATGAATAAAGGTGCTCATCTTAGGTTCAAGAAGGGATTTAAACTCAGTCAGATTAAAACTGATTATGATTATATCAATGAGGACAATGCTAAGATTAATGAGATAGTAAAAACTATCACTGAAGAAGTATTCAATAAGAGTGCAGAAGTTGATGCTATTCGTGAGGAATTCCGTGCGAATATTGCACCTGAAGTATTCAGCTACTTCTTCGATGATCATGATAACTATGATATCTTGAATTTCACTACTAACAATTTCAAGAGGGATTTAGGTAGGAGATTGAAGGAGGCATTTACTGCAGCTGATTGGAATATCTGCTCAAAATTCCTTATAAAGTATAAGGCGGCATTGAGAAAGATAGCAGGTACTGATACTGCCTATTATTGTAAGATGTTCGGTATCTCTATGGATGATTGGTATACTCGTGGTGAATCCTATTTAGCACTAGAACCAGTTATACAACTCAATGCACTCGATTTATTAGCATAAGGAAGTATCAAAATGATGAAGACTAATTTAATTTTTAATTCTGATGGATATATAAAATCTCATGCAGTAGGTGAAGTTGATAAGTCCAAGGACTACTTCTTCCGTACTAAAGGTAATCGTCCTCGTGCAGTACGAGGTGGTATCTACGATGAGATGATATTTGGATTGACTGGTAAATGCAAATGTGGACTTACCAATATTGATAAGTGCCCTCATTGTGGTTACACTGTATATGATGATAATGAGTACTTATCCAATTATGCATATTATCAATTGAGTAATTACTACGTAGCTGCTACTAAATTTGATGCAATGATCAATAAGTTATCACAAGTAGGTATCAACATCCCACTGTTCACTAAGGACAGACTCAAGAGTCTATGGTCAACTGTATTTTATATCTATGATCCTTATGTTGATGCACTTACTGCAGCAATATTCGAGGATGGTGAATCCACTGATAATTCATACACTATTCAAATTGATGGAAAAGATATGAAATTATCCATGGTAGAGATGGACGAGGATAGTGACATTGAATTAATCGGTGCTAATGGATTAGCTGCACTAGCTGACTATAGCATTGATAATCAACCATTGTCATTCCTGAAAGATTATGTGAATTCACTGCTCGTCATCATATCACCTGGATTACGTGAACCTAGTTTCCCTCTTATCAAAGGAGTGATCCATAAGCACTTTCCTAGTATTCATACTAACTATAAGTTCATTATTGGTATGGATAAGAATGTACGAGTTATAGATACTAAAGTACGACTAGGAGTAGTTGATAAGGCTACAATTTATTATATGATGAACTTGATTATGGATTATCATTTTGCAAGTTCTGCATTATTTGAGAAGTCCAAGTCATCACTGTGGAGGTCGTCTGTCTCTACTCGTAATCCTGAGTCTCTACGTCCTAATATTGTATCTCATCCTACTGCAAAAGTAAATGAGATATATCTACCTAGATCAGGTTGTTATCACGCTCTACAAGCTCGTATCATCAGTAAATTAGTGAAAGACGAGTCTATGGATGACTGTGATGCATTCATGCTTTATGAAAAGATGGATCCTAGAGCAATAGCAGCATTTGAGGAGATTGTACGTACGACTCCTGTACTTGTGAATAGACCTCCTACTCTACAGAGGAATAACATAATGGAATTCACTCATGTCAAGTTATGGGATGAACCATGTTTAGGATTGAACTCATTAATATGTAAAGCGTACAATGCTGACTTCGATGGTGATGCAATGGCAGTCCACTTTGTAGTTGATGAGAGTCTTAGGATGCAACTAGGTAATTCATTGAAAGTGGAGAATCTATGGCTATTCGATAAGAATCATGCACCTGTATATATGCCATCGAATACTACGATCTATGGATTATTCTGTGCTACTCGATTCAATACTGATGAATCAGTTCGTACTTTTGATAAGTTTGAATCAATTGAATCAGCTTATAATGCCACTGAAATTGAAGTGGATGATAAGATCACTCTTATGCCAGCTAAGATTACTACTTATGGACGTGAGAAGATAAGTAAAATCTTAGGTATGGATATATCACTTATCGTAGGTGATAAACCTCTCGACGTATCTGGAGTAAGTAAGGTCATAGCTGGACTATTTAATAATCCTGATAGAGTAGATATTATTCAGAATCTTCGTGATTTTGGTAATGAAGTAGCTACTTTGATAGGCATTGACATTATTCCAGTGAAGAATCTTTATGCAGGTATGAGTGATGAGATTGATGCCATCCTTAATGATCCTGAACTTGAAGATATAATCAAGATCAATAAAATCACTAAAGTAGTACCTGAACTCCTATCTCGTGAGATTAAGAAGTTACCTGACAATAATCTCGACTTACTCATGGAAGGGAGTAGGATTAATGCATCTACTGTAAAATCATTATATACTCCGTACATTCGAATGGATGATAATGGTAAGATTAAAGTAGGTGATTCTACTATTGTAGGAGGACTATCTGAAGAAGAGTACATTACTGCAGTACATACTCAGAGGAAAATCCTAGGAATTAAGAGTGAGGCATTACCTAGAGGTGGATTCAATGAAAGACAACTTCTGATTACTGCACTCGATCTTAGGTACAAGGATGCTGATGCTCCTGATGAATCTTATGTTGAAGTACCTAAAGAAGCTGCAGTTGATCGAGAAGTCCTAGGTGATTCTGATATTCCTGGAATGGTCAAGATTCGTTCATCAGCCAGTAATGTTAATCCAACCATTTATCGTAATGAGATTAATCCTATTAGTACACGACTATTTGATTCTGGAGCTAGAATTGGAGTGGCTTATTCAAAAGCACTTACTGAATTCATGACTCAGGATCAGTTGTCCCTCAAGTACGGAGGACTCCTTGAGGAATTTACTGGTGATGATATCATTTCTCATGTTAGCGGTACTCCATCTTATGCTGATGGTACGATCAGTATTGGAGGGTACAAGTACATACTTACTAAAGGTGTCCTTCCATCAGAAGCAGTAGTCAAGGGATTACATGTTAATGTTGGTGATGTATTAGCCATCAATACTAACCTACTATCAGTAGAATTAAGACTAGCTAACTTCATCTCACTATTAGACCTCAATGTAGCTACTCGTAAAGGTGATAAGCATAAGTATAAGATAAAATCAGCATTCTCTTACGCTTATAACTCAGGTAGAGTATCGTACGTAGGTGGAAAACTGAAAATAGGTGATGTTGAATACGGTGATGTAATAGAAGGATTCACTTATTTTTATCCTGAAGGGTATGAAGTGAAGTATGGAGATCATCTATGCTCAGCAGTGCTAGCAGTAGGTCGATTAGTAGATAGGATTGGACCTGAAAAAGCATTCTACTTATTCTATCTGGAATTGTCCAGAATCGCTAAGATGAAGAATTTGAATATGGACCTAGCTGAAGTAATCTTCAAGGTATTCAGAATCTCTGGGTACAGTATTAGTAAGAGGCTACTGAATAATCCTGATTTCATTACTCGTCAATATTATGGAGCTGCTAAATCAGGATTTAAATCAGCTGCTCGCTCAGCTAGTAAAAAAGCAGGATTGGATGATATGAAGATCAGTATCGATGAATCTAATCCTATATTTAAAGTTCTGATGAGATCTTCAGTAGAACTGGCTAGTAAGGTTGATTATGAAGTGCAAGATTAACATTGAGTACGATGATGAGTCACCATTAGATAGGATAGTAGTGGATTTTCTTAGGAGCGATAAACCTAAAGTATCAGTGAGTACAACTCCTGATGAATCCATTCCACCTCCAGTGGTGACCTCATCTATTGATGGACCTTCTCCAGAGATGTTGGAGGAGTATTAGTATTAGCTTATAAGTATCGTATGATGCTTATTATATTATAATTATTTTTTTGATGTAAGGAGTCGTTATGGTAAGGGTACTCTCATTGGACGAGGGATTTGGATTCACAAAAGTAGTGCTTATGGAGGATGGTGTAATTGTAGATAGAATCAAGGAGATGGATTCTATTGTAGAATTGAGTGATGCTGATAACTATACTAATCTCAGTTCCCTCAATGACATCATTTATGACTACGAAGGTAAGAAATACCTCGTAGGTGGTAATGCACTTCAGGCAGTATCAGATAATGCAAAAGTACTGGATGTGACTGATTACGATACATTCAAGTACGTAGCACCTATCCTGGTAAATAAGTACATGAAGAAGTTCGGTGGTGATTTCAATCGCATCGTACTCACTATTTCTTATGCATTCTATGACAAGTCACAGGATTATAAGGAGTATGTAGCTAAGAAGACTGGTTATCCTGTTGAGAATATATCAGTCATCCCTCAAGGTGCCGCAGGTAAGTTGGCAGTGGATAACATTGGACTCGATCCTAACAATCCTAGTAAGAAGGCTAAGTACCTTAACTATCTTATCGTAGATGGTGGATTCAATACAGTAGATATATCACTTGTATTGGAGGGTAGGTTGATGCCTATCAATATTAAAGGTTATCCAGGAGAAGGAGTAATCAAAATTGCTCGACAATTGATTGACCATGTGAAAGAGTTGTCAGGTGAAGATATATCACTATCTAAAGCTCGTCAAATCATTGAGACTCGTAAGTATGTTCTCCGTGGTAAAGTTTATGATGTAGCATCAGTTATTGACGAATACATTAATAAGTACATCATCGGATTGAGCCAGCTCCTCAATTCAAAGTACGGTACTCAGCTCAATAATATTGAGATGGTGATCATCTTTGGAGGACTTGGAGAACTCATTCGGTCCAAAATGGATGTATGGGATACATTGTATAATAAATCTTTTGTCCGTATTCCTACTGAAGATGCTGAGTACTTCAATGTACTTGGTGGAGTATTCTACGAACCGAAGAAATAAGTGAGCACTATTGCGGGTAGGAAAGTCCTACCCGTGTATACTCAAGTTAAGTAAGATCTACGGGAGGATCGTCAATGTATTATTCATCAATAGAAGATTTTGCTAAGTATCTATATACTGCAAAAGCAAACTCAAGATTAGGTTATAATGTATCAGAAGTACAGTCAGTAACTAAAGTATCTTCTACATTACAGAGTACTAAGTATAAGGTAGTAAGTAAGATTACTGCTGGAGCATCGTCTCCTCGGATGAGGGAGTTCACTTTCGATGTACCTCAATTAGGTAATAATAATACTTATCAAGTAAGTATTAACATTGGAATTATCAATAAATGTGTAAAACTATATACTTCACGTAATAATACAGTTATTGGTGCTGCATTTAAGGGATTATATATCAGTCCAAGTAAGGATAAAGTATATATTGGATCATCAAAATTCAATTTTAATGAAGTTGATATGTTTATCAAGGATCCTACAATTGATGTACCTGCTGAGAAATTCAAAGTCATTCAGGATTTCGAACTCAAGGATAAAGTTATCGAGTCATTGAAATTGATTGTAGATAAGGACTTCATCTCTAATAAGATTACTGACCTGGATACATGGAAGATATTATTGGATGTGGCATCAGGTAAGTACGAGACTGATATCACTCCTTATGATATTGAAATGTTTGATTATCAAAAAGGACTTCTGTATCATCTTAATAGTGAGAGGAGGAAACTCAGAGATCGCGTCTACTCAAGACTTAATCAGAATGCCAATATTTATGAATCCACTATTGCTAATAGCATCAAGAGTTACTTCCTAGGTAACTTAGCGATGCTCAATATGGTTCAATATACTCAGGACACTAATCCATTGACGATGCTATCTCAATCTAAGAAGATCTTCTTTCTGGATTATAAGTCATTAAAGAAAGTACCAGTTAATTCAATTTATCTTGACGGTATTCTTGATCCCATTAGGACTAGTGAATCAGTCAATCTCATCAATATTAAGAATGAGATTTCATTAGCTTGTAATTTTGGTGCTAATACTGCCATCACTATTAAAGTATTCGATAAGGACTTTAATGAAGTGGATATTCCAATTGATGAGTATCATAATAGTGCAATCCTATCTTATGATAATATCAATTATAGAACTAAGACTCTTAAATTAAATAAAGAGGGTAAGTATAAGTACGTCAAGAGATGTAGGTATTACTCCACTGATAGTCTTGATGATATTAAGTATTATCGTCATCAGTCGAGCATGCTATCTGCATCAACTGCACTCATGCCTATGATTAATAAGAATGACGTTACTCGTGACCTACTCCAAGCTCATTTTAATACTCAGGCTATCCCAGTAAAAGGAGCGATGCCGAGTATAATTCATACATCTTATTCTGATAAGTTGCATGATAATACCTCGAATATTAAGTCTAGTATTACTGGAAAAGTAGTAGATATTAATGCAGCAGGTGATAAAGTAAAAGTAGAAGTAGCTGAGGGTGAGTACGAGTATATCAGTACTGAAAAAGTAGTGAAGACTAAGAATCATACTAATAATATCTATATACCGAATGTAAAAGTAGGTGATACTATTTCTGAAGGTGATGTAGTATTTCACTTGAACTCATTCAAAGGTAATGAATTAGCTATGAATGTCCCACTCCTCACTGCATTCACTACTTTAAGAGGTAGGGAGGATGAGGATGGATATGTAATGAGTCAATCAGCAGCTAAGAAGCTATCCCATCCTAAGTTGATGAATATTAAGATAAAACTGCAGAAGGGTAAGTACATACTTGACCCAGTTTATCTTAACATTAAATCAGGTGATCATCTTGATATGGATTCAGTCATATTTAGTTATGAACAGGGAGTACCTCCTTATGAAGCTACTGCTCATATACTAGATAGGAAGGAGTTAGTATTCAAGAAGGTGGATTATACTCTACCTAAGTATTCAGATGGTGCAGAAGTAGATAGAGTGATGATACACATCAATCCTACTGTAGATACTACTACTGAAGATTATACTAAGATGAAATCATGGCAGGATGAGTCCCTGAAATCAGATAGAGAGTTCTACTCCAATGACATGTATATACCTAAATTCCCAGCTGAGTACTCTGATTGTGATTATGTAATCGAGATATCAATCACTTACTACAATCAGTTCAAATTGAGTGATAAGATTACTAATAGAGCTTCTAATAAAGGACTGGTAGTAACCATCGCTCCTGATGAAGAATTCCCTATGACTCAAGATGGAAAAAGGGTAGAGGTAATCTTACCTGCACTAGCTGGTGCATCTAGAAAGAATACTTATACAGTCCTTGAATGTAAATTGACTAAGTTATCTGAGAAGATGTATCAGATTATCAAATCAGGTAAGATTGATACTATCAGGAGTATCGTCGACTTTATGTACCAAGAAGTCCCCGAGGATCTTAGAACTGCTGAATATCTTCTAGCTAATAAGTCAGTTGAGAACTTCATGAGGTTCACTATCGACCCATTTGATACTGAAGTAGATGATGAGAAGATAAATGAGCTACTAGAACTCGCTGGTATTCCTAATGAAGGTAGAGAGATCCTTATCGATGGACCTACTGGTAGAAGGATTAGAACTCCTATACTTGTAGGTTATAATGAGTACATGAGATTGCACTTTATAGCTGAAGAAAAGATGACTGCAACTCCTGGAACTACTTATACATCCAAAACTGTAATGGGAGTAGGTAGGCATAAACCTGGTGGTCAGAAGTTTGGTGAGATGGAAACTCATGCACTGATGGCTCATGGAGCAGAAGGTTATATTAGTGAGATATCCATGAAGGATAATAAGAAGGATGCTCGACTTAGGTCAGCATTCACTAATATTATGATGAGATTGGCAACTTCAACATCGGAAGATGATTGAAGTCCTACCCGTGTATATATGAGGTGAAGATATGAGTGAAGATAAGTATTCTGAATTAGAGTTAAAATTTATTGCTGCAGCTACTGCATTCTATTCAGGTGAGAAGCTCCTTATGAATGATAAGGAGTACGATGAAATGGAGAAGGAAATACTGAAAGTGAATCCTACTTTTGATATTAAGAGGATCATCCTCAGCAGTCAGGCAGGTAAGAAAGTAGCTCATCATGTTAAGTATCCATCAGTGAAAGCTAAGTCAACTAATAAGCTGACTTATGATCAACTCACAAGTATCTATGAAGATAGATCTTACATACTTCCTAAGTACGATGGGTGCAGCATTGTAGCTTATTATCGTGATGGAGAACCTTATCAGATCCTTACTCGATCCACTGATACAGTAGGAGTTGATCAGACTGGTAAACTCCTGAATAAAGTACTGCATAATATCGATCCTAAAATTGACGTAGTATTTTATGAAGCTGTAGTCAATAAGATTCATGGCGACAGAGCAAAAGCTAATGGACTGATCAATTCTAAATACATGCAGTCAGAAGTTGATGCAAAATTGAGTCTGATTCCATTTGGATGTACTTCTGATGATGTTAACTCCATCCATGATTTCATGAAGAATTATACTTCTGAAGTGAGTCCAAAAGATTTCGAGTCTATTATCAGTACGGGATTTAACAGTGATGGGATTCCTTGTGATGGAGTAGTAGTGAATAATCCTACTCTTAACTCTATTTACATTATGAAGATTCACAATAATGGAGAAGCTACAACTAGAATTCGTGCTCATTCATTGAATTTTAGTGGAGTTACTGGTACTTATGCTCCAGTCATAAATATTCAGCCTGTTAAAGTTGATGGAGCTAATCTTAGTAATGTTAAGATGGGACCTTATGCTACGATTAAAAGTAAGCATCTTGGATTAGGTGCAGAAGTTGTAGTAGTCAGGAAGAATAAAGTAATCCCTTATATTACTAAGGTAATTACTCCTTCTGATGATTTCAATCATATTTTGACTTGTCCTAAGTGCAGCAGTCCTATGACTACTTTAGGAAGTGATCTCATCTGTACTAGTGAATCCTGCCTCGCTAAGAATCGATGGATGCTAAATCGAATCTGTAATGTAGTTCTAGGTAATGCAGAAGCATCAGTGATACTCAATGCATCTAAGATGAATATTAAAGATATTAAGGAGTTAATCACTGTATCACCAGATATAAAGTCCAAGTTTGAAAGTATTAACAGTATAGGGATAGATCAGTTAGTCAGGATCTTCAACATTCCTCGATTCAATAGTAAGACTATTCCTAATAGATCAAAAGTAGATGACGAGATAAAATCAGTCAATTTAATTGATAAATCCAAAATCTTGAGGAAGTACCTGACTTCAGCACTTCAGGTAGCACATTTCAATTACATTACTAATGTAGTTGAATATATTTTTAGGGAGTTGAGTATTTCGATTATATAGTAGTAGTTGAAATACTAGTAATAAGGAGATCTTTATGATTGTAGACATCGTATTCGGTAAGAAGGTAGGATTAAGTCCTTACCATGTTAACTCTATGTATATCAATAGAGTGGAGATTAAGGATAAAGAGGAGATAATCTCTCTTATACTATCTAGTATTCCTCTCATTATTGATAATTCTGAATTGGAGGATGATGCAATTATGCTGCTTCATATTATTGAAGAGAATTTCACTCCTCAGCAGGGTAGTGAAGCAGTGGAATTTAATCTTAATAAGATTAATAATTGTATTGCAGTGCTCAATTACCTCGGTTATGTATTCTCCGTCATTATCCGCAGTGACCTTGAAGATATGATCGAGATCGGTGACATGGACCGAGTCTATGCAATGAATAACTTTAATCTTGAAGGTTATCCTAAATTCATCAAGAATGGTGTAGCTTCATTGATGCAAGATAAAGCATTAGTGAATACTAACTCCATGGTAATGGCATTCGTAGTTAATGGTACTCTACCTACTTTTGATGAAGAGATAGCATCGGTCACTGATATTCAGGAAAAGGTGGAGGAGTACCTACTCCTCGAAGCTACTAATGAAACTGCACTGATGGATGCATCGGATCTCATCCTCATGTATGAATCGTTGGGTTATAACTTCATGATTATATTGAATCCCATGGAGGTATAAATGTCGCCTAGGGAATATTGTGAAGTACTATTAAATCTCTACATAGAAGCTTCTAAGTATCCTATTGTCAAGTTGACTAAAGTTGATGATGACCATTATTCTCTTTCATTCAGGAGGGTAATGAGTCATCATCAATACAACTTGGGATTTAGACTTAAGAAATGTAGTTGGTTATGGGCTAATCATGTAAATAAGAATCGTAAACTCTTGGAAGTACTGATCCAACCTGAGAACGATAACTTATTATTCACTGTAAAGATCAAGAAGTCTTACTGTATATTCTATTTGTATGATAGGTATGGAATCAGAAGGAATAAGACTAAAATCAAGTATTTATCAATAAGTATTTAGGAGCAGGATTGATGGCTTTATACGTAGAAAAAGTGCTCAACACCGTCGATGCAGTCCAGTACTCAAATCCTATGACTGAAGAATTGAAAGAATTCTTAGAGTCAATACCTGGACTGTATTACTTTAAGCATGATCGTATGTACTTATACACTATTTATAAAGAGGAGAAATTAGTCAATTGTGGTGATTTCATTATAAGGTTTAATAATGGAATGGTTCATTCAATGAGTAAGGATGAATTTGAAATCAAATACACATTAGAAGGAGGTGTAGAATGAAGTGTTACGTAAATGATACACCTATCAATTACACTAAATTCAAAAATTATGATGTAATAATCTATACGAAGGATGATAGACCTAAGATTATCAAGAATAAATTCAAATTACTCAATACTTTCACTTATTTAGTTGATAATCATGGATTCGATTTAGTCGATCTTGCATGGATTTATTTCAACAGTATAAATAAGAATATTGTAGGTACTGAATTAGCTAAGTACCTGCATAAAGTGTTATCTAAATTGGATTTTAGGTCCATCAATTTTACTGAAGACTTTTCCCAAGTAAAAGATGATGAACTTATAGATACTCAAGCATTCAAAACTGAGGACAGAGGACTGGAAGTTACTCTATCCAATTATTATGGGACTGATAGTAATGTCAAGATTAACTATCAGTTGTCAGATACTGATATACGAGTCACTTATAATAGGTGCTCTATATATATTAAGATTTTATAGGAGTTGAACTATGGATGGTAACAAGATTGTACTAGGTAAGAAGATGTACACGATCGAACGTAATGAAGTATTCTTTGACTTCATTTCTCATGCTCAGCAACTAGGTGACTGTAACGAGGATAACTACGTCGACGTAGGTAAAATCCTGCATCAGTTAGTATTAAATTACATTAAGTCAGATACACCAGTACTTAAGGAGTAGTACTTCATGGCTAAACTTACAATTGTAAGAGGATTACCTGGATCAGGAAAATCCACCTTCATAAAGAATTTTACTGCACTCAAGATTGATCGTGACGATTTCTTTACTCGTGATGGTATATATGAATGGAGTCATAGAGAAGCTGATTGGATTTATCCACTGATTGATTCATTTATAACTATTATCATGGCTACTATGAAATGTGATATAGTCGTATGTGATGTATTCCCTACAATGAGTAGCTACAGTGCACTTGTATCTGCTGCTGAAAAGTATCAATACGATCTTATTATCAATAAAGTAGTCAAGGATGATCCTCAAAGTATTCATGACGTAGACCCTGATGATCTTGCTGAAATGATAAATACTTGGGAGGATGATCCTAGGGAGGTAGTGGTACATGGATAAAGTAGAATCGATACCTCAGGTGGTTCTTACTGTATGACTAAAAGTATGGATGAAACTAATAGTGTCAGTCATAACGAGCTTATGCGCATTCTTAGTAGTGTAAAAATAATATTTATGGATGTGTCATATCAGCACATACAGAATATAAGGATGATCCTAGGGAGGTATAGTATGAAGTTATGGTTACATAGTAAATCTGATAGAGATGCTGTAGTTTGTATTCTTTTTGACAATGGCTATGTTATTAGAAAAATAGAAAGGCCGAATGAAAAGTATCCTCTAACTGTAGTAGATTATGGCATAGAGATTATGGACGATCCAGATAAGTCGAGTGAGTACGAGATACTTGACATACCTGATATAGGTGATGAAGTATATGTATCTAATATATCAGAACTCGATGCTACACTCAATCCTAATCCAAGGGTATTACTGGATTACTATGAGAAAGCTAAGAATCCTTACTTATGTGTATGTAAAGAGGAGTATGATAAGGATGGATTCAGTGCTGAGTTGTGGAAGCACGTAGTTAGAGTTAATGTAGCGAAGAGGTCCTCGTTAAATACTGGTAATAATATTGATAGAGTTGAATAATGGAAATAGAAAGGAAATGGATCTTAGATAAGCTGCCTATTGGTTGTACGAGTCGTAATGTGACTGAAATACGTCAATATTACCTCAGTATGAGTCCTGAAGTCCGTATTAGGTCCAGTATCAGTTGTTCAGGCACTGTTAAAACTTGTACAATGACTATTAAGAGCTCAAATAAGTCACTTAGTAGAAGGGAAGTTGAGTTCGTTATAAGTGAATCTAAGGTAAAGGAGTTACTCCACAATCATCCTAATCTTCCATGTGTATTTAAGAAGTCCTATGATATAGGTATACGTGGATTAGTGATATCTGAAGTAACTTATCCTAAGAAGTTCATATATGCTGAGATTGAGTACGAGTCCGAGGATGAGGCTAAATCATCTACTCCACCTAAGATTGTTGATGACTTAATAATAGCTGAAGTCACTAATAATCCTAAATGGTATATGGCTAATGTATCTAAATTAAGGAGTTCTAGTTAAGTATTTAGGATTTACTAAATTGAATAAACTTATTTAAGGAGTAATGATATGAACTTACTTATAATAGTGAATATAGCAATAGTAGCTGCAATCTTATTATCTCTATTAGTTGCTTATGTATGTTGTAAATCAGTAAAACTCTCTGATAAACTCCAGAGTAGAGTCCATAGCAGGATTCAGATTCTTGATNAACTCACTACTAATCTAGTACATAATAAGACTGTACTGGATTCTATACTAACATCTAATAAGTTAGATAGATCTGACTACAATAAGTATTTACTAGCATTGGAGTACGAGAGTGATACTATCAATAAGTACGTAAAGGATCTGAATACTCGATTGGATAAATATCATATAGATAATACTCCTAAATTCATAATTAGGACTATGTTATTTAGTAATAAGAGTATTATCAATAAAGTCCTAAGTACTACTCCTGAGTACTCAAAGATATATGACTGGTACATACAGTACAGTCAGCAATCCTGAATAATTTTAGGACTTGATCAAGGACTTCAGGGTCATGGTCATGAGTTATGATGAATGATTTATTTAATTTATCATAGATAACTGATCCAGATTGTATTGAAGTCCTGTTATCTTTCTCATCCTCACTCAAATCATCCAATAATCCACCCCTCCTCATCCTCTTCCAAGAATCTTCAATCGACTTATCAATTCCCATCACTCCATAATTCACTTCAAACGAGTCATTTAATGGAATCTCATCGATTTCGAGTACGCAATTATCCTTAATAAAATAATTACCTACTAATGGAATATCGTCAAAGTCATCATAGCTAAGAGCATTTCTGATCCGTTTTATTAATGATTGTTTCATTTATCACTCACATCCTTGCTAATATTACTAAAGTTAGATCCATGGATACTAAAATTATTCACCTTATTCCCAGTTATTACTACACCTACTACACCAGTAGTCGCTACAAATAAATTAGTAAGTGGCATATCTATTTTAGTGATATATACAAATATATAAGCTAGGATTAGGTAGGCAATCCAACAGTAAGCTAAAGGTTTAAACTTTTTTACATACGTCTCATATTTATCATTATCAGTTGCTAAATTCTTATTGTACAGCACTGCATAAGAAGTAGCCATGTATGCATAAGTTAATGCAGCTACTGAATTAATGACTGACTCATCAGAAATATTAAAATTAAATAAGTACTTGAGTACTAAGGTTAATGGAAGTAGTATCAGGAATAGTATAAGTAGCGGTAATGATTGATGTGATTTACTCATGTTAGGACTCCTTAGGATGATAGATAATATAGTAATTCTGAATATTAGAGTCGATCCATTTCTGAGGAATAGGACGTAAGAATCCATTAGTTCCATCATCAATAGTATTGCTCCACGAATCTTTAGTAAGGAATGCTTTCTTCTCAGTATCATAAGCGACTATACAGGTGAAATGACCTGGTGACTTGTAGCAGATACCTACTGCACATCCTAGTCTTAACATACTCAATACGAACTC
>JGI24503J29689_10010056_pt1 | contig 17009 bp, 14 predicted proteins | sample BioPla3RNA2_FD_29689 | JGI IMG/M metagenome (IMG submission 29689)
CTTTCTACTCCTTAAAGAATTTTTTTGGTATGTGCCAGAATGCACTAGATCCGCCTACCAGCCGCGCTGGATTTATGATTTTCCACGAATGCACACGGACAGTCCGTTTGCCGCTTGTTTTCCGCTGGGGTGAGCAGTTTTTTGGCACCATAAGTCCATGCAGCAGCTGAAGATAGCGAATCTCAGGCAAAATAGAATTAATTATTCTTGACATTTGAGCGCACTATCATTTTCTTTGTTCAGAGGCACGAAATGCTATATTTACGTCTTGACTTACTTTTTAATGTAGACAAGGTCCTTAGTGAAGATAAGGACCTATCTTCAGGTGTGCGAGGTATTTGGGGCAGGGCGTTAAAATCATTGTTTTGCAGCACCGGTGCGGCTGACTGCGAGGGTTGCAAGGTGGAAAATTGTGGCTATGCGGTGCTGTTTGAGAGCAGAGAAGCAGGGACGGAGCAATATCGTCCTTACGTGATCCAGGCCAGGTTTGTGCCACCTTCACACATCTATACGAGATTCAAGTTTTTTGGCTGGGTGAATGATCACTATGAGATGTTGATCCGCTCCATCCTCAGCCTGGATGGCAAGGAGGTGCGGGTAGCTGGCAGGTCTTGCGGCTTGAGTTTGATGCAGATTAGCGACACCCGCAAAAACCTTATTTACGAGCGGGGAGCCTCCCGGATCAGCGTGCCCAAGATGAGACGTTTGGCCTATAAACCGGAGGAGGTATCAGAGCTTGAGCTAAAGTTTATCACGCCCCTGAGGCAGAAATCCGGTGGCAAATTGAGCCGCAGCTTCCAATGGGAGCCCTTTGCCAAGAGCTTGATCGGTAGAGTGAGATATGTGAATCAACACTACAATCAGGGAGGCTTGCCCATCCCGCAGATGATAGACATCGAAGGTGTAAAAGTGAGCCAGGAAGAGACTTTTTGGAGCGAAAAGATCAGGAAGTCACTGCGGCAAAACAGCAAGATGAGCCTGGGCGGTCTGTTGGGGACGATCACACTCTCAGGAGTGAGCCCAGAGATGGTTGCCATCCTCAAACTGGGACAGTATTTACACGCCGGAAAGCAGTGCTCTTTCGGCAATGGCGAATATCGGGTAAAAAAATGTCAGGTACTCTGATCCCCGATACATATTAAAGGGTAAAGAGCAAAAACAAGGAGAACCTAATATGGATATTTACATTTTAGTGGGCACCAACCCGCTGCCCTGCTACCTCAGTGCGCTGTATCTTTTGGATTATTATGAAGGACAAGACAACACGGTGTATCTGGTGTGTTCTGAGGGCAGTATTGGCAAGGGACAGGGCGATACCTTCAGTATTGCAAAGCGGATCAAAGATCTGCTGCAAGAAGAAAGGCAGGACGCTGTGGTGAAAATTAATAAGATAGCAGACATCAGCTCATACACTGCTATCGAATCATTTGTCGAAGATCAGGTTCTTGCCCAATCTCGAGGACAGGGTGTGCATCTGAACTTCACGGGCGGCACCAAAACCATGTCTACCCTGATCTATTATCATATGCAGAAGAAACTGGGTGACAAACTCTCCAGCTCCTATCTGGATTCCAGGATACATCATATGATGGTATATCCCGTCGTGCCAGAATATGAAGACCTGAGGCAGAGGTATAAGATATCAATAGATGGCCTGGCCCGCTTGCACGATATTACCGATCTCAGAAAGCAAGAGGAGAGTGATTTTGATGAGGCTGCCGAGACAATGAACTCTCTTTTTGACGAGTATTTAACAGGGGCTGAGCTTCCGTTTTTCGATAAAGGCTTCCGCAAGACAGACCTGGGCAAATACCTCAGCCCTGAAGGCGGCAGCAAGATCAGCCCGGAAGAGGCGGCAGAATGTGCAGAAGCTCTGGGCATCTGCGAGGTTATCGGCAAGATCCCCGAAAAGTACCAGGATGTCATGAAAAAGCGGCTTGAGGACGTTTCCAAAAAGGGAAAAAAGCCAAGAGAAAAGGCATTTAAGTTTTTCGATGGGATTTGGTTTGAACACTATGTGGTCGACAAACTGCGAGAGGCAGTCAGATCTGATGATAACATCGATATCTATTTTGACGTTAGCAGAGGCGGCGACAAGTTTCAATTGGACATCGTGATCATCTACGGCTATCAGCTATCCGTGGTATCCATCACCACCTCAAGCCAAAAAGGCATTGTGAAGCAGAAGGCCTTTGAGGCAATTCACAGAGCCCGTCAAATGGGCGGTGATGAAACCAAGATGGTGGTGATGAGCTTTTTGAAGGACGCCCAAAGAGAGGCACTGAAAGAGGAGTTGGAGCTGGATACGGGCGGCACCTTCTCCAAATACAGGATATTTGGCCGTAAAGACCTTGGAAATAGAGATCTATATAGCAACATTTTAGATTTCATAAAGAAATAAAAAGGAGTAGTTATGAGTTACCTGTTATTAGTCGATCTTCGAGCGATTCAGGGGTATATCTTTTCCTCAAACCGTTTGAAGGATAATATTGGCGCCTCGTTTTTGGTCTCATCGTTTTTTGGTAATGTAGATGCCAAAGACAAGGTGATAGGTGGCGGCAATATGCTCTGCCGTTGTGAAAGTGAAGACGAGGCAAAGCAGATTATCCGGGATTTGAGTGAGAAAGCGATCAGCAAGTGTCCCGGTCTGAGCTTCAGCGCTGTTTATGCCAAACAGGAAGAAGGTGCGTCAGAGCAAGAGCTGATCAGCAAGCTCTGGGAAGATTTGCAGAGGGAGAAACAAGCCCGCTGGCAACAAAGTGTGCTTCCCTCACACGGTATCAATGCGCAATGCCACTCATCCATCTACGCGGCCGAGCATACTGAAGTACACAAGGAAAACGGAGAAGAGAAGGTAAAGCTGGTCTCCGGTGTGGTGAAAGCCAAGCGGGATGCTTCCGAAAAGGCGAACAGCCAGATAGACAGAGAATATCAAAGCATTCTGGAACGCATCCAAGGCAAAAGATTTGAGTTTACAGACGACTTTGCTTCTTTGGGCACCCTCAAGGGTGAAGAATCATTCCTGGCTGTTGTGCATATAGATGGTGACAGTATGGGCGAGAAGTTTGCAGATTGTGCTGATTTTGGGGCGTATAAGGCACTTTCCCAGCAGGTGGACACTGTATTTGCCGATGCCTTTAGATATGTGGTACAGTATACGGTAGATCAGGTGAGTATGGGACAATGGATGCACTATCAAAAGCGATTGGAGAAGAAGAATGAAGAAAACAGATTGTTCCTGCCTCTGAGGCCTATCTTTATCGGTGGCGATGATGTGACCTTCGTCTGCGAGGCGAGACTGGGAATCCCGCTGGCTTTGGAATATATCAGGCAGGTTAACGAGCTGTCCAAAGGGGAATATAGCTGCTGCGCCGGGATAGCCATTGCCAAAGAAAGCTATCCCTTCTACCAGAGTCAGCAGATGGCGCAGGCCCTTTGCCGCAGCGCCAAAAACAAGAGAAAGGACGAGCGCAGCGATGCCCCATACCTGGATTATCAGCTTCTGGATTCCTCCACCACCGATCCCCTGGAGGTGATCCGGAGCCAATATCATTTGCCCGATGGGCGAATCCTTTATGCCAAGCCTTATAGCGCTGACCAGATGCAAAAGCAATTGGAAAATGCACAAAAGCTGAGTAAATGGCCCAGATCAAAGGTGAAGGAAATGCGGGATGTGCTCTTTGGAACCGGAGAAGAGGTCCAGGCCTACAAAGAGCAGATCAAAGCCAGAGGAGATTTGAAGCCGCCTAAAGAAGGCTTTGATGGTGCGGAAATCGACTCTCCAGAGAACATTTATCCGGATATGATTGAACTAATGGATCTCATTCCCACAGGAGGAGAATAATGGAATTGATACTCAAGATTACCACACTGTCCGATACGCAGATCGGCTCCGGGCGCAGCTTTGGCGCCGTCATAGACAGCGATATCGAGTTTGACCGCTATGGCCTTCCCTACATCCCTGCCAAGAGGATCAAAGGACTCTTCCGCAATGCGGTGGAAGACTTAAGAAACTTAGGCCTGCTTCAATTTAACAAAGACCATTTGGAAGCACTGTTTGGCAAGGAAGGCAGCGAATGCGGAGCTCCCATCATTTTTGATAATCTGATGCTGGAAAATCACGAGCAGCTGCACCCCTGGCTGGAATACCTGTTTAGTAAATATGAAAATGCTTTCAATACGCATCTCATCCAAGATTATTTCACCACCCTGCGCAGCCAGACGGCTATAGACAGGGAGACCAAAACCGCCAAGGATCATTCCCTGCGCACCATCAGAGTGCTGAAAAGCGGGATAAGCTCTTACAATAAACATGAAACTGGCGGAGCAGAGCAGGGCGCCCCTCGGAAAAAGAACTTTGTCTTTTGCGGCAAGATATATCTGCAAGCCACTGAAGATGAGGCTGCCTTTATCAACGCCTTGAGTATGGCCACCTTGCTCATACGCAGAATTGGCGGTCAAAGAAACCGGGGCTTTGGCAAGGTGGAGGTGGAGCTGTTTGATGCAAACGGTTCGCTCACCGAAAAGGTAAAAAAGGAACTGGAGGCAAGACAATGAAACGACTAAAAGTAAGAATAAAACTGGTGGCACCAGTGATCATCTCCTCGGCATCCGGGGATTCCACCATGACGCAGACGCTGTCCTACATCCCGGGCTCCACCGTTTTGGGGCTGCTGGCCAATCTCTATATCCGCCAGCACGGTATGGAACAATTCAACCGTCTGTTTATGATGGGAGGCATGAGGTTTTTAAATCTCTATCCCTATGTAAATGGTGAGGAACACATCCCCTGTCCGCAAAACCTGTGGAGAAGCAAGAGAACCGATCAGAGCAAACTGTATAATATGTTTGAATTTGCAGAAGATGAAGAGAACAGCGTTTTGCAGCTCAAGAAAGAAAGCAGCTTCGCCCATCGCAATGTTTTTGATGCCAACATCACGTATCTGCACGAGCCCAAGAAACAGCTCGCCTTCCATCATAAGCGTGATTATGATAAAGGCGTCTCCGAAGATGGGGTGGTGTTTAACTACGAAGCTCTTGCCCCGGGTAATGAGTTTTGCGGCTATATCGTGGGTAAAGAAGAGGATTTGGAGCTGATGCAGAGGCTGCTTGAAGCGCAGGGAAAGCGCCTGCGTTTGGGTAAGAGTAAAACCGCTCAGTATGGCAAGTGCGAGCTGGTGGAAAGCAAGATCGTAGACCTGCCGGAGAGTAAAGTGAAAGCCGAAGACAAATACCTGCTCTTGTGCTCGGATGCCATACTCTACAACGAGGCTGGCACTTCCTGCGCTGCGAAAGAGCTGCTTGCCAAGGAATTGAACGTAGTCATCGAAGAAGCCTTTTTGGAGAGCGGCAGATATGAGACTGCGGTGAGCGTGCTCAAAGCCAAAAGGCCCTCTGAATACACCCTCAGGGCGGGCTCCATCTTCAAGCTGAAGGACCTGCCGGCAAACTGTGACAACCTGCAGAAATATGGTATTGGCGAACGCAGATGGGAAGGCTTTGGAGAAGTGATGTTTGTGGATGCCTCTCAGCCACAATATCAGATCAAAAGCGAAAGCAAACAGCCTGTCGCCAAGCCCCAAGCCGAAGTTCCCACTCTGATCAAAGATATCTGCACCGCCACTTTGCATAAGCTGCAGATGGCAGAATTGAGAAAAGAGGCTTTCAATGCCGCTCGTGCGACTGAGCCGCGTCGTCTTTCCAAAAGCCTGGTGGCTCGGCTGGATGCCTTTGTCGAGACAGAAGACTTCCAAGGCTCGTTGGCCCGGCTGAGAGAGAATGCCATGAAGAAACTCCGTGATACCCCCGCTGTGAAGGAGGGCAACCTCTTGAAAGCTTTGCAAGGTATTGATATGGAAATAACCAACTTCATACGCAGAACCCATACCATCCAATTGGGCGAAGGAGGGAATATAAGCCGGTTTAAAGAAGACTTATCCCTGGAAGATATTCCTTTGGATCAGGCTCGCAACATCTACTTGCACACCTTCTTCCTGACCCTCAGACGCAGAATAAAACAAAAAGAGCAGGAGGCATACAATGACCAAAGGTAAGATTATACTCGAAGCAAAGCTGGAGCTGCTCAGTCCCCTGCAGATCGGCAGTGGGCGCAGTGACAGCAGCGATAAAGACGTTCTTTTGGATGCAGAAGAGCACCCCTATATCCCGGGCTCATCTTTCATCGGCAAGCTCAATGCTGAGATGAACGACAGAGAATTTTCCAAGTATATAGGAATCTACAACTCTCAGGATAAAGATGTTTCACAATCCCGCTTGATCATCGATGATTTGGTATTGGCAGGCAAGTCTGATTTTAATGTGAGCATCCGCGATGGAATCCGCATAAACAATAAGGACGGCATCGTTGAAGATAGGCACAAGTTTGATTATCAAGTGGTGGAGCCGGGGCTTTGCTTTGCCCTGAATATGGAATTTGATGTGCCGGATAATGGGAAACTTGAGCAGGTCAAAGGCTGGATCAAGAAGATCAGCGGTATGCTCAATAGCTCCTTCTTCGTGGGAGCGCGCAGCTCATCCGGAGGTGGAGAATTGAAGGCAATCGAAAATGGGATAAAAGTGATGTGCTATCCCTTTGATGATCAAGGCGCTGTGATAGACTATCTCCTGCAAAAGCCGCGGCCAAATTGTACAGAGCTGATTGGATCGGCCGCTGCGGCTGAGAATGACTTTATCATCGAGGCAGATTTCCACATCCCCAGTTCCCTGATCGTGAGATCATATTCCAAAGACCCCACCGATTCAGATGCTTCTCATCTGACTTCAAACGACAAGCCCGTCCTGCCGGGAAGCTCGCTGCGGGGTGCCCTCCGAGCCAGAGCCCAAAGGATTGTCAATCTGCGCTGGGGTGAGGTGCAAGAGGCGAAGGATTTTATCCACCTGCTTTTTGGCTGGGTCGATACAAAACCCGAGAATTCCCGCACCATCCCCTCATCCCTGATGGTGAACGAGGTGGAGATCAAAAACGTAACAAGCGAGCTGCAAAACAGAGTCAAGATAGACCGCTTTACCGGTGGCACAGTCACAACCGATGGAGCGCTCTTTGATTCCATGCCGCTCTTTCCCTGCAACAACGATGACGCCCAGATTGAAGGTTTGAGACTGTCTATCAAAGACGCCCTGCCTTCGCAGAAGGGCTTGCTCCTGCTGCTGCTTAAAGACCTCTACACCCGAGACCTGGCCATCGGTGGCGAGAAAAACGTGGGACGCGGCTGCCTGGAAGGGATAAGACATCGCGTCTGGGACGAAGGTAAGGAGTATACGGATGTCTTCAACCCAGACAATGTTGGAGCCGAAGAACTGGATAAATATGTGCAGGCTCTGGTGAACAAAGAAGACAAGGTCGAGGTCGAAGCCCGCCTGCAGAAATATAAGTCCAATAAGGGAGGAAAAGATGTATCAGATCAATAAGATAAAATCGAGCACCGAACCCATAGATAACATCACAGATTGTGGTCAGTTGAACCAGTATCTTGAAGGCAAGTATCAGGTGATGATCACCTGCTTTGACCGGATCTGCCTGGGTGAGTATACAGATGGAGACTTCAAGCTGGAAGCTTTACCAGCTTTTGAGACCATCCAAAGCATGAGGATATTCAATGAGAATATGGAGCTCTACCTCTGGCGCGCCGCTGCCAAAGATTGCTTTGGCCAGGCGAATCATCTGAGGGGCAGGATCAGAAGAGACGTCGAGACGGGTGACGATTGTGCGGTTGTTGACGCCAGGCAAATCCTGATTGGCTCCAAGGATAAAAATGATAATAAGGATATTATCGCAGACGATTACACGGTTATCCGGGAAGACCGCGGTTTTGAGCTGAAAGTCCCCAAAGTATGGTTACCTGCGAAAGTTACAGACAGATCCCGCTTGATACTGAGGAGCAGAAACTACCTGCAAGAATGGGATAATGGACAACTTAGCTACTGTGATCACAGATTTGTGAGCATAGAACAAAAGGAGGTATAGAATGCAAAAGGGAACATTGATTGTAATGGAAGGCAATAACGGAAAGTTCTTTAAACTGAAGAGAGATAAAGACAAAACCAATCCAGTGGTCGCCAGCCAATTTTCAAACGCAGACTGCATTACAAAACTTGATGTGGGAGAACTGGAAGTGGAGTATGAACTCAATAAAATAGGCCACGTCTCCAAACTAATAGTGAATGGCGAAACTCTGGAATTGCTGCCACGTAAAACCGTGATCCAGGATTCCAGCAATGATCGGAACCGCTCTCGCCAAAATCGAGGGCGGGGAGGTGGTCATCAGCAACGACAACATTATGGCCAAGGTGGTGGACAACAGCAGCGACAACATCATGGCCAAGGTGGTGGACAGCAGCAGCGCTCTTCACTTGATGGAGCCTTTGCGCCCTATAACTTCGTGCCCCTAAATAAAAAAGTTATCAAAGATGACACGGAGCCACGCTTTGACGTGTACGATGGCTTAAGTGGCTACATTGAGCTGGATATCGAGGCCAAAAGCCCCTTGTTTGTCAGAGGAACGCTCACTCAAGAAGAAGTAGAACAGAACATAGAATCCAAAGACAAAGAAGACCACTACAAACCTGCTGGACAGATCAGGCTGCCGGGTTCATCCATCCGCGGTATGGTGCGTTCTCTCTACGAGATCGTCAGCTACAGCAAGTTGGGTTTTATCGATGACAGGAAGCTGTTTTTCCGCTCATTTGCAGACACTTCTGTGGAGTTTAAGAGCCTGTACTCCCATATGTTAGGTGGCACAAAACATACAGGTTTCAGGCCCATGGTTTATGCAGGGTATTTGGAAAAAACAGGCAGAGAGTATACAATAACGCAAGCTCGCAGCTTCCATCGTGTGGAAGAAAGTATGGTTATCGAAAAGAAGGTCTTCAATACCGCAATGGGTGACGAAAAATACTCAAGTGAGATCGAAGCACAGCCTTACATAAGGGTTGTGTATAAGGCAGAAGCACCTAAAGCACACAGTCATAGTAGAGGCAACAAGCTATACTACAGCAAGGTTGTGGATATACAGAAGCATAGCGGCTCAGTACCCACTGGCTATCAAGAAGGCTACTTAGTGCTTTCTGGATGGAGTACACGCAAGCATATGCACTGGGTAATCGGCCCTCGCAATAACACTAAATATACGGTCTCAGAAAAAATGATCGAAGAATATAAAAACGACGACGGCCGTGAAGCCATAAACTTGTTGGAGTCCCCCAAAACCGATTGGGTTAAACCCTGTTTTTTCACTTTGAAAAACAACGAGGTGAGAGCCTTTGGTCACACGGGGGTTTTCAGGATCGCGTACTGCAATAAAATCGGAGACCTGCTGCCGGACGATCACAAAAACCCAAAGCTACAAGATATGACGGAGGCCCTCTTTGGCAAAGTAAGCGAGGGCGATGGTAAAGCCTCACCCGGCAGGGTATACTTTGAGGATGCTATCGCTAATGAAGCTCAGGAACTAAAGTCTGAGCATCCAAGGGTGCTCTCCGGCCCCAAGCCAAACTCCTTCCAGCTGTATTTGAAACAAAACGTAGCCGATATAAGGGTTGCCGGAAGAAACAGGACAGGGATCAAAAACTACGACACCGATGGCGCCCAATTGGTTGGGCGAAAGCTGTATTGGCATAGGGATCATAGCGATTGGATAGCGGATCAAAAAGACGTCGAAAAACATCCCACTCAATACACCAGGATCAAGCCCATCAAACAAGGTGCCAAGTTCAAGGCCCGGATTCGCTTTGACAACCTCAGCAAAGTCGAACTGGGAGCCCTGCTCTTTGTGCTGGATTTGCCCCAGGGTTGCTGTCATAAAATAGGCATGGGCAAGCCCCTGGGCTTGGGTTCCATTCGGATCACGCCCACGCTCACGCTTATTGACAGGAGAGAGCGTTATAGCTCCCTAAAAAACCTGGCAGAAACACGGGAAGATGACCTCAGTCGATACAAAACAGCCTTTGAACAACATCTGAAAGAAAAGAAGGTGATCAGTACAAACAGTGCCTGGGATTCCCCGGAACTCAAGGAGCTGAAGGTTATGCTCGACTACGCCAAACGCCCTTCGCAAGACAAAACCAAATATATGCTCATCCAGGGTGCAGACGGAAATCAGTACAAAGACCGCAAGATCCTGAAGAGACCCAGTGAATACCCCAGACATTAAATCAATCGGTGTGCCGTGCACCCGGGTGTATGGCACACCACTTTTTAAGCATAATAAGGAAAAAACAAGATGTATTATTTCTTTGATGAATCCGGGGATTGGAATAAACTCAATTCTCCAAGATTGGTCTTGGGTGGCCTGCTCGTACCCGAGGAGAAGTCTTTGGCTCATTTGAAGGCTCAGATGGATGAGATAAAGTCTGATCATGAAATCGACTATCTGCATGCGATGGAATCTGACGAATTGGTCTTGGAACACTGTTATGAGGTGATTAGAAAGGCTTTGGAAGGGCGCCATGCCAAGGCTTATGTTCGCCTCTTCGATGGTAAATCATTGAGTCGTACCAGCCATAAAACTGTCGACGAGGTGTATATGGACTTGGCTTCAGATCTGGTGAGCACCATGATCATGGGAGATGCAAACCCGGATATTGCTTATGATGTTCAGTTTTATTATTCATATCCCAAAAACGTGATTCGCAACATCAAAAATAAGAAGCCCAAACACTTTGACAGGGTGATGCGGGCTCACGTGCTGAAGCCAGAAAGTTGTCAGGAAGAGACTGAAAGAATCATGCAGAAATTTACCGGTATGAACGAACATTTGAAAGAAAGTTTGGCCTGGTTTGAGCAGGATATGCAGGCACAGCCGCATGAAACGGTCTCAGATTACCTCTGGACAGAGCTCTGGCTGAAGGTAAAAGGTGATGATGCTGCTCGTGAGCTGTTCAGACACTCTATTCTGCAAAAACTTGATGCTCATCAGTCCAGGTATTCTCTGTCTGTACCCCGCGATCTGCGAATCACCTACTATTCCAAAGATGATAGCAATGTGGGTATAGAACTGATAGACATCCTGTGCAACTTGGTACACAAGAAAGGACAGCAAGCCCCGACGGGAAGCTCAAATGCCGTCAAAACAATCTATAACAAAATAAGCCTGGAGGTTGTAAAATGAGTAACACCATTATAGCCACTGCATTCAACGGAACCGTAGTAGAAGCCAAAGTCAAACTATATGTAGAAACGCTCAATTTCAATCCCAGACAGCAATTGGAGAACAAGCTCATCGCTCCGGCGGTATACAGGGCGTCCCGGGATAAAATCCTGGAGAAGCTGAGCAAAATGTATCCTCAACAGGCCCTTGAAGTGATCAACTTCAGCATTATCTCGAGTGATCTTGAGGAACTAGTAAGCATAAAATTCAAGGTTCAGGATAATGGGCTGACAGAAGCGATAGTGGCTTCAGTTCTAAACTATTTGGCTATGGAGATCGGTTTTGGCTATCAGGAAGATGTGAAGCAGCCGGAGGTCTATCTTCGCCAAAACGAAAGCAGATTTATCGCCAGGTTTCTGAGCTCGCCCGTGGAGAAAATCTCCAACTCCAAACTGCAAGAAGCGATGGATAGTTATCATGGACAGAAGTTTGTTCAGGCGTCTGATATCATGAAAGAGATAAATCCGGACAATTTGAACGATTATGATCATGCCGAATGGGACTGGCTGAGCTTTGCCATTCGGACCAAATTGGAAAATGCGTTTTCACACGCTCTCCAAGAACATTTTGAGCAGGTATTGGCGAAATACGCCGATAGGCCACCGCTGTTCAAGAGATACTACTTCCAATATATTGAGTTTTTGGAAGACGTCCGCAATGCTAAAATGCCACGCGGCCTGCTCAGCCTATTTGAAAAAAGGTATCCCCTCAGCCTGCTGGATGATGACGAAGCCGTGGTCTATCATCGTCTCAAAGGTAGAGCAGAATATCACAGAGGCGAGTTCCTGGTAGCTCTGGAACACTTCAGCTCCGCTTTGAAAAGGGTGGATAATGATGATCTGAAAAGCAAGGCTGCTATCTACAATAGCGCGGCAAACTGCTTTACAGACAACCTGTTTTTTGAATCCGCACATTGGATTGCCTCACAGGCGCAAGAATGGCGCCGGGTTCTTGACCTGCCCCAGACCTATGAATCCATTGGCTGTATGGCAGGGGTTGAGACCAAGAGAAAGAACTATGCCCGGGCTTTGGAACTGCATCACAAGGCTGATGAGTTGATCCGGGATATGCAGATAACCGGAATAGATCTCAACAGACATTATAACCTCCTGGCCAAAAACTACATCCTCGTCTGCAACTATGCCCTGGGAGAAGAATACCTGGATAAAGCCGAAGAGGCGGAAGACGATAAGGACTTTTCTCAATATCTGAGGCTGTTACTGTATTTCCGGCAGGGTAGTTACGAACAGATGGATAAGCTGTTCAATCTCAAGTTCAGAGGCAATGACGAATATGACGAATTTGTCCTGGGCTGGGGAAACGCTCTCATGGCCAGGGCTGCCTTTGCGCAACAACGCTTTGACGCTGCGATCCCATATCTGGAAAATGCGATTTCCTGGTTTTTGAAGGACCTGTACATCCTGGAAGCAAGGATGGTGTCCCTGTATGGCTTTGCCTGTGATCTGCCCAGGGAATATCAGGACAAGATCATGCAAATTATCTTCAGCAGCGATATCGATGCGCGCTTTGAAGAATATGTGGCCAAACACGCCGTGATAAATGATAGGTTCTATCCCTCCTTCAACCCCGAGCCAGAAGAAGAGCAGGAAAAGCCCAGGCTCACTCAGCTGGCTGAAACCATCAGGGAGATCAACAACAACAAGTACGATGCCCATGAAATAAGACACTTCATAGATAGCTATTGTCTGTATTAAGTGGATTGTCAGTAGCGAGCTGCTGAGCTGCCCAAAAGCTTGCCGGTTGTAAGTGGCGGCGGAATATAAGCCGGATGCCGTGTTTATGGAGTTAGACCATACGATGGTGGATTTGTGGGACAATCCGGGTATTTTTCTTCCGGCCAAAAAGAGGCAATAATTGACCGACATCGTATGTTCAGTGTTATCAGTCAGTTACGAGGCGGGATTCTTCGTTTTATCTTCGTCTGAGTGAGGTCGTCAGGGTATATTATGAAGGCTTGTTTTTGAAAAGCGAGTTTCGTGGATGGGGTGCTTTTCAAGGTTGCCTTCAGCAGCTGTCTGGTATTGGGTGCCACTCGTTTATAATGCAGGTGGTTTCTCTTTGTTTTGCTCATCTTGGTAAAGAAAGTGATGCCAGCCGATATTTTTCTTGCGGGGTTATGGAGAATGCTTAGTATGATACTATACAGGACGTGTTTTTTGGCACGGCCAAATAAATCCAAAAGTACCTAAAGAGGGACTAATGAAAAGACTTCTTATCCTCCTGATGGTGCTGCCCTTGATGCTTGTGGCACAAGAGTATGGCCTGGATGAAATGATCCGGCATGGATTGGATAACAGCTGGTCGGCTCAACAGAGCAAGCTCAGCTACGAAAGCTCTGCATCCAATCTCAGCAGCGCCACTTGGAACCTTTTACCGGATGCTGACCTGGGCCTCAGGCTCAATCAGGATCTACACAACCAAGGCCCCGGCGCTGATCTGACCAGTGCCTTCAACTTCAGCGTGAGCAAAACGATCAGTCTGAATGATCCCGCCTGGTTCAACTACCGCCAGGCCAAGATCAACAAGCAAAAGGCAGATGTGAGCTATCAAACCTCCGTCTCCGCCTACGCTTATGAGGTCTTCAACGCCTATATCAAGGTGTTGAGACAGCAGAAACAGCTGCTTTCGCTGCAGGAAAACCTGGCTATTCAGACCCGCGTCTGGGAACAGGCCAAGGTGTTGAAACAACTGGGCAAAAACACGGATTTTGATGTGAAGCAGAGCGAGATCGCCGTGATGAACTCCCAGATCAGTATCATTCAGCTGGAAAACACCATCCGTGAAGACAGGCAGGCGCTTTTTGCCCTGGTGCAGATGGAAGACGAAGGCTATGAACTGGCGGACTTGCAGCCGGATGAAGACTATGAGATTCCCGCGCTGGAGCCGGAAACCACCAGCGAAGTGCAGATGCTCAGAGCAGAAATCGCTTCAGCCAAGCTGAGCAAGACGCAGAGCACGCTGGACTACTTCCCCAGGCTCACCCTGGGATATGGCTTCAGTCGCAATATCAGCGGCGATAACTTTGAGTTTGACCGCTACAGCACCACGCACAACGTGTATCTGAACCTCAGCTACTCGCTCTGGAACCACTTTAAACAAGGCAACAGCGCCACGCGCAGCAACATCGCTTACCGCATGGCTGAGCTGAATCTGGCGGATAAACTCGATGATCTGAACCGTCAATACGCCTCCCAGAGCCAACAGCTGCAATATCTCTTGCGTATGGACAAGCTGCTGGAAGAGAAAAAGCAGCAATCCGCCGCACAAATCCGCATCGCAGAAGAGCGTTACCGTCTGGGATTGATCGACCTTTTGGAGCTGGATAAGACACGCACCGATTACATAGACGCAGACATCTCCTACAATGCAAACCGCTATCAGATCATCACTTTGCAGCAGGCAATCAACTTCCTGCTCTCGCACAAAATACTGGGAAAATGGTAGGAGAACGCTTCGACTCATGAAGAAATACACCAAATACATCATCATCGCAGTGGTAGTGATAGCCCTGATCGTGGGCTTCAATACACTTCGCAAGAACAAGAACCGTCCGGATTGGCGCACCGACTCCCTCAGCCGCGGCCCCATCCGCGAGGTAGTTACCGCCAGCGGCTCGCTCAACCCCTACGTCTTGGTGGAAGTGGGCACAGAGGTCTCCGGCAAGATCGACAAGCTTTATAAAGACTTCAATGACAAGGTGAAGAAGGGCGATCTCTTGGCCAAACTGGATACCGAAATCCTGCGCACCAGCTTGGAAGCCAGCAAAGCAGACCTGGCTAAAGCGCAGACTTCCGCCGAAGAAGCAAAGCTGGATATGGACAACCTCCGCGAGCTGGTAAGCAAGAATATGGCCGCGGAATACGAGCTCCAAAAAGCTGAATTCCGCTATCAACAAGCCACGCACAGCCTCACTACCGCCCGTCTGAACCGACAGCGCGCCCAGAAGAATCTGGACAACGCCTACATCACCTCGCCCATCGACGGCGTGATCGTGGCACGCAGCGTGGATGAAGGGCAGACCGTGGCCGCCAGCCTCAGCTCGCCCACCCTCTTTACCATCGCCAACAACCTGGACAAGATGCAGATCACGGCTAATATAGACGAGGCAGACATCGGCCGCGTTAAGATCGGCCTCCCCGTGGAATTCAGCGTGGACGCCTATCCCGCCATCCCCTTTGCCGGTGAAGTCAAGCAGATCCGCCTCAACCCCACCACCGAGCAAAACGTGGTCAGCTACAGCGTGATCATCGATGCCGACAACCCCGGCCATCTCCTGCTTCCCGGCATGACCACCAACGTCACCATCATCATCCAGGCCAAAGATAACGTGCAGCGCATCCCTGAAGCAGCCACCCGGTTCCGTCCCAGCAAGGAAATCTGGACTCTCTTCGGCTTCAAGTGGTCGGATGACTTGCTCATGACCGCCCGCGAGAAAGCCATGGAAGAGCTCAAGAAGGAAATGGAAGCTCAGGCGCCTGCCCCGGTAGCCAGAGCTCCTCAAGGGAAGGCTCCTGAAGGGAAGGCACCAGATGGCAAAGCCCCTCAAGGCAGAGTTCCGGGTTCCAAACGCGGCATGGCAGCCGGAGCAGGAGCAGCAGGTTCTCCTTCTGCAGGTATGCCCAATCCCGCTATGGGAGGTATGAGACGTGGCGGTATGTCCATGATTTGGGTGCTGCGCGACGGCGAACCAATCGCCAAGATGGTGCGCACCGGCATCTCAGACGGTGCCTTCATGGAGGTTCTTGGCGGTATCGATGAAAAGGATCAGCTCATCACCGGAGTCAACTTCAAAGACGCCAAGCAAGCCGCAGCGGCCAATCCCATGAGCGGCCCTCCCGGCATGAGAAGGTTTTAGGCGCAAGATGAGCTCCACCACTTTAATCAGCACCCGGGGCCTCACCAAAGTCTATCAGATGGGAGAGTTTGAGGTGCACGCCCTCAGGGGCATTGACCTCGACATTGCCCGGGGCGAATTCATCGCCATCATGGGTGCCAGCGGCAGTGGCAAAACCACCTACATGAACTTGCTTGGTTGTTTGGACAGACCCACCGCCGGCAGCTATGAACTGGACGGCATCGCCGTGCACGAGATGAGCTCCGAGCAGCTTACCAAGGTGCGCAACGAGAAGATAGGCTACGTGTTTCAGTCCTTTTATCTCCTCCCCCGCACCACGGCACTGGAAAACGTGGAACTGCCCCTGCTTTACACCCGCAACATCGGCCATAAGGAAAGGATCAACCAAGCCATGGAAGCCTTGGACGTAGTGGGCATCAAGGATAGAGCGCGCCACTTCCCCAATCAGCTCTCCGGCGGCCAGCAGCAGCGCGTCGCCATCGCCAGGGCCATTGTGAATAACCCCGTCTTCCTGCTGGCAGACGAACCCACCGGCAACCTGGACACCCGCACCAGCGTGGAAGTGATGGTACTCTTTCAGAAGCTGCACGCCCAAGGCATGACCGTGATCTTGGTGACGCACGAGCACGATATCAGCCGCTATGCCAACCGCATCATCACCTTCCGGGACGGCATGATCATCTCCGACAAGCCAAACCCTCAGCCACGCAATGCAGCCGAAGACCTGAAGAATATGCCCGAGCTGGATTTGGATCAATAAGGAGCGCTTATGTCTATCATTGGAATCATCAAAATAGCACTCAAATCACTGGCCCGCAACAAGACCCGCACCTTCCTCACCATGTTGGGTGTGATCATCGGCGTGGCAGCAGTGATCACCATGTTGGCCATCGGCGAAGGCGCCAAGAAGATCGTGGAAGACCAGATCAACAGCATGGGCACAAACGTGATCATGGTCTCCTCAAACT
>JGI24503J29689_10080499_pt1 | contig 16960 bp, 15 predicted proteins | sample BioPla3RNA2_FD_29689 | JGI IMG/M metagenome (IMG submission 29689)
TTCGCTAATTGTTTTCTTTGTAACGTTTGAATTTAATAAATTACTTGTGGTTCACGATTTTTTAAGATTAGTCATAACTGTTGGATTATCTTCGATCCTGCTAATTTTGGGGATTTATAAATTTGGTTTAAGTACACTTGAAAAGGAAAAAACACTAAATCTTGTTGGTAACTTAAAAAGAAGAATAAGTAGGTCAATAAATAATTAATTGCTATGTCGCTGTTTAAAAACCAATTATGTGTAGGGTGTGGGCTGTGCGAGTCTGTCACTAATGGGAAAGTCAAGATGACACTTGATCCCGACGGTTTCTTGAGACCTAAAAAAACACAAAAAGTTCCTGCAGATGAGTATAAATCTATCAAACAATGTTGTCCGGCAACGATAATTCATAAAGACAAATCTTTAAGAACACCGCATACAGATTCTTTTTGGGGAGATTATTTTCAGTGTTATATCGGCTCTTCCAGCTCTGATGCCATTGAAAAAGAAGCTTCTTCAGGAGGAATAATTTCAACAATTTTAATATTTTTGCTAAAAAATAAAATTATTGACTATGTGATTCACATTGGCCCTGATCCGGAGAATCCTTTACTTAATATCGTTAAGTTGAGTTCTAATTCTAAAGAAGTATTGGAAAATGCAGATTCAAGATATGCTCCTTCCGCAGCTTTAGCTAATATTCTACAAATTATTGAAAATGGTAAGTATTATGCTTTTGTGGGAAAACCTTGTGATGTTTCAGCTTTGAGATCATATAGCAAGTTTAATCAGGCTGTTGCAAATCAAATTAAGTATTACTTTTCGTTTTTTTGTTTTGGAGTGCCCAGTTTGAATCAAACTAAAAAATTAACAGCTCAACTGGGAATACAAGAAGAACAGGTACAAAGTATAGTGTACAGGAAGAATGGTTGGCCTGGTTCTTTTAATGTTATAGCAAAAGATGGAACTTGTAAGTCGATACTTTACAAGGACTATATGCATTTCCTTTTCAGTGACATCCATATTCGCTGCAAAATTTGTCCCGAAGGATTAGGCGAGTCCGCTGATATTTCGAGTGGCGACGGCTGGAGTGAATTTGATGAAAAGGGTTATCCTTCTTTTAAAAATGCCAGAGGTAGGAGTATCATTTTTTCAAAAACACATGTAGGAGACAAGTTGTTAAGTAAAATTATAAATGCAGGTCATATCTCAATTGAAGAGCAAGTTGAGGATTTGCGCTCTTTAGATAAAATTCAACCCGGTCAGTTTGGTAAAAAAAAATATCATAAATACAGAATTTTAGCGTTTAAAATATCAGGGAAGAAAACGCCAAAGATTGACAGTTATATCTACAAAAATATACATGTATTGGAAAAAGTAAATTTAAGAACTAAGTTGTCTCAATTAATCGGTACATGGAAACGAATAAATTTAAAATAAAAATACTTAACTCAGGGAGTTCCTCAAATAAGTATACAAATTATATTAAAAGCATTGAATTAACATTCAATGGAAATGAAATTCTCTAAAAGAGAAGTAAACAAATACAAAATGAAAGAAAATAGAGATACAAACAAGCAACTAATCTTTTTTAACAGCGTAATGCTTGAAGACCCTAACAGAGGCTGTCAAGCTTTGACTCTTGGGAGTTTGTACTTTATATCGGATTATCTCAAAACAGATGATTTTGATGTTATTTCACCCTCGTATTATTTACGTAAAAAACGAGAAGATAAAGAATATAAAGTAAAGGTAAATAATGAGAATATAACAATAACCAGAAGATATTATTGGCTTCCTCCTGTCGTTTTAGGTGCCTTGTTGTCCAAATTATTTGGAAGAACCATAAAAATTGGACAATTTGGTAAGGATTTAAAGAGGGTTCAATATACTTTTTCGATTGCAGGAGGTGATGGTTTTTCTGATATTTATAGTTTTTCCACTTTCAAGGAAGTGAATCGATTTACATTCTTTTCGGTAGTAATGAAGTCAAAAACTATCATCTTACCACAAACAATTGGTCCATTCTATAGTAAAAAAGCAAAAAAGGTCGCAAATATTATTCTAAATAATGCCGAAAAAATTTATGTTCGTGATTTATCGTATGTAGATGAATTAAAGAAAAAGAATTTGATTTATTCTTTAGATCACGATGTAAGTAAATATATGTTACCACAAAAGGTTGTTGTTGAAGTTCCTGATAATGCGGTTGGTGTAAATATAAGCGGTTTGTTGTATAACAATAATTTTAGAAATTTGGCTGGCAGGTCGCCCTTATATAGAGAGTTAATTAAACAAATAATTGAAAAATTTCAGCAATTAAATGTTCCTGTTGTACTTATTCCGCATACATATGATTGTGAAAATCCAATAGATTTTGAAGATGATTTACTGGCAATAAAAAACCTGTTTTCAGAACTGACAAATAAAAATAATGTTTCTATTATAGATAAAGACTATTCCGCACCGGAGTTGAAATATATAATTTCTAAATGCGATTATTTTATTGGTTCTCGTATGCATGCTAATTTTGCCGCCATTTACACAAATGTTCCGGTTTTTGGTTTAGCTTACAGCTATAAGTTTTCCGGAGCATTTAGCAGATATTCTCTTGAAGATAGCACTACATTGGTTTTAGATATAGGAAAAGATGATATTCAACATATTATTATAAAACTTATGGATTGTTATAAAAAACGTAACGAAAAGAAACAGTTAATGATGAACTCGATAAATTCATAGTAACAAATTATGCCAAATTCCACAAATTTTGTTATATATAACGCTGTTTTTTTTGTATTACTATTTTTTATTAGCCTCTTTAATAAAGATAGTAATAAACTTCTCAAATCTTATGTCTTGTTGCTGTGGGCAATCAGTGCAGTTTCATCGATATTTATGCACATTATGATGCCTTGGATGTCATCCAACATAACATTACCGCCTTATATATATCTTCAGGTGTGTTTTCTTATTTACATGATCCCCATATATAAATTCAAAGACACAAATTTGAATTACATAAAAATTTCGAATCCGGAGTTATTAGAGTATTTTATCGTATTTGTATCACTTATTTCTTTATTGCCATTTGTTGAAAATACTATATATCTTTTTAAAACATATGTTATAGGTGGAGGTAACCTAGGTGTATTAGAAAGTACATATTATTTAAAAAATGAAGTAACTGTTGATGCAAATTTAATGTCAGACTCTTGGCTTAGTCGACCGGGTCGTTTCCTAAATAATGGCATAAGATATCTTTATTATTCTCTTCCTTTTCTGTTGTTTTATTATTTAACATACAGCAATGTAAATAAAATTTTGCTTGCCGGGTTAACCATGGCAATTTTATGCAAAATCTTTTTTGATTTGAATATGGCAGATAGGATGAATATTACATATTTTTCTTTAGATGTTTTATTTCTATTTATTTTATTTCGAAAACATATTCCAACAGGACGCAAAAAAAGACTGGTTAAATATGGTAGTATTGTTTTAATTTGTTTTTTCTTGTTTTTTACTACCATGACTATAGCTCGTCAGTATAGCAGAAGTGCACGTGAGAAACATGATAATGTTGAATTTGTTTTATTTTATATAGCTGTACCTCAGCTAAATTTCAATAATTATATGTGGCATATAAAACAACATACTCAAGGAGATAATTCTTTTAGTTTTGTTAAATCTGCGATTGGTTTGCCAACATTCAAGAAAAATCTGGAAAAAAGAGAATATTGGAGTTCAAATCGAACTGGAATTCCAATACATGTGTTTTACACATTTATTGGAGATTGGTTTATGGATCTTGGTAAAACAGGCACTTTATTGTTTATATTAATTTTATCTGTTTTGTTAAAAAATGTAATTAAGGATAAAAAAAGTATTTCGTTAATCGCTCTCTTTTTCTTTTATATATATTGTGATATTGCTATAAGAGGATGGACATTTTATAGTATGAAGGCATATACAGGCCAATTGATTTTATTTATTAATATTATAATAATTTTGATCATATCATCAGCAAAATTTCCAAGAAAAAATTTAAGTAAATGAATAACAATAAAGTTCGTGTTATTGCCATGTATCTACCCCAATTTCATCCCATTAAAGAAAATGATGAATACTGGGGAAAGGGATTCACGGAGTGGACAAATGTAGGTAAAGCAAAACCGTTATTTTATGGTCATTATCAACCGAGGGTGCCTGCTGACTTAGGTTACTATGATTTACGTTTACCGGAAATAAGAGAGGCGCAGGCTCAAATGGCGAAAGAAGCAGGAATCGAAGGGTTTATGTATTGGCATTATTATTTTGGAAATGGTAAACAAGTACTTGAAAGACCTTTTAAAGAGGTGTTTGAGTCGGGAAGTCCCAACTTCCCATTTTGTTTAGGTTGGGCAAATCATTCGTGGACTACACGAACCTGGACAAAAGACAGACGTGGTCATAAAAATGAAATGATTATTGAACAATTGTATCCGGGAGAGCAGGATCACATTGACCATTTTTATAGTATTTTACCGGCATTGAAGGATGAAAGATATATTAAGATTAATGAAGAACCAATTTTTGTTGTTTATTCTCCATTGACAATCCCGGATGTATCTTCCTTTATGTTTCTTTGGAAAAGATTAGCTGTCGAGAATGGGCTGAAAGGAATTCATTTTGTCGGTTTAACCTCCGGATGGATAGAAAATAATCAAAAAGTTTTAGATGCAGGTTATGATGCAATTATTCCAGGAAACATGTGGAATGCTGAATCAAAGATTAAAGGGAAATGGAGAAAGTTGATTGAAAATCTTATTCGGAAAAGATTTCCTGAAATGATGCTGGATAAATATCGCTACAAGGATATCATAAAGCATTTTTACACTGAATATGATAAACTTGAAAATGCATATCCAACAATTTTACCTCAATGGGACAGATCACCTCGTTCAGGAAGAAAAGCAATTATTTACACAGGTTCAACACCCGAATTGTTTGAAAAGCATATAAAAGATGCTTTAGAAATAATCAAGGACAAACCGGACGATAAAAAAGTGTTATTTTTGCGTTCGTGGAATGAATGGGCAGAGGGCAATTATGTGGAACCAGATTTAAAATTTGGAAGAGCATATTTAGATGTACTTAAAAAGTGTTTGGACTAAAGTTTTTATTATAACAACAGAAAATATATTGTATATACTATGAAGGTTGAAACAGTTTATGAGATTTCATTTCAAACCAACGGCGATTCACGTGGTTATTTAACTGCAATTGAACAAAACATAGACATCCCATTTGAAATAAAGCGAATATTTTATATGCATCATGTCACTCTTGATAGAGGTGGTCATGCACATATTGACACGGATCAAGTAATCATACCAATAGCAGGTTCTTTTAAAGTAAAAGTCTTTGATGGAGTTAATGAAGATGTTTACATATTGAACGATTGTACTAAAGGTATTTATACCCCCCGGCTCACTTTCTGCGAATTATTTGATTTCACAGAAGATGCAGTTTGTTTGGTTTTGGCAAACACTTATTATGATATAAAAATGTCACTGAGAACCAAAGATGATTACCTGTCTTACCTGAAAAGAACAAAATAAATATAAGGTTTGAATTTTCAAGGATTAAATACTCACGATTTCTAATATTTCAAGATAAAATTAATAATTGCTGAATGAAAGATACATTGAATATTGCTGAAAAATCAACATTTTTCCTTGCTTCGCAGGAAAATAACAATAAGTTTCAGAGCATGGATGATTTTCTGAAATGGTTTGAAAACAAAAGAAAGAATTACTTTTCTGTAGAAGAAATTCCATTTAATAAATTGGACCAATGGTATTTCACACCGGATAGATACAGTTTAGTTCATCAGTCAGGTAGATTTTTTAGAATTGAAGGAATTAAAGTAAAAACAAACTTCGGTAAATTACAAGAATGGGAACAACCAATTATTAATCAACCGGAGATTGGAATTTTAGGAATTCTTACTAAAGTCTTTGATGGTGTAAGATATTTTCTGATGCAGGCCAAGATGGAACCTGGTAATATCAATATACTACAGTTATCACCTACTGTTCAAGCCACTAAAAGTAATTTTTCCAGAGTTCATAAAGGTAAATTACCTGCATATTTGGAATACTTTATTGATACTTCAAAATCAAAAGTTTTGATTGATCAACTTCAAACAGAACAAGGGGGTAGGTTCTTCAAAAAACGAAACCGAAACATAGTTATAGAAGTTACTGATGATATTGTAGTGTTGGAAGATTTCTGTTGGCTCACCTTAGCTGAAATTAAGCAGTTGTTGAAAATTGATAATTTTGTCAATATGGACGCTCGTTCGGTTTTGTCAACCATTCCTCTGATTGACGATGTTGTTTTAAATGAAATTCAACATAAACGACTGTGTAATTTAACAGAATTAGAGATTAACAATAAAATTTACAGAGGTATTAACTTAGATTTAATCATTTCAGCATGCACCCAAATAACTGACATAAGTTCTAAAAATCAGTTGATTTCATGGTATACTGACATGAAAGTGAAATATGAATTAGAGACGACCCAAATTCCTCTATCCAAAATTAAGAATTGGGATATTTTAGATAGCAGTATCAGTTCTGATGATAGATTCTTTTCAGTTATTGGTGTTAAGGTTGTTGCAGATACGAGAGAAGTGACATCATGGACTCAACCGTTAATAAAGGATGTTCATATTGGATTACTTGGTTTTATCGCGAAGAAAATAAATGGAGTTCTTCATTTCCTGGTACAGGCCAAAGTTGAACCGGGGAATATTGACGTGATTGAACTATCACCTACCGTGTCATGTTCTAATTATAATTATTTAATTGAGAATCAAAATGAACGCCCCCCATTTTTTGATTATTTTTTAGATAATGATAATGTGAACGTTTTGGTTGATGTTTTACAATCAGAAGAAGGTGGTAGGTTTTATCAAATTCAAAATCGGAATAAACTGGTTGTCCTGGATGAAGGAGTTGATTTTAACATTCCGGAAAATTACTGTTGGATGACTCTAAATCAAATGATGGATTTTATGCGTTATAGTATGTTTAATATTGAGGCAAGAAGCTTGATTTCATGCATCAACTTTTGTTATTAGTAATAATGGAAATTTTAATAATCGGATACTCAAATTTATTTAAGAATAGGATTATTTCTGTAATCAATGAACTTGCTTTTATAGAAAAAGTGAGCATTGCTAAATTTGCTCAACAGGAATGGGATGATAAATATAAAAGCATATCAAAACCGGTGGAATTGTATGACGATTACGAAAGTGCTATATCCGAGTTTAGGGGTAATTTAACCTATATCACCACAACAAATCATTCTCATTTTGAATGGGCAAAGAGAACTCTGGAAAAAGGAATTCACACAATTGTTGATAAACCGGCAACTATAAAACATAGTGAAACGGAGGAATTACTTGAAATTGCGAGGAATAACAATTTGTTGCTCTCTGAATCAACCGTATATTTGTACCACCCTCAGATAAAAGTATTGACAGATTATATCCGGAATTACAATTTATTACCTAAACAAATAACTTGTTTGTTTTCATTTCCACCTTTGAATAAGGATAACTTTAGATATAACAAAACTTTAGGAGGAGGAGCGATGCTTGATACAGGACCTTATGTGGCATCTATTGCAAGGTTCTTCTTTAATGAGATTCCGGAAGAATGTTATACAGTGGTCAATGAAGTTTCTGAAACAGGCGTTGAAATATCTTATAGTGTATTGATGAAATTCTCGGGAGGAAGATCTATAATAGCTCATTCCGGATTTACAACAGAGTATGTAAATCGCATCAATATCTTGGGGAAAGATATTTGCCTTGACATTGACCGCATTTTTACACTACCTGATACAGTTGAAAACATTGTCAAAGTTCGCAGCAAAAACATTGTGACTGATTTAACTGTACCGGCAGGAAATATGTTTAAAGAGTATTTTATATATATTGAACGTTGTATCAGGGATAATACATATTCTCAGTTATATGATAATATGTTAACAGATTCAAAAATAAGAAGTTTACTAATAAAAAAATAGCAGAATATGGATATCAAAGTATGGGATTACCTCCAGGAATACGCTCAAGAAAAGGAGGAAGTATTAAGTGCAATTGAAGAAGTTCTTAACTCTGGTTGGCTTATTTTGGGGGATAAGGTTAAAGCTTTTGAAGCTGCTTATGCTTCGTATTGCCAAACAAAACATGGAATTGGAGTAGCCAACGGTACTGATGCTATTTTTCTGGCATTAAAAGCTTTGGGGATAGGATCCGGTGACGAGGTCATTACTGTATCGAACACAGCTATACCTACTGTTTCAGCAATTGTTAGTACAGGGGCCACTCCGGTATTTGTTGATATTTGTGAAGACACCTATTTAATGGATACCACAAAAATCGAAGCTGTCATAACAGAAAAAACAAAATGTATTCTTCCTGTGCATCTCTACGGACAGTGTGTTGATATGGATGCATTGAATGCAATAGCAGGGAAGTATAATTTGTTTGTACTTGAAGACTGTGCGCAAAGTCATGGAGCTTTATACAAAGGCTCTAAATCCGGATCTTTGTCAGACATTTCAACAACATCATTTTATCCAACCAAAATTTTGGGAACTTTCGGTGATGGAGGGATGGTGAATACAAACGATGAACAACTTGACCGGAAAATGAGGCGATTGCGTTTTTATGGCGCCGAAAAGACCTATTATGCGATTGAACATGGATATAACTCAAGATTAGATGAATTACATGCTTCAATTCTTCTAAAGAAAATTGAACATTTAGATGCATATATTCAACGTCGTCGTCAATTGGCTTCTCAATATAACAATATGTTGAAAAATACAGATTTAATTTTACCTGTAGAAGCTAAATATGGTCAACATGCATATTATATATATGTTGTTCGACATCCTAACCGAGAATATATTATGCAGGAATTGAAGAAAAATGGAATTATTGTAAATATTAGTTATCCGTGGCCAATTCATATAATGACAGGTTATGCCTATTTGGGATATAACGAGGGAGATTTTCCCGTAACTGAAAAACTTGCTAAAGAGATTTTTTCATTACCTATGTATCCATCATTGACAGATGAGCAACAAGAAATTGTTGTTGAAAATCTGAAGAACATACTAAAAGTTGTTTAAACAAAAGAAGTTTTTTATAAATATGAAGGTATTACTATTTGGAGAGTATTCGGGTCTTTTTAACAACCTAAAAGATGGATTAGTTAAAATTGGTCATCAAGTGTTCTTGGCTTCATCAGGAGATGGTTCTAAAAATTTCCCCTCCGATTTTAAATTCAAAACAAATAAGAAATTGGGGAAATTTTCTTTTGCGTATCAGATGGCTGATATATATAAAAACAAGAACCTTTTTAAAGGTTTTGATGTTGTTATGATCATATCACCAAACATGTTTTCACGGTATGCACTGCCTAACCGGATGATATATAAGTTTCTGAAAAATAACAATGATAAAATTTTCTTGAGTGGTGCTGGAATATCAGGAATCTTGTTTGATTATTGGTATGAAAAAGAAGAAGAAAAATACCACAAATACATGTCCGGATACCTTGAGAATCTACATGATCCAAGTAAATTTCGTTATTATAAAAATAGTAGACTGAAAAAATGGGAAATGGAATTGTATGAAATGATAGATGGATACATCCCTATATGGTATGAATACGCTGAACCATTTAGATCCATAACTACAATAAAGAAAACAATTCCTATCCCCATTAACATTGATGAGATAAAGTATTCCCCTAATATTGTCAATGGTAAAATAATATTCTTTCATGGTTTGGCAAAAAGGTCTGTCAAGGGTCATCAATACATATTGGGAGCATTTGATCAATTGAGAAATAGATATAAAGACGAGGCTGAGTTTGTGTGTAAAGGAGGGTTGCCCATTTCTGAGTATATGAAATTATTGGATAAAACAAATGTTGTACTGGATGATGCTAATAGTTATTCTCTCGGGATGAACGCACTGTTTTCTATGGCTAAAGGGAAAATCGTAATGGGTGGAGCTGAACCTGTTGCAAATGCTGAATTGGGGTATAGTTATAATCCCGCAATCAATCTTCAACCAAACATTGAACAGGTTGCCAGTAAAATTGAATATATCATTAAGCATAAATCTGAAATCGAAGAAATGGGCAGAGTTTCCAGACAATTTGTTGAGGATCATCATGATTATGTGAAAATTGCAGAAGAATATGTTAAAGTTTGGCAGGAATAAATATAGTGTAGTTTTTTAGGTGTTTTTAAATGTATTATGTAATATTATTTACTATTTATACAGCAATTAAGATTATGAATAAACTGATATTTAAAAAATACACATTGAAAAACAAAATTTCTTTATTGCAACTTTTAGCTTTTAAGTGGACATACTTAACGTATGCAGAAATTAAAGAAAAGTTTGAATGGCGTTACGAACAAAACCCCTATAATGATAGAAGACCGGTTATTTATGTCGCACTCAATAATGAACAAGTTGTTGGATTTAGAGCTTTTGTAGTACAACTTTTTAAGTTGGGAGAGGTACAATATAAAGTTTTTAATCCGGCAGATGCTATTGTACATCCCGATTTTAGGAGAATGGGTATATTTTCTAAATTAAACGAAACTCTTTTAGCAGATTTGCAAAATGAGTCAAAAGCCATAATATTAAACACATCGTCTAATAATTTATCAACTCCTGGATATTTAAAGCAGGGTTGGCAAGTTATGGACTATGTAAATAGATATGGGGTTAAATTTAATTTATTCATTACTCTAAAGTATTTATTTCTCCATAAAAAGAGGAACAAGAAACATTTTAAAGAAATAAGAATAAAACATAAAGATAGAACCTATGTGTTCACTCAAAAATTACATATTGAAGATATTGTAGCTTTGAACAATCAACGAGGAAATATTACTGCTTTAACTCACATTCGGGACGCATCATTCTATCAGTGGCGATATTCTTATCAAAAAGATACGTACTTCTATGCATATTTATATAATAAAGCCAAACTTGAAGAATATATAATATTCAGAAAATCATCAACCTATCAAACTATAATTGAAGAATATGTTTTAGCAACAAAAAAAACATTCAATAGGTTGTTACGAGCCAGTTTTCGACATTTTGATTTCCCCGTGATACGAACACATGTATTATCTCAACCTGAGAAAAAAATGATGAAAGGTATAGGATTTACAATGGAACCTTTTTGGTTAATGAAAGCCATGGGTAAAATAAGATTACCCTTTTTAGTACGCCCTTCGATACAAGAGCCAAAAAATGAGGATTTCATTCTAAACAATAATTTAGACATCAGATGTGCTGATAATTGGCAACTTAATCAATCTGCAATCCATTGAAAATTAAATCTATGAAGATATTACCCAATATAATCCTCAACTTCCACGCAATCAAAGACCCGAAATGGTTTGAGAATATGCTTAAGACCATTCAGCGTTTATATAGCCCTGTTAGTTATGGGGATTTGGAAAGTTATTATTTAAATAAAAAAGAGATAAAACATGCTTGCCATATTACTTTTGACGATGGCCATGTGAGTTTCTATGATGTTGTTTTTCCTTTATTGAAAAGGTACAATATACCCGCTTCTATCTTTGTATCCCCAAAAGTTATTACAGAGAGGATTAATTTTTGGTTTCAAGAAATCGACGATTATGATTTTGAAATTTTAAATAAACTTGTAAATGAGCGATTCAGATTTGTAAATAACGAGAACAGTCCGGTTAAAGCTAAACTGAAAAGTTTACAAATCAATGAAATTTGGGAGATTATCCATGCTTACCAGGCACAAACTAACACGCCACCCAAATCATGTGTAAACATGGATATTCAACAAATCAAAGAAATTCACCAATCAGGCTTAGTACATATTGGTGCCCATACAATGACTCATCCTATTTTAGAAAATGAAAATGACGACTCAGTGAAATACGAAATAGGGAACTCAATATCAGAATTGAGTGAGTTGCTTGACATGCCCATTTATTCATTTGCATATCCCAATGGTAAGCCCGGATTTGATTTTGGTGAACGAGAAATGAATATTCTACAAAAAAATAACATTAAATTAGCTTTTACCACCGAAGAAAGAACGCTTCGATTGAACGACAATTTGCTAAGTGTTCCAAGAAATGGCTTTGAGGGAGGTAGTATTCCATATGTGTATCTTAAATTATTTTTAGGTAGTAATTGGAAACGATTAAAGACTTTATTGAATAAAAAAGATGAAAGTTCGTATCGTATTAAGTCGGTGTAAAACATAATCAAAAGATATTCTCACATCAATGAAAGTACTCTATATTACCAATAACTACCCCACTAAACAATTTCCTGTCTTTGGTATCTTTGTTAAAGAACAAATTGATTCACTAGCAGAGTTAGGTATCAATAATGAGATTTTTTTTATTAACGGACGCGAAAAGGGTAAGTTCGAATATATAAGATCAATATTTCGTTTAAGGAGTTTTTTGAAGGACAAAAAGTATGATTTAATTCATTGTCATCATGCATTAAGTGCCCTATGTTTGATTATGAGCGGTAGGATGCGAAATTTTAAGACAATTATGTCTTATCAAAGCAATCCCGTAAATGAGCAAGGCAATTATATATATAAGTTTGTTAAGAATAGCTTTGATGCGGTAATTATAAAAAACCACTCTCAAGTTATTGATAACAAGGTTGTATTCTGTCAGCCTAATGGGGTGAACATTGATTTCTTTCAACCAATTGACAAAGAAGTTTGTATAAAAAAACTCAAATTAAACAAGAATAAAATATATGTACTATTTGTTAGTTCTAATCATATACGGCAAGAAAAAAGATACGATAAATTTCAAGCAACGATTGAAATATTAAAGACAAAATATAATTTACACAATATTGAAGAGCTTAAATTAATTAACATCAAACGTTCTTTGGTCCCATATTACTTTAATGCTGCCAGTGCACATCTTCTGACCTCTGATTTTGAGGGTTCTCCAAATTCAGTAAAGGAAGCGATGGCTTGCAATCTTCCTGTTGTATCAACCAATGTTGGTAGTGTAAAAGAATTGCTACAAAATGTGAACGGATCATATGTTGCAAAAACAAACGAACCGGAAGAACTGGCTGACTTGATATATAAAGTATTAAACGAGACAAGAAAAAACAATGGTCGGGAACAATTAATCAAGCAAGAGTTAGATATAGTTTCAGTCGCAAAAAAAATAAAAGCAATTTACAAAAAAGTATTAAACTAAAATATGAAAAAGAAAATTTATATTGCCGGTTGCGGTGGTATGTTGGGTGAAGCATTTTACACTCAATTTAAAGAAGATTACGAAATTAAGTGTACAGATAAAGACGTGAATGAATCATGGCTGTCTTATCTTGATTTCAGAGATTTGGATGCTTACAAAAAAGATGTCATGAGTTTTAAACCGGATTATCTATTCCATTTAGGTGCATATACCGATTTGGAGTTTTGTGAGCAAAATGTTGATGACACCTACAATACAAATACACTCTCGGTGGAAAATGCTGTTTATATAGCGAATAAATTAGATATTCCGTTATTGTATATTTCAACTGCAGGGATTTTTGATGGTAAAAAGAACTTGTACGATGATTGGGACATGCCCAATCCTCTTGGAGTGTATGCTCGTTCAAAATACATGGGTGAACGATTTGTGTGTGAAAATGCCAAACGTTTTTTAGTATGTCGTGCCGGATGGATGATGGGTTCGGGTCCCGAAAAAGACAAAAAATTCATTCAGAAATTGATGAAACAATTGAAAGATGGAAAAAAGGAACTGTTTATTGTTAATGACAAAGACGGTACTCCTACTTACACCCATGATTTTGCAAAAAACGTAAAAGTGCTGATTCAAAAAGAATATTGGGGTTTGTACAATATGGTTTGTGGTGGACAAACAAGTCGGCTGGAAGTAACGGAAGAATTGCTTTCAATTTTAGGGTTAAAAGATAAAATCAAGATTAATGTGGTAAGTAGTGATTACTTCAAAGATATTTATTTTGCCGATCGCCCACCTTGTGAAAGATTAGATAATAAAAAATTGAAAATCAGGGGGATTGATTTGATGCAAGACTGGAAAGTTGCTCTGAAAGAATACATTGATAATTATTATCAGGGTTATTTGTCATGATGAGTAAGAAAAGAATATCAATTATCGGCACAAACGGTTTGCCTGCAAAATATGGTGGATTTGAAACTTTAGCCAACTATTTATCAAAAAATCTAAGTCAAGATTATGACGTTACAGTATATTGTTCCAAAACACCTAAAGAAAAGAAATTAAAGTTTTATAATAATTCAAAATTAAAATATTTGCCATTAAAAGCCAATGGCTGGCAATCAATGCTATACGATGCGATTTCAATTATCCATGCATTATATACGACTGATGTGCTGATTATTCTTGGCTTTTCAGGTGTCTTTGCTTTTCCCCTACGCGTATTCTTTAAAAACAAGAAGATTTTATTTAATATTGGAGGAATAGAATGGCAAAAAGTACGTGCAGGTAAAATGTTAAGTCGAATTGAGATTCAGCTTAAAAAATGGTTTGAAAAAATTACCGTTAAATACTCCGATGTTATTATTGTAGATAATCAGGTGCTGTGGGAATATGTTAAGGCTACTTATAAAATTGATAGTGTTTTGGCTGAATATGGAGGAGATCATGCGAAATCAGAGCCAAAAACAAAAGAAATAATTGAAAAATATCCATTTTTAGCATCTAAATATGATGTTTCTGTCTCAAGAGCACAAGAAGATATGAATATTCATATATTGATTGAAGCATATATGAAAATTACAAATAGAAATTTAGTTGTGGTTTCAAATTGGGAAATATCGGAATATGGAATTAACTTAAAAAGGAAGTATAAAGACAAGTTTCCAAATATTCATTTAATTGATGCAGTTTACGATTTGCAAGAATTAAATACAATACGCAGTAATGCTTCCATTTATTACCATACTCATTCATTATGTGGAACTGCTCCATCTTTGGTGGAAGCTATGTGTCTTGGACTTCCTGTCTTATGCTTTGATGTCCCGACTAATAGGTCATCCACTGAAAACAAATCATATTATTTTACTGATCATAATTCATTAATTAATCTGCTTAATAACTTAAATGATGATGAATTAAAGAGTTTAGCTTTTTCAATGAAGGAAATTGCAGAAAGAAGATATACATGGCAGAGAATTACTTCAATTTATAGAAAACAGATATAAATATTAATAAAGTCAAACTAGGCGTCATTGATATACCATAAAGAAGAGTTTGATAGGTTCGATTGTTGCTCTTAATGTTCATCATCTCAAATGTTATTCATTTGGGATTATGTGAGAAACATATCAGGAACATCTTTGGTTAGAAAAGTTGAAATAGAGACTGTCATATTTTTGAAGAATCTATGTGTATGATTAACCGACAAAACTCCTCTGAATGACCTTTTTGACAATGTTAAATTTCAAAAACACAAAGAGCGATTCAGACTCAATAGGTTAATTTATTTTAATTTTAACAATGTTCCAGTTTTAAAGGGACACTAATGTAATCCAATATAAAACATATGAAAGAAAAATCGATAGTAATTTATGGTTTTGGAAGAATGGGGCTTACTCATTATGCAATTCTTAATCAATTAATGGATAACATAGATGTTACTATTGTTGACTTAGATAAGAAAGTGAATTTTATTGCTAAGAAAAATGTTAGTGCTAAAATTGAAACAGACAATAATAAATTGAAAAAAGCTTTTGATATTGCTATAATTTGCACTCCTCCTATGTTTCATGTTTCAACTGTTAATTCTTGTCTTAAAAGAGGAGATAAAATTATTTTTGTTGAAAAACCTTTTGGTGGTATAAATGAAGATTATTCATTTGTCGAAGAACATTCCGATAGAGTGAAAATTGGTTTTGTAATGCGTTTTCTCCCGGTTATTAATTGGTTGAAAAAAAATCTGGTAGTAGATGATATTATTAAATTCAAAGGATGTTATTTTAGTAATTCGATTGAAAAGAAACCAAAAGGCTGGAGAAATGGAAATTATTCAGGGGTTTGTAATGAAATGGGCTCTCACATTATTGATTTATCTGTTTATTTATTAGGAATTAAGGAATTTCAAATTTCGAATAAAAAAATCGAATCAATTGTATCTGATACTGATGATATAGTAACTTTTAATCTTGTAACTAACAATATTCTATGTGAATTTCATTTTGATTGGGTTAATAAGAGCTATAGAAAACCTGTCTTTAACTTAGAAATAAGTCTAAAGAACGGAAATCATTATAGAGTTGATCAACAGAAAGTCGAATTATTTGATAAGAATGGAAAATTATTAACAAAAATTACTGCTGTAGATTTTGCAGCTACTGTTCCTTATTATTTAAGGGGCGTTGAATTTACTCGTCAAATGCAAGATATGATTTCTAAACAAGAAACTCTTGCATCAGTAGAAGAAGCATTGATAACAAGAAGAATAATTAAAAATATACTAGGATAATGAAACAGATATTAGGTGATAACCAGTTTTTTGGAATAAATCACAATGATTTAGAAAAAGGGAATAAAACAAAAGAGCAGTTTTCCTCAAAAGAAGCTATTATTGAATTTATTAATAAATCAATATCTATTGGTTTAGATGGCTATATGATTAATTCGAATGAAATTGGTTTTAAAATACCAACTTCTTTTCAACTACCCGCTTCTAAAGAAATTCACTATAGTGTGCCTTATCCTCATAAATATGCTTCAATGGTTAATGAAAATGGTATGCTGTCTTTGTTAAAGTACATTTTTAAACAATCTTCGTTGAGTTCATTGTTTTTAAAATCTCCTAAATTTTTATTTACAAGGAACATTAAAGATATTT
>JGI24503J29689_10000827_pt1 | contig 16691 bp, 16 predicted proteins | sample BioPla3RNA2_FD_29689 | JGI IMG/M metagenome (IMG submission 29689)
ATATAATTGGAAAATGGAGATAATGTCAAATAATGGAAAAATCGTAAAAACATATTCTGGTGTAAGTGATGCTATAACAGTAATTTGGGACTTAAGAAATGAAGAAGGTGAATTTATAACTCCGGGGCAATATAGATATAGAGTATCTGTAATAAGCGAGGAAGGAATTATGCCAAAAGAAAGAGATATAACTATTTATCAATAATAAAAAAAGGTGTGGTTAATTTACCACACCTTTTTTGAAAAAATAAGGGGATGAAATCTTGGAGGAGATACTAAAAAATATAGATTATATAGTTTTAAATCGAGGTGAAAATAACATTAAATATGTAAATATAGAATATGATTCTAGATTAGTTAAAAAAAATGGGATTTTCATTGCACTAGATGGATTTAAATTAGATGGACATAATTATATAGAAAGTGCAATAAAAAATGGTGCAAAATGTATTCTTGTATCAAAAGATGTGCCTATTATAGATAAAAGTATTACATATATAAAAATAGAAAACTTAAGATATAAATTAGGAAAAATTGGACTGAATTATTATGGTGAGTTATTGGATAAAATTAATCTAATCGGGATAACAGGTACCAATGGAAAAACAACAAGTACGTATATAATTGAGCATATATTAGGCGAATCATCTAGGATTGGAACTATAGAGTATAAAGTTGGAGATGAAATAATAGAAGCAAAAAACACAACTCCAGAATCACTAGATATCGTTAAATTAATTAATAAAACTGTCTGTAAAAATATAAAAAATATGGTTATGGAGGTCTCTTCCCATGCATTAGAATTAGGAAGAGTAGATATGTTAGCTTATGATACTGTAATATTTACAAATTTAACACAAGACCATCTTGATTACCATAAAGATATGGAAAATTATTATACTGCTAAGAAAAAACTATTTAAACTATTAAAAAAAGGACAAAAAGGGGTTATTAATATTGACGACCATTGGGGAAAAAGATTGCATGAAGAACTAGGAGAAAACATAATAACTGTAGGAATAGAAAGTAAATGTGATATTGGTGGAAAAATTCTAAACTATACAAATCATAATATGAGTATTCAAATCAATTATAATAATAGAAGCTATGAATTAGATGTAGAACTAATGGGTAAATTTAATTTATATAATATTTTAGGAAGTGTAGGAGCAGCAGTGGCTTTAGGATATGAGATATCATATATAGTAGATAGATTAAAAACAGTAAAAAAAGTACCAGGACGTTTTGAAACAATAAATATAGGACAAAATTTTATGGCTGTAGTTGACTATGCACATACAGAAGATGGATTAATAAACATATTGGAATCAATTAGTGAATTTAAAAAAAATAAGATAATAACTGTATTTGGAGCAGGTGGAGATCGTGATAAAACTAAAAGGCCTAAAATGGCAATAGCAGCAGCAAAATACAGTGATTACGTGATTGTAACTAATGATAATTCTAGAACAGAGGACCCAAAAATTATTGCAGATGAAGTAATTGAAGGGTTTAAAAATATTGGATATACAAATTATAAAGTAATTATAGATAGAGAAGAAGCAATAAAATATGCAATAAGCTTAACCGAAAAAAATGATATATTGCTTGTTGCAGGAAAAGGACATGAAACTTATCAAATAATAGGTAATGAAAAATTTCATTTTGATGATAGGGAGATTATAAAAAAATATATTGATTAAATTGGAGATGGAAAATTATGATAAAAAAAACAAAAGAAATTAATATTTCAGAAAAAATAAAAATTGGTGGAGATAATAATTTATTACTAATTGCCGGGCCTTGTGTAATAGAAAGTGAAGAACTAGTCATGGAAGTAGCAAGTAGAGTAAAAGAGATAACTAGTGAATTAGGTATAGATTTTATTTTTAAAGCATCATTTGACAAAGCTAATAGAAGCTCAATTCATTCATATAGAGGACCGGGATTAGATGAAGGTCTTAAAATTTTAAAAAAAGTAAAAGAGAAACATAATTTACTTATTACAACTGACATTCATGAATCTAGTCAAGCTGAAAAAATAGCAGATGTTGCAGATATTATCCAAGTACCAGCTTTTCTTTGTAGACAAACTGATCTACTTGTTGCTGCAGCAAATACTGGTAAGGTTGTAAATGTGAAAAAAGGGCAATTTTTAGCTCCGTGGGATATGAAAAATATTGTAAATAAATTAATTGAAACGGGAAATGAAAGGATAATTTTAACAGAAAGAGGAAGCTCTTTTGGATATAATAATTTAGTTGTTGATATGAGAAGTTTCCCAATTATGAGAGATTATGGGTACCCAATTGTTTTTGATGCAACACACTCAGTACAAAAACCAGGTGGTAAAGGTGAAAGTAGTGGTGGAGATAGAGAATTTGTTTATCCATTAATGAGATCAGCAGTGGCTATGGGGATAGATGGTATTTTTGCAGAAGTTCATCCTGAACCGGAAAAGGGAAAATCAGATAGTTCAAATATGTTACCAATATCTTCGCTAAAAGAGATACTAGAAACAGTATTAAAAATAGATGAAATTATAAAAAAATAGACTGATTCTAATAAAAAAGGTGGTGAATTCCTAATAACTATAATTTTAAATTCTAATTAAAATAGAGTTAGAGGGGAAAAAATGGATCTATTAAATGAAGCTAAACAGGTATTTAACTCAGAAATAGAAGAACTTATAAAAGTAAGAGATAAAATAGATAATAGTATACACGATGTATTAAGAGAATTAGTAGAAACTAAGGGGAAAGTAGTGGTAACTGGTATTGGAAAATCAGGAATAATTGGTAAAAAAATATCAGCAACATTAGCATCGACTGGGACAGAATCAGTGTTTATGAATGCTGCTGAAGGACTACATGGAGATTTAGGTATAATAAAAAAAGATGATATTGTAATTGCAATATCAAATAGCGGAAATACAGATGAGATTAATTTAATTGTACCAGTTATAAAAAAAATAGGGTGCAAAATAATTGCACTTACTGGTGGTAAAAATTCTAAATTGGCATTAGAATCAGATTATATAATAGATATTGGTGTAGAAAAGGAAGCGTGTCCTATGAATTTAGCACCAACTTCTTCCACCACTGCAACACTTGTAGCAGGAGATATGATTGCTACACTACTTATTAAATTAAAAGGGTTTAAACAGGAAAATTTTGCGCTATATCATCCTGGTGGAAGCTTAGGAAGACGGTTATTATTACATGTGAAAGATGTAATGCATCCTTATGATAAATTAGCAATTGTAAAAAGCACCGATGATATTGATACAGTTGTAATGGCAATGACAGAAAAAAAATTAGGGATAGTTTGTGTAATTGATTCGGATAAAATAAATGGGATTATTACAGAAGGAGATATAAGAAGAGCTTTAAAAAGAAGAGATGTTTTCTTTAGTTTAAAAGCAGAAGATATAATGACAAAAAAATATTTCTATGTTGATGTAGATTGTATGGCAATTGAAGCATTAGAGATAATGGAAAATCGTGAAAGTCAGATTTCGGTATTACCTGTAATGGATAAAAATAATAGATTAATAGGGGTAGTTAGAATTCATGATTTAATTGGTAAAATTAAATAATAGGGAGATGAGTATCTGTTCTCATATGAGAGCAGATAAAATTTATGATTTTAAATTTAAGTATAATTATATTAATCGTATTTATAATTTCACATGTTTTTGAAAAAATAAAAATCCCTAAATTAGTGGGGATAATATTTTTAGGTATTTTAATTGGACCGTATACAAAAGAGATATTTATAAATAATGGGGTAATGATAAAAAATGGATTTATTGCGAATCATGTTTTTATTACAGACTATATTATGGAGATTAGCTCTGATCTTAAAAACATTGCTCTTATAATAATATTACTTAGGGCAGGATTAAGTATTTCAAAAGATATTTTAAAAAAAATAGGGAATAATGCTATAAAACTAAGTGTAATTCCAGGTGTAATTGAAGGCATTTTTGTAATGATATTAACTTTTTTTATATTTAAAATCTCATTATATGAAGCTGGTATGCTTGGTTTTATATTGGGTGCAGTGTCACCAGCTGTAATTGTGCCATTAATGATAGAATTAAAAAATAGAGATTATGGAAAAAAAAATGAGCTTCCAACATTGATTCTAACAGGAGCATCATTAGATGACATTGTTGCAATAACTATTTTTACAGTTTTTCTAAATTTGTCGATTGGTTCGGATACTGAATTATATATGCAAATTATAAATATCCCTATAAAAATAATCATAGGAATAATAATAGGGGTAGTAATCGGTAAATTCTACTGTGGTTTTTTTAAGAAATTAAGAGGTATAAGAGATACAAAAAAAATGATTATCTTAATAATAATAGCAATTTTATTATGTGAATTAGAAAAGTATATCCCTATAGCTATTTATATAGCTATAATGATTATTGGATTTGTTATTAAAAATAGTTATAACGAATTAGCAAATCGATTAGAATCAAAATTAAATAAAGTTTGGATTCTAGCTGAGATAATGCTATTTTTATTGGTGGGAGCATCTATTAATTTAAATAGTATAAATGGATATCTATTGTTAGGGGCATGTATTATTATATTCGGTCTTATTGGAAGAGGGATTGGAGTTCTGATATCACTATATAATTCAAATTTAAATAGAGAAGAAAAACTGTTTTGCATAGTATCATATATCCCTAAAGCAACGGTACAAGCTGCAATGTGCACAATACCACTTGCAATGGGGGCAAAAAATGGTGAAATCATTATAGGGATAGCAGTATTAAGTATATTAATAACTGCACCATTAGGTGCAATAGGGATAAGATTTATATCTAAAAAATATAAGTTGTAAAATCTTATAAATGTTGAAAAAGAGTAGTCATTGTGGTATAATATTAGATATAATTTATAGCAGGGAGGTGTAATCTATTAACAATTGTATATGTTGATAGAATTAAAATGGAACTTTATATATCACCAAAACAATATGTAACAGGATATGACAATATTTTAGAATTGGGAAAGTACTTAAAACAATATGGAGAAAATGTTTTATTTTTAATAGATAATAATTTATTAGATAAATTTGGAGATAAAATAAACGACATAAAAAAAGAGTATCGATTAAATATTGATTTTGATATTTTCACAGGTGAATGTTCTTATGATGAGATAGAGAGAGTTAAAGATAATATCATTAATAAAAAAATTGATATAATAGTAGGATTCGGTGGAGGTAAAATTATAGATACAGCTAAAGGTGCATCTTTTTTAGCAAAAATACCTGTTGCTGCTGTACCCACAATTGCCGCTACTTGTGCAGCATGGTCATCTCATTCTGCAGTATACACTTCAAATGGGATTAGTTATGAATATTTTAGTATTTATAAAAACCCAGAACTTCTTTTCATAGATAAAAAAATCATATTAGAAGCGCCAATTAGATATATAAAATCAGGTATACTTGATACGTTGGCAAAATGGATCGAAACAGATGCCTATACGAATCAAATTAAAAATAGGAGCATTACATTAGAAACCGCAATTTTTCTTGCAAAAAAATCTTACGATGATATTTTTAAATACGGAAAAAAAGCAATTGAAGATATAAAAAAAGGGGAATATACAGATATTGTCGATAAAATTGTGGAACATATTTTTTTAACAGCAGGTCTTGTGGGAGGAATAGGTGGTGCTGCTTGTAGAGCTGTAGCATCACATGCTGTAAATAATGGATTTACAGTATTAACTAGTAGATATAAAAATTCTTTACATGGAGAGGTCGTTGCTTTTGGTAATATTGTTCAGCTAATTTTAGATAATAAAGATGAAGATGAAATAAAAAAATTGATTAAACTTTATAAAGAGATAGAGGCACCTTGTGGACTAGAGGAATTAGGATATGGTAATTTAACAGAAGATGAACTTGAAAAAATTATTAATAAATCATTATATAAAGGGGATACTATTTGGAATTTACCATATGTAGTTAGTTATGATATGTTATATAACTCTATAAAAAAAGCTGATTTATTATGCAAATCAATTTAAATTTATATAAATATAGATTTTATAAAAATAAAGTATAATATAAAAAAGGAAGGCGGTGAAGGGTTACTAATTTATATTAGTAACGTTATAAATGTCAGATATTAGAGAGGAAGCACTTAGATTACATAAAGAAGGTAAAGGTAAACTAGAAATTAATCTTAAGTTTCCGTTAAATACAAAAGAGGATTTATCGCTATTATATACACCTGGAGTTGCAGAACCGTGTAAAGAGATTGATAAAGACAGAGAAAAAGTATATGACTATACAATAAAAGGAAATTGTATAGCAGTAGTTACAGACGGAACAGCAGTTTTAGGATTAGGAGATATTGGTCCGTATGCTGGACTACCTGTTATGGAGGGAAAAGCTGCTTTATTTAAAAGATTTGCCAATATAGATGCAATACCGATTTGTATAGATAGTAAAGATACAGAAGATATAATTAAAACAGTTAAACTAATAGCACCGTCATTTGGTGGAATAAATTTAGAGGATATTGCTGCACCAAAATGTTTTGAAATTGAAAGAAGATTAATTGAGGAGCTAGATATACCTGTATTTCATGATGATCAACACGGTACAGGAATTGTAGTTCTCTCTGGTATTATAAACGGACTTAAATTAGTTAAGAAAAATATAAAAGATGTAAAAATCGTCATAAATGGCGGTGGAGCTGCAGGTACATCTATTGCAAAACATATAATAAATTATGGCGCAAAGAATGTAATTGTATGTGATATGAAAGGGGCAATCTCATCTGATGATCCGAATACATTTGTTGGGCAACATCATGGGGAACTTTCTAAAATAACAAATCCAAATAAAGAAAAAGGACTTTTAATTGATATAATTAAAGGGGCAGATATATTTATAGGTGTATCAAAAGCTGGAATGCTAACAGGTGAAATGGTAGAAACTATGAATAAAGATTCTATAGTGTTTGCAATGGCAAATCCAGTACCAGAAATTATGCCTGATATTGCTAAAAAACATGGAGCTAGAATTGTTGGGTCAGGACGTTCGGATTTTCCAAATCAAATCAATAATATACTTGCGTTCCCGGGAATATTTAGAGGTGCACTAGATGCTAGAGCAAGAGATATAACAGAAGAAATGAAAATATCTGCATCAATTGCAATTGCATCAATAATTAAAGAAAATGAACTGAATGAAGATTATGTTATACCATCAGCATTTGACGAAAGAGTAGTAATAAAAGTAGGAGAAGCAGTAAAAAATGCACATAAACTAAAATAAATCGAGGTGAAAGCTTATGAATAAAGTTCAAAGAACAGAGAGAGTTGTTAGGATAAAAATAAGCAATGTCCCAGGAGCATTTGGTAAAATTGCAAATGTAATTGGTCAAAATGAGGGGAATCTTGGGGATATAAAACTAGTGAGAATGGGAAAAAAATATGTAACAAGAGATATTACAGTTTATACAAAAAATTTACTTTATTTTAATAAAATTATAGAAGAGATAGGTCAAATTCAAGGGATTAAGGTTATAAATCATTTTGATAATATATTAAGAGAGCATGAAGGTGGCTTAATTGAAGTAAAAAGTAAAGTTAAGATAGATAATGTTGAAAAATACGAAAAATACTATATGCCGGGAATGTCTGCCATAGCAAAAAGTATAAATGAAGATAGAGATAAAATTTATGATTATACAAATATAGGAAATACAATAGGATTAATAAGTAATGGGTCAACAATGTTAGATTTTGATGACCCTAATGAGGAAGCAACATATTCTGTTTTGGAAAGTCGTGCTGCTGTTATTAATGAACTTACAAATATATCTGCAATACCAATTGTATTATCTACAAAAGATAAAGATAGTATTGTAAAAACTATTAAAAATATTTACAAAAGTTTCGGGATGATTATATTTGAAGACCTAAATTCAGAAGATAGCTTTACTATTGAATCAGAACTATCAGAATTAGGGATACCGGTTGTTGATACAAATAAAACTTGTAACGGAATAGTAACTTTAGCTGGATTAATAAATATATCAGAATTAAATAGTGTGGACTTAAGTAAAAGTAAAGTTGGATTTCTTGGGTATGGAAGTAAAGCATCTGGAATCAATATGTTATTAAAAGCATATGGAATAAAAGAGAGAATTGGTTTCGATATAAGAGAATATTCTAAAAAAAGAATGCAAGTTGAAAATATAGAGATAAAAAATAGTATAAATGAACTTATGGAAGAAGCAGATATTGTAATTGCAACATCAAGAAAAGCAGGATTAATAAAGTTTGGTATGGTAAAAAAAGGTCAAATACTTATAATGCTATCTAAACCAAAACCAGAAATAGAACCTGAAATAGCTATTAAAGCAGGAGCTAGATATGCAACAGATGGTAAAATTATAAGTCCTTTACTTGTTATTCCTGGACTTGTAAAAGGATGTCTATTATCACGTGCAAAAAAACTTACTTTTAATATGATGTTAGCAGCAGCAGAAAAATTAGCTGATTTAGCTGTGGAAGATAGCGTATTACCAGGTATATTTGATAAAGGGATACATGAAGAGGTGTGTAATGTAGTAAGGCAAGCAGCAATTGAGGATGGGGTAGCGTGTTTAGAAGAGATAGATATTGAGGACGAAGTTCCTAAAGATATAGAAGATATTTTTGAAAGTATAAAAGGGATGGATTTATGGACAGAAGCATAGAAATTGTAGCACCTGCAGGTGATTATGACAGTTTTATATCAGCAGTTAAAGCAGGTGCAGATGCGATTTATTTAGGGATAAAAGGATTTGGAGCTAGAAAAAGTGCTGTTAATTTTACCTTGAAAGAGTTGGAAGAGATAGTAGATTACGCACATATTGTTGGTGTGAAAATATACGTAACACTAAACACAATTATGAAAGATACTGAGATAAAAAACTTACATGAAAATATAGTGAGAATGTATGAGATGGGTGTTGATGCATTTATTGTACAAGACTATGGATTATTCTACTATTTAAAGTTAAATTTTAAAGATATTGCAATACATGCTAGTACACAGATGACGATAACAACTAATGAAGATGCACACACAATATATAAAGAGGGATTTAAAAGAGTAGTATTAGGTAGGGAACTCTCTTTTGAAGAGATAAAAAAAATAAAAGAAAATAGCCAAATTGAGCTAGAAGTATTTGTATCTGGAGCACTTTGCGTATCCTATTCAGGTAAATGCTATTTTAGTAGCTTAATAGGTGGCAGAAGTGGAAACCGTGGAATGTGTGCACAACCATGTAGAAAAAAATACACTGATTTGAATAACTCCTCTGGATATCATTTAAGTCTTAAAGACCAATTTATGAGTATTGAAGAGATAAAAAAATTAAAAGAGATAAATATTGATTCGATTAAAATAGAAGGTAGAATGAAAAATAGCTTATATGTGTATGAAGCTGTGAAATATTACAGAGAGGTAATTGATTCAATTGAAGGAAAACAGACTGCAAATGGTGACAATTTTAATGAAAATATAAAAAAACTATTTAATCGAGGATATGAAAAAGGTTATTTTTATAATAAAAACAGTGATAAAATAAATAATAAATACCCTTCACATTATGGAGAAGAATTAGGGGATTATGATAGCCGCCGAAAAGATATTATTCTAAAAACACAACTTTCTTTAGGTGATGGAGTTATATTTTTAGATGAAAATTATAATATTATTAGTGGAACTTATGTTAATAAAATTGATAAATTAGGTAGAAATAGGGTAAAAATTGAAGATGTTCCCAATAATACAAAATATATATTTAAAAACTTTGATAATGATTTGAATAGAGATCTTAAAAAAGAAATTAAGCAAAAAAAGAGGAAAAATATGATTAATGGTGAAATAACTATTAAGGTGGGAAAACCTTTAGAGTTAATTTTCACAAAAGGAGATATTTTAGCTAAAATTACAAAAGAAAATGTGGAATTAGCAAAGAAAAATATACTTCAAGAAAATGATATTATTGAAAAGGTATCTGAGCTAGGTGAAACAGAATTTGAATTAGAAAATTTAAAAATTAATTATGACAATAAAGGTTTTGCACCGTTTGGACTACTAAAAGAGATAAAAAGGGAATGTGCTTTATTATTAAGAGAAAATATTTTAAAAAATTATAAAAGGGAATATAAGAATCAAAATAAAATTGATTCTTATGAAAATAAAAGAACTAAAACTAATCCAAAATTAGCAGCAATGGTTTCGAATGAAAATCAATATAAAATATGTGAAGAGATGGGGATAGAGAAAATCTATTATAGAGAAAAAATAGTTAATAAATATAATTCTAATAAAAATAGAAGTGAGTATTTACTTGTAAATAGAATAAGTGAATTAATAAATGCAAAGAAAAAAGTCTCTATTGATTGGACATTTAATATAATTAACACATATTCTTTGAAATATCTATCTAAATTTCATGAAAACATTGATACTGTTTATTTATCGCCTGAAATTTCATTTAATGAGATTGAAAATTTAAATAGTAATGATCTAAACTTAGGAATTGTAATTTACGGTAAGATGCTTCTTATGTATACAGAATTACCTCTTTTTGAAAGTGATACAAAAATTACAAATGAGCAAGAGGATAAATTCCTAGTAAATATTAATTCAAATAGAAATACAGAGATTTACTTAGATAAACCATTAAATATTATTTCAAAAATTAACTATTTAGGATCACAAGGGATAAAAGAGATAAGACTAGATTTCATTGATGAAACAGAAGATGAGATTAAATATATTATTGATTCGATTAATAAAAATAGATATATCGGGTATGAACCGTATAATTATGAGAAAGGTGTGTTTTAGATGAATAAAAATAAAATTATAGAGATTTTTGCAACATGGTTTGGTCTAGGAACTTCACCTAAGATGCCTGGAACAATTGGGACCATTGGAGCAATACCTTTATATTTATCTTTTTTATTAATTAAAGATAGTAGATACTACGATAATATCTATTTTATATTTTTAGTACTGTTCTTCATATTTTCTATATATATTTCAGATGAAGCAGAGAAAATATTCGGTAAAAAAGATGCACAAAGTATTGTTATAGATGAAGTTCTTGGTTTTTTAGTGACTATGTTTTTAATTACACCTTCTATTTTAAATGTGTTTATGGGATTTATCCTTTTTAGGATATTCGATATAATAAAACCTTATCCAATAAAAAAATTACAAGATATAAAAGGTGGAACTGGTGTTGTAATAGATGATTTTTGTGCTGGACTAATGGCAAATCTAGTTCTATTTATCGGAGGATTGCTATGGATATAAAAAGTGATTTAAAACAAGCATACGATGATGTCATATCGGTATTTTATGATATTGCACAAGATCTTACTTCCTCTTTTGATGAAAAAGAGATTATAGATTTATCACTTAATGTACTAAAAAAAGTTATTGATTATGATGCAATATCATTTTTAACTTATATTCCATCAAGAGATATGTACATTGTACAAAAATCAATAGATTATAATCAATTATTAAAAAAAAATCTACTTAAATTGGTAAAAGATGGAATAATTACATGGGCTGCTAATTTAGGACGTCCATTTGTAAATGTGGAAGATATTGGTGAGATAAAAACTACCGTTATTGTTCCGTTGTTATATAAAGAAGTCTTACAAGGAGCTATTATTATTCATACAAAAAAAGATGAAAACTATTTTGAACAAAACAGACTTAAAATCTTAACTATTGTTTCAAATCAATTAACTATTAGTTTTGAAAACTTAAATCTATATAAAAATGTGGAAAAAAGAAATAATAAATTAAAAGCAATGAAAAGCTATTTAGATAATGTAATTACAAGTATGACAAACGGAATAATTGTATTAGATAATAAAAATATAATTAGAGTTTTCAATAAGAAAACAGAAGAACTGTTAGGAATTTCACATAAAGAAGTTATTAATAAAAATATTGACTCCACAGAGATAAAATCTGATTTTATTAGAGAAATTAGTAACATACAAAGTAAAATATCAAAAGGAAATGAGATAATAGATCAAGAATTTGAATATGAAATTACAAAAGATGATAAAATGCCTTTTGGGATAAGTGCTACAATCCTAAAAAAAGAGAATGAGTATTTAGGTGGATTGTTTGTACTACGTGATATGAGAGAAACTAAAGAACTTATGGAGTTAAAAAGAATTGATAAACTTAAAGATGAATTTTTATCAATGGTATCTCATGAATTAAGAACACCTCTTACATCGATAAAAGCTTATGCAGAGACATTGCTTGATATGGTAGAGGAAAATGATGTTGAATCAGAACGAGAGTTTCTAAACATAATAAATGAAGAGAGTGAAAGATTATCTAGATTAATTAACGATGTATTAGATTTATCTAAAATAGAAGCTGGTAAAATGAGTTTTTTAATTCAGGAAGAAGAAATAGATATATTAGTAAATAAATCAATTAAAAATATATATGGATTTGCAAATGAGAAAAAAATTAGCTTAATACCAAATATTATTGATAAAAATATCATTGTATTAATAGATAGTGATAGGATTTTACAGGTATTAGCAAATCTTTTAAATAATGCAATTAAATTTACTTGTGAAGAAGGAAAAGTTGAGATAATTGTGAAAAAGTCTATTGATAATTTTGTAGAGATAAATATTAAAGATAATGGTGTCGGTATTAAAGAAGATGAAATCGAAAATGTATTTGAAAAATTTAAACAATCAGAGGATATTTTAGTAAGAGAATCAGGAGGAACTGGATTAGGATTGCCAATTTGTAGAAATATAGTAGAATATCATGGTGGAAAATTATGGGTAGAATCAAAATATGGTGAAGGTTCAGAATTTAAATTTACAATTCCAATAAAAATATAAAAAATATCGTAATATAAATAAGGAGGGGTTTATATGAGTAAAAAAATATTAATTGCTGATGATGAAATACATATTGTACAAATAGTGAAATTTAATTTAGAAAAAAGAGGTGGCTATAAAGTTATAACAGCTAAAAATGGTGAAGAGGGATTACAATTAGCAAAAGAGGAGAAACCAGATTTAGTTTTATCAGATGTAATGATGCCAAAAATGTCAGGATTTGAATTTTGTCAAAAATTAAGAGAAGATCCAAATATTAAAGATACACCATTTATTATTTTAACTGCTAAAGGGCAAGAAAGTGACATTAAAACTGGTGAAGATATTGGTGCAACAGATTATATTACAAAACCTTTTAGTCCAAAAGCTCTACTTAATAAAGTTGAAGAGATTCTAGGTGAATAATTTAATGAAATGTACAATTTTATTAATAGGAAGCGAACTTTTAAATGGGATGATGGTTGATACAAATAGTATATTTATAGCTGAAATATTGAATAAATACGGGATAGAGATTGTAAATAAAATTGTTGTAGGGGATAAAATTGATGATATAGTAAATAGTATAAAATATGCTAAAAATAATTCACAATTAATAATAGCAAGTGGTGGACTTGGTCCTACAATTGATGACATTACAAGGGAAGCAGTAGCAAAAGCTCTTAATAAGGAACTTTTATATGAAGAAACAAGATTTAATGAGATGAAGATTAAATATAAAAATAGTTTTAACATTACTAAAAATAATGAAAGACAATTTATGTTTCCAGAAGGTTCAATTATTATAGAAAATGAAAAAGGTTCAGCACCAGGATTTATAGTAGATGATATAGCTTGTTTTCCTGGGGTTCCATTTGAATTACATGATATGTTTCCTAAATTTATAAGTAAATATGTAGTTGATAAAGGGATAGATGATAAATTTTATATAAAGGATATATTAACTTGGGATATCCCAGAATCATTTCTTGAAACAGAAATTATAGATATTATTAATAGTGAACCAGATATATTTACAGAATTTTTAGCAAAAGACTATGGAGTTTTGGTGCGTTTAATTGCAAAACAAGACATGAAAGATAAAGTAGAAAGTATGAAAGAAAAAATATATAATAAAATAGGAAATTATATATTTGGAGAAGATAGTGATCGTTTAGATACAATAATTATAAAAAAATTAGAAGAGAAAAATTTTAAGCTGTCTGTTGCAGAGTCGTGTACAGGTGGCTTATTGTCGTCTATTATTTTATCAAATAGTGGTGCGTCATCTGTATATGAAGAGGGATATATTACTTATAGTAATAATTCCAAAGTAAAAAATTTAAATGTAGATAGCGAAACTATAGATAAATATGGCGCCGTAAGTGAAGAAACGGTATATGAAATGCTAAAAGGCCTAAAAACAGAGATAGGGATTGCTATATCTGGAGTTGCAGGTCCAAATGGTGGAACACTTGAAAAACCAGTAGGAACAGTATATATCGGAACAAAAATAATAGATAAATATTTAGTAAAAAAATATAATTTCAGGGGTGATAGAGATAATATAAGAAGAAGAGCCGCTTATTCTGGGCTTAACTTACTTCGTATAAATTTATAAAGCCTATATTAAGGAGAAAAAAATGACACTTGGGTTAAAAATAAAAAGAATAAGATTGGAAAAAAAATTTTCTTTAAGAGAATTAGCAACAATGGTAGAATTGTCTGCTAGTTTTTTATCGCAAATTGAGCAAGAAAAGGCATCGCCATCTATAGAAAATTTAAAAAAAATTGCAAATGCTTTAGGGGTAAAAGTCAGTTATCTTATAGAAGATGATGAATCGCCTAAAGACCATATTGTTGTGAGAAAAAATGAGCGTCGAACTGTAGAAAGTGTGGATTCGCGAACAAAAATATCTCTACTTAGTAATTCGGATATAGATAAAAATATGGAACCGATATATTACGAGATTAAACCTGGTGGAGAAAGTGGTAAAAATTTTTATTCTCATCACGGTGAGGAGTTTATCTATGTAATAGAAGGGGAACTTGAAATTTATATTGATGAAGATAAAACTGTTTTAAAAGAGGGAGATAGTATGTATTTTAAGTCAATGTTAAAACATAGATTTAAAAATAATTCTAATAAAATGTGTAAAGTATTATGGGTTGTTACTCCACCAACTTTTTAATACAAAAAGGAGATTTGTATTTATGATTGAGAGAGCAAAAAAAATAAAATGGTTATTACTAGATGTAGATGGAACACTAACAGATGGTAAAATTTGTATGGACAATAATGGAATAGAAACTAAAAATTTTAATGTAAAAGATGGATTTGCAATAGCAAATGCTATTAAATATGGATTAAATATTGGGATAGTTACTGGAAGAAATTCTGAAATTGTAAAAAGAAGAGCAGAAGAACTAAAAATTCATGAAATTTATCAAAATGTAAAAGATAAAACAAAAATTTTAAATGAGATTGAAAATAAATATAATTTAGATAGAAGTGAGATTTGTTATATTGGCGATGATATTAACGATTTAGGTATTATGAAACAAGTTGGATTTGCGGCATCTCCAAATGATTGTGTAACTGAAATAAAAAAAATTTCTCATATGATTAGTTCAAAAAATGGAGGCGAAGGTGCAGTAAGAGAAATTATAGAGTTCATATTAAACTCACAAGGAATATGGGATAAAATAATAAAAAGTTATAATTAAATATAAAGAAAAAAAAAAAGAAGCCGAAAATAATTATAGAGAGATAAAAACAATCTATAATTGGAGGTAACAATATGAAATTAATAGTAAATATATTTATGGCTTTTTTTATTTTATTTTTAGTTGGATGTAATGGTGATGTAAAAATAAAAACATCTAAAAAAGGTGAAGGTCCTGTATCAGCACTTGTAACGATATATGATTCTGGTGGTAAAAACATTATTTCACAAAATTCTACAGATTCAGGTGGAAAATTAGTAATTAGTTTAGAGTATGGCAAATATAAAATTAAATCATCTTTAGCTGATTACGATGATGCAATAGGTGAAGTAAAAGTAGATCTATTTGGAGCGATGTTTGGAATAGATGTAAGTATGCCAATGTCAAAGAAAAAAGTAGCGGCTAACATATTAGAGGATAACTTTATTACAAGATAAAATTAAATTTAAAAATAGAGAAAGCTATTTAATTATTTATAATTAAATAGCTTATTTATATTTTTGTAAAATATTCAAAATATTTTTAATGTCATAAGGTTTTCTAATAAAATCGCATGCTCCTAATTTAGTTGCTTGTAATAATCTATTTTCATGAGAAAGAGCTGAAATTACAATTACTTTATAATTATTTTTAATCGGAGAGATTTTTTTTAAAAAGTCAATACCATCCATTACAGGCATTGTCATATCAAGTGTAATAATATCAGGTTGATTATTTTTTAAAAAATTTATAGCATCTAAACCATTAGCAGCTTCACCTATTACAGAAAAATCTGGATCAGTAAGAACTATTTTTTTCAATTGTGCTCGCATATAATAAGAATCATCAACTATTAGTATTTTTTTCATTTTAATCTGTGAAAACAGAATTCACTCTCCTTTAAATAATCAAATAAATTCATACATATTATTATAACATATCTAAAAAAATAAATAAAGAATTTTATATAAAATTATAAATAGTAAAATAAAAACATATAATTTTTTTATATAAAATTTAGAAAACATACTTTATTTCCCACATCCCCTTCTAGAAAAT
>JGI24503J29689_10028426_pt1 | contig 16654 bp, 12 predicted proteins | sample BioPla3RNA2_FD_29689 | JGI IMG/M metagenome (IMG submission 29689)
TTAAAAAGGGTGTTTCTTCAGTAATGGAAGCTGTAAGATACCTTAATGATAAAGAAAACAAGAATAAGTCTTTCAGTATCAAGGTTGCTCAGGTGGGTAAAATAATTACAGCGGGCATAGTTGTAGGTGGTGCAATTTTTCTTGGAGAATTGTTCGAAAAACTTCTATTATCAGTACCTGGAATGCAGATAGAATTACCTTTATTAGGTTCTTTAGCAAATGTAATAGGTATGTTTTTAGCAAGTATGGTTAGTGGACTTGTAGGCGCAATTATAATTAATTTAATCGATAAGTTTATTGCAAAGAAACAAAAGTCTGATGCTCAAGCGGCTGCAATAGAAAAAGGAAATCAGATTATTGCAAAACAGCATCAAATTCAGATTGTAAACGAAGTTTTGCTCGATAGAGATAAAGAAAATGCCCAATCTAATATTTCGGGAAGACATCGAGAGGCATCGTCTATTATGAAGGATGCATATGGAAACATCATGGAGGATTTCGTAGAAGATTTTTCCGAAAATGAATACTCAACAGTAATAGATGAAGAAGATGTAATCACCAACAATGAAATTGATAAGACAAGCAATGATTTAGATGATTTGCTTGATGGGTTGAAGTAAGGAGGAAAACGATGATGAAAAAATTGTTCATTTATGCTTCAGTAGTCGGATTAGCGGCAGGTGTTGTTTACTGGTTATGTAAAAAAAGTAAGTCAAACACTACTGCATCCCAGACGGTAGATAAAAAGGTTAATTTTGAAACTAACACTCAAGGGGAAGAAAATTCTCAGAATACCGGTGTTGTAGAGGAAATGTATCAAGCTAAGAGTGAAAGTGTGCAGGCTGTTTATGAAAGACATTCTGAAGCTGGTTCTATCATGAAAGATGCATACAGTAACATTATGGAAGATTTTGTAGAAGACTTTTCAAGCGAAAATGATGCGAACGCAAAGGACGAAAATAAAGAGGTTATTATCGATAACGAATCTGTTTCAGTTATGAAGGAGATTGATTCGATTTCTGATGAATTGGATGACCTGTTAAAGTAGGAGTGTAGATTATGAATGAGATAGTTATTAAAAGACATAGCTTTGATTTAGCTAAAAATCGTTTGAAGGAGTTCTCTGAGAAAACGGAGGCTGAACTTGAAATTGATAAAGTTCGAACTGATGGTGGCTTTTTAGGTCTTGGTGACCATAAAGTAACTGGATATGAGTTGAACAGAAGACTCGAAACTATTCAGGAGCATTTTATTGCTGTTAATACAACAAACAACAAGGTAATTAAGGAGTTCCGAGAAGTTTATAATGCATTTGATATACTCGATAAAGATTACATAACAAGCATTGTTGCCAACGTTAAAGCTATAGAAAAAACCAGCAATGATGTAAGGGTGCAGCAAGGAACACTAAAACAGCATAATGAAAAACTTGCAAATCAGCAAAGCAAATTGGATGCTCATCAAGCGGAAATAGAAAAGAACGTAGCAAATATCTCAAAAATTGTTACCGCATTAAAAGTTTTCAAGGAAAAACTGGAAGGCTATAAGCACCTAACTGATATCGATAAAATTTGGAATGATTGCAAGAGTATACAAAGCGAAATCAGAGTAGTGTCAGATAGCATTACACAATTTTCCGAGAAAACAACAGAAGATATTGCAACGGCTAATAATAAAAATAAGACTTTATCAGATCAGGTAAACAGAGATATTCTTACTCTTCGTAATGAAGCAAAATCATTTAAAGAGTTTTTCTCTGATTTATCTGAAAAACTCGAATCTACTGCGAATTTGTTGGATAACCAGATTCCTGTAATAAAGGGAATGGTTTTATTTACAGAACAATTAAAAAAAGTTGCTCACCTTGATGATGTGGATTCTATGTGGGACGATATAAACAAGGCAAAGGAGAATTCTGTAACTGTCGAAAATAGTTTGCACAATATAGAGGCGGATGTTCTGCAAATGCAAAAGCATTTAGAAGAAATAGATTCCTTTGTTGCTGTTTTGAACGGCTATACTCACCTGCAAGATATTGACAATATGTGGGATGACTTAGATGTTTGTAAGAAAAATATCGAAAAAATAAATAAAAATATCCAAACGCAGCAAAGTGAATTAAATAATCTTGCGACAACAAGTAAGAACCACACCGAGTCTATTGCTACCTTGTCTAAAAAAATGGTTGCTACAGAAGAATATGCGGTAGATAGCAGAAACCTAATTACTAAATTGGAGGCTTTTAAAGAAGAGGTGTCTGCCCTTAATCACTTGATGGAAGTTGATGAAATTTGGAAACAGACTGAAGAACATCAAACTCGTATAAATCGAGTGGAACAAGAATGCAAGGCTAACACCGATAAATTGAGCGGAATCTCCCATTTGGATGATGTCGATGGTATGTGGAATAGTGTCGAAGAACATACGTCTAAACTCATAAAATGTGAAAAAAGAGATGAGGAGCTTGCTGACGCTATTCAGAAAAATAAGGAAGAAGTAAATGAGAATATTGCAGAAGCGGTACGAACTGCCAATGCAGCTATTGAGACTTTAACAAAGAAAGTTAAATATGCATATTGGATTGCCGGAGGAACTGCAGGTTTGGCAATAATTGAGTTGATTTTGCTTCTGGTGTGAAGGTGATATGATGGATAAGTATGGTCAAGCATTACTTAACAATGCTTCTAAATTGGATGCTGTTACAGATGCTTGTGGTGAAATTACAAAGTTGGCAACAGCAATTGTGGATGAACACAGCAAGTCGGCCACCATTGCATTGCTTAAAAGAATATCTGAATCTGTGGACAATCCGAAATACAAAATTGAGGTTAAACGAGTAGCACAGTTTGTTAACTCCAGTTTGATTGAATTTTACGGTTATTCCACAATTCAGGGTATATGCAAACCTACCAAGGATGCGGACGAAGATAAGAGAACGCTCCAGGAGTTGTTAGATGAATTGGATGCCCTTATCGGTTTGGAAAAAGTAAAGAATAAAGTTCAAGATTTGATAGTGTATCAAAAGGTTCAAAAGTTGCGTAGAGAGAAAAATCTTCACTCATCAAAGAATACCTTGCACCTTGCATTCACGGGTAATCCTGGAACAGGAAAAACAACAGTTGCAAGAATCGTAGGTAGAATCTATAAGAGAATTGGGTTGCTTTCAAAAGGACATTTTGTTGAAGTTTCAAGAACTGACCTCATTGCGGGATATCAAGGTCAAACAGCACTTAAGGTCAAAAAAGTAATTGAACAAGCTAAAGGCGGCGTCTTGTTTATCGATGAAGCCTATAGTATCACGGAAAATGACCATTCCGATTCTTATGGTAGAGAGTGCTTAACGGAACTAACGAAAGCCTTGGAAGATTATAGAGATGATCTGGTTGTAATTGTTGCCGGATACACTGAGCCTATGAATAAATTTTTCGAATCTAATCCAGGGTTGAAATCTCGTTTTAATACATTCATAGAATTCGATGATTATAATTCTGTAGAGATGGACAATATATTGCTTTCCATGTGCCAAAGCAACGATTATGTTCTGGACGATGAGGCTAAAGAAAAAATCCACTTGTATTTTGAACAACAAATTGCATCGAAGGACGAGAACTTTGCAAACGGTAGGTTAGCAAGAAATCTGTATGATGATTTGGTTATGAATCATGCAAGACGAGTGGTAAAAGTAGACAACCCAAGTAGTGTTGATTTATCAACTATTAAAGCCGAAGATTTCAATTTTGAATGTAGTGAAGTGGGAGATAATTGACATATTTCCACAAACGACTAAACAACGGAAAAGGCTGTGGATATGTTCCCTTGCTCGTAAAAACAGCGAAGACATTCAGCCTATCGTATCGAGCCATGTGGAGACGGTTGTATTGATGTCAAGGATATAAGCCTGAAAGGCTTATAGATAAAGGGTTTCCAGGATTAGGATGATTACAGCAAGGTCTGCAGTTGTGATTATAGTCTTGGAATCCCTTTTTTTGTGTGTGGATAAGGCTTTGTGACGGTTAAGAAAATCTGTAGGGTTGAGTGGGTGGGATAGATAAGGTGGGGGTTGTGTAGGTGAGTTAGTTGTTATGGGGTAGAATGGGTAGGGTAGATGTTCGTGTAATAGCCTAAGTATCATAGGGTAGAAACACAGGTATGATGGATAGGTTACACTTAGTTGGACAGATTTCTTAAGGTCATATAAAATTAAAACAATAAGACTAAGGAGAATCTGAATATGGCTAAAAGAAAGCGTAGAGAATTCACGGATGAGTTTAAAAATCAAATAGTGCAGCTTTATCTAAATGGCAAGTCAAAGTCGGAGCTTGCAAAAGAATATGACTTACCGTTGTCTTCACTAGGAAGATGGATTAAACAGCATCAGGAAACAGGCTCATTCAAAGAGAAAGATAACCGCAGTGAAGAAGAAAATGAGCTCTTAGAGCTTCGTAAAGAAAATCAAAGACTTAAGATGGAAAATGACATTTTAAAGCAAGCGGCGCTGATACTAGGACGAAAGTAGAAGTCATTAAAGGAAACAAAGACAGATACTCGATATCAGCAATGTGTGACGTCCTACAAATCCCAAGAAGCACCTACTACTACGAAGCAAAATCAAATCCTGAAGAGGACGATATAGCTAAAGATATAATCTGAATTTTCAAATCCAGTAGACGTAACTATGGTACTCGAAAAATTAAAAAAGATCTTGAAGTCGAAGGCAAAGTAGTTTCTTGTATATGGTACTCTAAAAGTACCCCATAAAATAGTCAAACAACTTAAAGCATACAAGAGAACATATGGATTTGATGATTCTTATGACCCTTATAAAGCAGCAGATGGCTCTATGCCTTCTCATGCCGCTGCTAACCCTGAAATCAAACAGCTATATATCAATGGCCATTTCTGTTATGTCTATAAGTTTGGCATGGTTACAAATGGCCTTGGTATTGTTCGGGATATTTCCTTTTACAACAAAGACTTTCTTTTGGCACATGGTGTTAGTATATAACTATGGACATAAAAAGTTGAACACCTTATAATAATATTTAATAAGAGAAGGAGCTGTTCAACATGGAAAAAAAGCAAAAGAAATATACACCAGAGTTTAAACAACAGTTAGTGGATTTATACAACACTGGTAATTATTCTTACCCCCAGTTAGAACGTGAATATGGCGTAGCAAAATCAACATTTATGTAAAACATATTTGATATTATTATAATTAATATGGTATAATAATATATACTTAAAGTATATGTTTGAGCATATGAATATTTCATAATAAAGAATTGAGGTGTTTAAATGGACTGGTCTTACAATAAACTTTGGAAATTATTGATAGATAAAGATATGAATAAAGTTGCCCTTAGAGATGGGGCAGGATTTACTCCATCAACACTTTCAAAATTAAGTAATAACAAACCAGTAAGTATGAATATATTAGCAAAAATATGTGACTTTTTAGAATGCAATATAGGGGATATAGTAGATTATATACCTAGTAAAAAATAATTATTATAATAATAGAAGGGTAGGGATGAGTTTGAAAACATTATATGAAGTTTGTAAACCAAGAGAAAGTGTCTTTGATGAATCAAAAAGGGATGATACATTAGACCTTTCTAACTTATTGAATAATTCCATAGATGGTGAGGAGTTTTTTAAAGAAACTTATGTTACCACTGGCATGGAATTACTATTTGATACAGCATTTAAGAGATTTGAGGGTAAAGCAGCCAGTGGAGTAGTAAAGTTAACTCAATCCATGGGTGGAGGTAAAACCCATAATATGCTTGCACTAGGTGTTTTAGCCAAAGATAAGAATTTAAGATCCTCTATCTTAAATGGGAAATATAAAAACTTTAATGAAGAAATAAACCTTGTATCCTATACAGGCAGAGAGTCAGATTTAAAATTTGGAATATGGGGAGAAATAGCAGAACAATTAGGCAAAAAAGATTATTTTAAAGATTACTATTCTCCATTAATGGCACCAGGTCAAACAGCTTGGATAAACCTTTTGAAAAGTGACAAACCAACTCTGATTTTAATTGACGAGCTACCCCCTTACTTACAAAATGCAAGAGCAATACCAATAGGAACCGGAACTCTAGCAGATATAACTACAACTGCCCTATCAAATCTATTTAATGCAGTGGGAAAAGCAGAACTACACAATGTATGTATAGTAGTATCTGACTTACAGGCTACATATGAAGAGGGTTCACAGCTTCTTCAAAGATCCTTTAAAGAACTAGAAAATGAAATAGGGAGATCTGCTATTAATATAGAGCCAGTAGGTGCAAATACAGATGATTTATATAATATACTCCGAACTAGATTATTTGAAGAAATAGGCAATCAAGAAACTATAAATAAAATTATAGAGGGCTATAGAAAATCCATAAATGAAACTAGGCAGATGGGCTATACAAACTTTACGGCAGATGAAATAGCTAGAGGAATCCAGGCATCATATCCATTTCATCCATCTATTAGAGACCTTTTTGCACGCTTCAAAGAAAACCCAGGCTTCCAACAAACTAGAGGATATATTAGACTTACTAGATTAATGGTAAAAGATTTATATACAGGTCAAATGAAATCTAAGGATAGATACTTACTTAATGCCTACGATATAAACTTAAATGATGGACAAACAGTTATAGCTGTTAAAGGTATTAAGGAGAGCATATCAAATGCAATATCCCATGATATAGCTGATGGAGGAAATTCAGTAGCCGAAACTTTGGATGATAGCATAGGTAATACAGATTTACAAGACATTAGCAAACTAATATTAGTATCTTCTTTAGGTAACGTTTCAAATGCTATATTAGGATTATCAGTGCAAGAAGTTATAGGTTATATGGCAGGGCCAGGAAAAGATATTACAGGATTAAAACAAGGATTGGAAGAATTCTCTACAAAGGCCTGGTATCTATATAAGGACAAAGCAAATAGGGTTTATTTTAAGGATGTAAAAAATGTAAATGCAGAGTTAATAGATTTAGTAAATGGCTATTCCTATGAATTTGGTAAACAAGCAATAAAAACAATACTTGAAGATAAATTTAAGCCAGAACAAAAGCATTGCTATCAAGAGGTTAAGGTATTTCCATCCATAGATGAAATAGATTTATCTAGGGATAAGATTACCCTTGTTCTAACTGAACCAAGTACAGATTCTTCTGGATTAAATAAAGATTTAAAAAGATTTTATGAAGATTCTACCTATAAAAATAGGATAATGTTTTTAACAGGTCAAAGAAACTCTATGGACAATCTTGTAACCAAGGGAAAGGAATACTCAGGAATAAATTCTATTTTAAATAAAATGAAAAATGAAGAAAAATTACTAGAATCAGATCCCCAATATCAACAGGCTCAGGATCTCTTTTCTAAAGTTAATTTAGAACTTATAAGTGCCTTAAGGGAATCCTTTGTAACTCTTTATTATCCAAAAAGGCCAGGCCTGGTTAGTGATGATATAACCATGAAGTTTGAGGAAAACAACTATGTATTAGAAGAACAAATTAAAAATTTGCTGATTAGTGAAAAGAAGTTTGATACTAATACTGAAGCCAGTGACTTTAGAGGGAAATTTGAAGATAGGATATTCACACAAAGACAAATGTCTTGGAATGCCATAAGGGAAAGAACAGCCACCCTATCATCTTGGTCATGGCATCACCCAGATGCTTTAGAAGATTTAAAAACAGATATGCTTAGAAGGGGAGAATGGGTAGAAACAGGAGGCTATATAGACAAGGAGCCACCAGCACCAGAAACATCTTTAACAGTAATACAATTTCATGAAGATGAAAATACAGGAGAGGTTACATTAAAACTGGTACCTGAAAATGGTGATACTATCTATTATGAAATTGGACAAGTAGCCACAAAATTCTCTCTAAAAATAGAAGATATTGAAAACTTTAAAACTAAAGAATTAAAACTATCATTTCTATGTGTAGATAGTAAAGGAAAACATGAAACAGGAGCTCCAGTGGAATGGACTAAAGATGTAAAGCTTAAGTACAAGCCCTATGATAAAGATGGAAATCAATATATGGAACTAAAAGCAACTGCAGACAATGTAAAAATATTATATAGTACAGATGGATCTAACCCAAGGGAAAGTGGAGGGATTTTTGAAGGTGATTTCATAGTACCTGACGGTGCTAAATTTATACAGGCTGTAGCGGTAAATGAAGCACTGGGCATATTTTCAGAACCTATACAAATAGAAGTTAAGGAACAAAAATTTGAAATAGATAAAAAGAAACAATTAAAAATAATTGATACAACAATATTTAGTAATGCAACAGATGCCTTTAAAGGTCTGGAGCTACTAGAAGAATTTAACACATCCCTATCTAGGTTAACCTTGGTTATATCAGACGATTCACCTCATGGGAAAGGTTATATACAATTTATGATAGGTGGAGAATTTATTGTAGATAGTCCTAAAAAAATCCTTGATGAATTAAATCATATTATAAAGAATTTATTCGAAGACAAAGAATTTAAGGTAAGCTTGACTATTAATGAAATAATATTTGAAACAGGAGAAGATTTTGAAAGATGGGTTTCAAGTAAAAAAGAAAAGATTGAAGACTATAAAGGAAAGATTAGGCAGTAGGGAGGTTTTAATGTGTCAACTATTCAAGGGCTTGGATTTGGATATATTCCAGAAGAAACTATACACCACTATTTAGTAAGAATATCTAGAGGTAAAAATGATAAGGTTTTGGTCTATGAAAGATTCCACTGGGATGATGGAGAAGTCCAGGAATCAGAAATAAACTATGATAATACCAAAGTTATACTAGATAGACATAAATGGGATTTGGTAAAGGATACTATCCAAACTGAATTAAATAAATCTTTAAAAAACAATAAAATAAGAGTAGGTAGATTTAAAATTGGTGACAACCCTATAGATAGGCTTCTTGGTAAAGAGATGATACTTCTCCTTTGGGCAATAGAAGACTCAGACCCTAGCCTGATACCAACAGCCGTAAGAAACTGGCTAGGTTTTTCTAGAGAGGAAAGATGGTGGCTCTTTACCATGACCAATGCAACTACAGGTCATGCAGATGACAAAAGGGGCTGGAGAAAAGCAATTAGGTATGCTATTACAGAAAATCCTATAGATGATAAAAATAAAAGTCAATTAAAACTATTTGACTATAGAGGTGGGTGAAGTTTTGTTAGATTATAATAAATCTTTTATAGAAGTACAATTTCCAGTATCGAAAGTATCAAAAGAAAGTTATAAGGAAAGAATGGCAAATTTAGGACAAACCTTAACAGGATTGGGCAAATGGTGGGGAAGAAAGCCCTTGGTTTTAGTAAGGGCAGCTATACTAGGAGTTCTCTTGCCTGTATCTCATGATTTGGATAAAGATAGGGAAATATTTTTAAAATTAATGACTATGGATGATGACGGGTTATTTGCTAGAAAGTTTAAGAATCTGACCCAAAAGGAGCTTTATGAAATATCAGATGAGGAATTCATATCTGAATATATGGAAATGAATGAAAAGGGAGCACCAACATATAAGCCAGGACTTTCCAATGATGATAAGGAAAGAATACAAAAGCATGCCTTTAATCAAATGTCCTATGATGATAGACTTAAGTATTGCTCTAGGCCAGAACATATAGAAAATCTATCCTTGAAAACATGGAAGGAAATAAATGAACATTTGGAAACAAATGCAGATTCTTTTCAATCCTTAATAGAAGAATTAGGCATAAAGAGATTTGGACATAGACCTAAAATTGGGGATGTATTTTCAGGTGGTGGGTCTATCCCTTTTGAAGCAGGAAGATTAGGAGCAGATGTATATGCTTCAGATTTAAATCCAGTAGCGTCCCTTTTAACCTGGGCATCACTTAACATTGCTGGTGCAAGTGATGAAGAAGTGGAGAATTTAAGAATCTTCCAAAAAAAGGTATATGATCAAGTGGACAAGCAGATTACAGAATGGGGAATAGAACACAATAAGGAAGGACACAGAGCAGATTCATACTTATACTGTATGGAGACCAAGTGTCCAGAATGTGGATATAAGGTTCCTTTGGCCCCTTCATGGGTAATAGGAAGAGGAACAAAAACAGTAGCTTTACTTAAAGATAATAAAGAAGATGGCTTTAATATAGAAATAGTACAAGATGCCAGCAAGGATGAATTTAAAGAGGCAGATAAAAATATTACAATTAAAAGAAATAATATGTATTGTCCCCATTGCCAATTAGAAACCCCCATAACAGCCATAAGGGGGGATAGGAGAGGTCCGGACGGTCAAACCATATATGGACTTAGACTTTGGGAGAAAGATGAGTTTATTCCAAGAGAGGATGATGTTTTTCAAGAAAGGCTTTATTGCATAAGATATGTCTCCAATGAAGGAAGGTATTATGCGGCACCAAGAGAAGAGGATTTAAAAAGAGAAGAGAGAGTAATAGATATCTTAAGTGAAAGATTCACCGACTGGCAGGAACAAGGCTATGTTCCATCAGATATTATTGAAGATGGTGCCGAAACAACCAGATTGAAAAGAGAAAGAGGTTGGCAATATTGGCATCAATTGTTTAATCCTAGACAACTTTTGGTAAATGGACTGTTTGCTAAGGTAAGTCAGGAAAAAGCTAGTGGGGAGATGGAGAAGGTAATGGGGTTATTGGGGGTTAATAAATTTGCTAATTTTAATTCTAAGTTAAGTATCTGGGCAAATGGTGCTGGGGTGGAAAAGGTTGTACATGTATTTACAAATCAGTCATTGAATCCATTGTATAACTATGGCAATAGGCCTATTATTGATTTAGATACATTATGGTATATTAATTTAAAGGCTTCATTTGACTTAAATAGTAATAATATAAGTCTTACAGATGCAAGGGACGTATCAGAAACATGTGATATATGGATAACAGACCCACCTTATGCAGATGCAGTAAACTATCATGAACTTACAGAATTTTTCTTAGCATGGGACAAGACCTTGCTCAAAAAGGCCTTTCCTGAGTGGTATACTGATTCAAAGAGAGTCTTAGCTGTTAAGGGGACGGGTGAGAGTTTTAATAATAGTATGATAGAAATTTATAGGAATTTAAATGACCATATGCCAGACAATGGTGTCCAGGTTGTCATGTTTACCCATCAAGATGTAAAGGTCTGGGCGGAACTTGCCATGATACTTTGGTCTGCAGGTCTTAGAGTTGTATCAGCATGGACCATATCCACAGAAACGGCTAGCGGAGGCTTAAAATCTGGTAACTATGTTTCTGGTACTGTTATACTAACACTTAAAAAACAGGTAGATTCAGAAAAGATTTATCAGGATGAACTATATGATGAAATAAAATATGAGGTTGAAAGAACTATAGATTCTATGAAGGACATAAACCATAAGGACGATCCTGACTTCAATGATGCTGACTTTATATTGGCTTCCTATGCATCTACCCTAAAGGCAATAACATCCTATAGGGAGATTGCTGGTATAGATATACCCTATTGGCTAGAAAAAGGAAGAGAAAGTAAAGAAACCAACCCTATAGAAGAACTAATATCTAGAGCACAGGATATTGCCTATAACTATTTAATACCTGAAGGATTTGATAGCTTTTCCTGGAGAGAACTATCTAAGGAAGAAAGATTTTTTATAAGAGGCCTTGAACTAGAGATGAATAATATCTATCAGATAGGTGACTACCAGGAGTTAGCAAGAGGGTTTGGGGTTGCAGATTATACAGATATGTTCCAATCGACATCAGCAAACAAGGCTAGGTTTAAGACGGCAAATGAATTTAAGAGAAGGCAAATAGGTGGAGATGGATTTGGGTCTAGCTTGACAAGGCATCTTTTAGTAGCCTTAAATGACTCTATAGCGGAGGATAAGGCTTCAGCAGGTATAACTTATTTAAGAACATTCTACCAAGAGGACAATGAATATTGGAAAAAGAAAAACCTAATGATGGAAATATTAAATTTCCTATCTAGGGTTGAGAATATAGATCATATGAACCATTGGAATTCAACAGGATATTATGCAAAGATACTAAGAGAAGCCCTTAGAAATGATGGGGTCTAGGAGTGTGATTGTATGATTAATAGGTATTCATCTAGAAGAGAGTCTTTATCTGACTCTCTTCTTAATAAAAAGCTTAAAGATGCTAAATCCTATGATAGGATTGCTGGATACTTTTCTTCTTCCATATTGGAAGTAGCAGGGGAAAACATTGAAAGTATGGAAGGGAAGACTAAAATTATATGTAATTCAGACTTGTCCAAAGAAGATGTATTAACAGCAAATTTAGCAAAGGCAGCCTTAAGAAAAGAATGGTGTGACTTTAAACCAGAGGAATTAAAAAACTCCCATTCTAGGTTCAAAAGATTATACGACTTATTATCCTCAGGCAAACTAGAGGTACGTGTCCTTCCCAATGAAAGATTTGGCTTAATTCATGGTAAGGCTGGTGTTATAACCTTAGCAAATGGTGAAAAAACTTCATTTTTAGGTTCAGCCAATGAATCCTACTCTGGTTGGAAATTGAATTATGAATTGATTTGGGAAGATAATTCTAAAGAGGCAGTGGATTGGGTTCAGGAAGAATTTGATCTTTTATGGAATGATAAATCAGCTATTCCTTTAACAGACTTTATTATAAAAGATATAAAAAGAATTTCTCAAAGAGAAGTTCTAGATAGGATAGAAGATTGGAAAGATGAGGATCCAGATCCCTCATCAGTTGCAGTAGAATCACCAGTATATAGGGAACAATTAGGACTGTGGGAACATCAGAAGTACTTTGTAGAAAAGGTTTTCGCAGATCATAAGAAGCCCTATGGTGCTAGATATATTTTGGCTGACCAAGTAGGTCTTGGTAAAACCATACAACTTGCTATGGCAGCCCAACTTATGGCCTTATATGGGGATAAACCTATACTTATTATAGTACCTAAAACTTTAACTTGGCAGTGGCAGGATGAAATGAACAATTTGCTAGATATGCCTTCGGCTGTATGGGAGGGTAGATTTTGGGTTGATGAAAATGGTATGGAATATAGAGGGGTATCCATGACCAAATGTCCAAGAAAAGTTGGAATAATATCCCAGGGATTAATAGTTGCTAAGTCAGAACACATAGATAGAATTTTAGAAAAGGAATATGAATGTATAATAGTGGATGAGTGTCATAGGGCAAGAAGAACTAACCTAGGTGAAGGAAAAGAACACCATAGCCCTACTCCAAACAACTTATACAAATTCCTCTTAAGCGCCTCATTAAAAACAAGATCAATGCTACTGGCTACAGCCACTCCCATACAAATGTATCCTGTAGAGTTGTGGGATTTAATGAATATTCTTTCACAAAGAAATGATAGTGTATTAGGAAGCCCTGCTTCCAATTGGAGAAAGAAAAGTCTTATTTCAAAAGGACTTAATTTGGTTATGGGTAAAGATACAATTGACATCTTACCTGAAAACTGGGATTGGATTAGGAATCCTTTGCCTCCTAGAAGTGAGGGAGTGTTTTTTGATACCCTAAGAATGGCTGGTAGTATGAAGGACGAAGACTTTGTATTCAAGAAAACAATTCATGAACTGGATGATTTTCAACATCAAACAATTGGCAATATACTATCCCATGGTTTTTACGGTCACTATAATCCATACATAAGACATGTAATCAGAAGAGAAAGAGAATATTTGGAGGATAAGATTAATCCAGATACAGGACAACCATATTTAGAAAAGATAAATGTAAAACTCTTGGGAGAAGAAGATCATGATGCCCTTATTTTAAGCACTTATTTAAAAGAGGCATATGAATATGCAGAAGAATTTTGCAAGATTTTAGGAAAAAGAAATAAGGGGGCAGGTTTTTTAAAGACCCTGCTTCTAAAGAGAATAGGAAGCTCCATAGAGGCAGGGAAAAGTACTGGAAACAAGATGCTAAATGAATGGAATACCTATATGGACAATAGTTTTGAAGAGCAAGAAGAGGAGTACAAGGACGAGAAAGATATTAAAAAACCAACGGATATTAAAAACTTAACAGAAGAGGAAACAATTTTACTTAGAAAATTTGTAAGAGCATTGGAAACAACAGAGGCTGTAGATCCAAAATATGAAAAGACCCTTGACTTATTAAAAAATGAAAAGTGGATGGAAAGGGGAACTATTATATTTTCCCAATATCTAGTTACAGCAAGGTGGATTGCAGATAAATTGTCTAAGGAATTTCCTGAAGAGATCATAGGCTTGTATGCTGGGGGTTCGGCTTCTGGAATATATGAAGATGGAAAGTTCAAGGTAAAGGATAAGGAAGTTATAAAGGAAATGGTAAGAACGAGAGAAGTAAGGATACTAGTTGGAACAGATGCAGCTAGTGAAGGATTAAACCTACAGACCTTAGGATCATTAATAAATATAGACTTACCTTGGAACCCAACAAAGCTAGAGCAAAGAAAAGGTAGGATTCAAAGAATAGGGCAACAATATGATACAATCTACATTTATAATATGAGATATAAGGATTCTATAGAGGATAAGGTTCATAAAAAATTATCTGAAAGATTAAAGAATATTACCAATGTATTTGGACAACTTCCAGATGTATTAGAAGATGTTTGGATTAATATAGCTTTGGGGCAAGAGGAAGAGGCCTTAAAAATAATAGATAATGTTCCAGAAAGACATCCTTTTGAAGCCAGATATAATGACGATGTAAGGCATATTGATTGGGAATCTTGTACAAGAGTACTAGATAATAAAGAAAAGAGAAGAGTACTGGAAAAGGGATGGTAGGATGGGTTTAATAAACTTAAACATTGGAGGGGTTAAATGATTCCAAAATATGATGAAATGATTTTACCTATTTTAAGAATTATTGCAGATGGAAAAGAATATAACAATAGCAAAATAGAAGATGAGCTAAGTAAAGTTTATAATTTAACCGATGAAGATAGGAAAATAAAACATAAATCAGGAGTAAGAGTAGTATATGATAGAATTAGTTGGGCTAAGTCATATATGAAGCAAGCTAAATTAATAGAGGTACCTGAGAGAGGTGTTTTCAACATTAGTGCTAGAGGGTTAGAGGTTTTAGAAGAAGATATTGATTTAGTTGATAGGGAGTATTTAATGCGGTATCCTGAATTCAGAGATTTTTTAAACAGGGGTAAAAAGGATAATTTTACAGAAAATAATAATGAATGATCTTAGGGTAACAGATGGAAAGATTGAAGACATTTTAAATGAAGAAAAAGGTAGCAGAGTTGCTGGAGAAGCTTTATACTTTCTGAGCTTAGATTGGAGAAATAGCCATTTTAAATACGAACAAGATCACCTTCACCCCTTTGAAAGATTTGATGGTAATAAACCTATTGCAGTATATATGGAAGACTGGAGAAACTGGAGAGGAAATCGAAATAGGTTGGCAAACTTACACTCTTTAGAAGGTAGAAGCAATGCTAGCAAAAGTGATATGAGACTTGTAGATTATTATAATGATATGAATGATTCTCAAAAAGAAGAATTTAGAAAACAAGCATTTATCCCTGAAGATGTATCACTAGAATTAGAAAACTTTAATGAATTTTATGAAAAAAGAAAAGAGATATTAACTGTGAAGATAAGGCAATTGTTAGGGTAAGATTATCATAAGTAGCATTTGTTGGGGGGGTGAGATGATTGAAAGATATGAAAGAAGTTCATAACTTTGTAGTAAAATGGCTTGATAAATTTAGGAATCAAGAAATTGATTATATAGAATTAGTAGACCATTATCTGGCCGATGATTGTGATGCACTTGGATTTGAAATGGATAGTGGAGAAGGATTTTCTAAAAGATATGGAAGTGCCTTTTATGACTATAGAGAACTCAAAAAAATTATAGATTACATAAATGATATTGAACTACTAGGTTCTGCCATTTATTCAAGATGGAGATATTTTAATCATTGGGCATACGATGGAGAAGAAATTTTAGAAGATAGCAATCGTTCTTGGTTTGTTCTAGCTTTAAAACGATTGCTTGTATTATCTGCTGAAAATAATGCTATGTTTAAAGGTATACCAAAGACCATTCATATAGTATCTAATAATATTTGCTATGGTCCAAGTCCAGAGCCTAAAGATGAGATAGAACAAAACCTAACAATTAGTTCTGAAGGACAAGTAAAATTTTCATCATTTAACTTTGGTTACGGAATTGAAAAATATGAAAAGGGAAGAAGTAAAGATTTTAATATAGAAAAGCCAGTAGCTGAAAAAATATTAAATGTAGCAGAAAAAGTAGCAATAACAGCAAGTATTCCAAGTACAATCTATACATATGAAAGTACAAAAATAACAGGAACAGTAACAGGTGGAATAACAAAAGTAAAAGCATACATAGATGGCACAACAGCATTAAACGGCGGTGAAGTAGATGTAGTAGATGGTAAATTCACAATGAATATAATCCTAAGTCAAACAGGAAGTAGAAAAATTACAATAAAAGCAATAGCAGGTGGAACAGCAGAGGTAGAAAAAACAGTAAATGTAGTAGAAAGGGTATCAATAACAGCAAGTATTCCAAGTACAATCTATACATATGAAAGTACAAAAATAACAGGAACAGTAACAGGTGGAATAAC
>JGI24503J29689_10054253_pt1 | contig 16627 bp, 6 predicted proteins | sample BioPla3RNA2_FD_29689 | JGI IMG/M metagenome (IMG submission 29689)
AAAAGAGAATTAGAAATAATTGAATTCATAAAGAAGAACCGGGAAGTTTCTTCGAGTGAAATATTTGAAGGTCTTTCAACATCTGTAAGTTACGCTACCGTAAAACGAAGACTTTCCAGGCTGATCGATGAAAATCTCTTAACAAAAAAGGGGCAAGGGAAATCAACCAAATACTTGATTTCACCAAGCTATGAAATTCTTTACCCTGTTGACATTGAAAAATATTATGAGAAGGAAATTGATGAAAGAGATATTAGGGGAAGTTTTAATTTACAACTCATACCCAAAACACTTAAAGAGTGTAGCGTGTTTACAACCAATGAATTAGTACAATTAGGCTTACTTCAAAAGAAATTCGAAAAGAATATTGCACAACTATCGGAAACAGAATACAAAAAGGAATTGGAGAGATTGGCAATTGATTTAAGCTGGAAGTCGTCGCAGATTGAAGGGAATACTTATTCTCTTTTGGAAACGGAGAGATTACTTAAAGAAAAGGAAACCGCATCAGGGAAAACAAAAGAAGAAGCAATTATGCTTTTAAATCACAAGGAAGCCATTGACTTTATAATTGAATACCCTGATTACCTGATTCCATTATCCGTTCCGAAAATTGAAGACATACATAGTTTGCTGATAAAAGAACTCGGGGTTGATAAGAACATAAGAAAAAGAAGAGTAGGTATTTCGGGAACAAATTATCGCCCTTTGGATAATGAGTTTCAAATTTCAGAAGCTCTGTCGGATATGTGTGAATTGGTGAATAGCAAAGAAAATATCTTCGAAAAAGCATTGCTTTTGTTGGTGCTGATTTCATACATCCAACCTTTTGCGGATGGGAATAAAAGAACGGCAAGAATTGTAAGTAATGCTATTCTAATGAATCATAAGTATTGCCCTCTTTCATTTAGAACTGTTGACTCTGTTGAGTATAAGAAAGCAATGCTTTTATTTTATGAACAGAATAATATATCAAGTATGAAAGCAATATTTATTGACCAATTTAAATTTGCTGTGAATACTTACTTTTAACGATACGATAAAGATTGCACGGGAGACAGGATGAAGCTCATCATAAAATAATTCTTATAGATGGAAATAAGTTAGTTGATTTAATGTATAAATATGGTGTTGGCGTTCAGATAAAAAATATTTATGAGATAAAGCAAATTGATGAGGACTTTTTTGAATTTTAAATGAAATGAATAAGGGAATTTGAAAAATGAAATTCATTCCTAGCTCTTCTTCTGTTTTTCAAAACCAAAAATACAATACAAATGACCAACAAAATTTACATGCTTACAATCACAATACTTCTTTTAGCCTGTTGTGGGGCAAAACAGAATGACGCCAGGACTGAATTTTTTCCGAAGATTGCACAAAAACCTGATGTAATTCCTGACAAAGAAAATATTTGGGTTTTTATGCTTGCGGGACAATCCAATATGGCAGGGCGTGGAAAAGTTGAGCCTGTCGATACAATGCCGGATTGCAGAATTTTCACCATCAACAAGGAAGGAGAATTAATACTTGCAAAAGAACCTCTTCACTTTTATGAACCTACAATGACAGGCTTGGACTGTGGACTGTCATTCGGAAAAGAGTTGTTAAAACACATACCTGACAACATTTCAGTATTAATTATACCCACAGCAGTTGGAGGTAGTTCAGTCAGTCAATGGATAAATGATTCAACATTTAGAAATGTTAGATTGATGACTAACTTCAAAGAAAAAGTTGAAATCGGACAAAAATACGGAACTATAAAAGGAATTCTCTGGCACCAGGGAGAAAGTGATGCGAGCAGGCAAGAGACAATAGAAATATATAATAAGCAACTTCAAAATTTATTTACCCTTTTCAGGAATACAGTCGGCAATAGTGAATTACCAATAATAATCGGAGAATTAGGCTCTTTTTCAAAGACAGATGATAATTGGAAAGCGTTAAACGCTAAAATTGAGGAATATATTAAAACTGATCCCAACGCATACTTGATAAAGACAAATGATTTGAAAGAAAAAGGCGATAGGATTCACTTCGACTCAGAAGGACAAAGGGAAATGGGGAAAAGATTTGCCAGGCGGTTTATTGAAATACAGGAATAGCCGGTTCATCGCAAATCTACCAACCGTCCATGCGGCATCCAGGAAAACAAAAGAATTTTTAACAAAACCTTTCATAATTGAAAAATATTCTATAGGTTTGTATCCAGATGAAAATACATATAAAACTAGATTTCATACTTGAAAACACCGTCGAATTTGACAAATAACCAGGAAAACAAAACGGAACTACCAGAATTTATTTCTGAAACAGCAAAATTCTACAAAGAGCAAGATCAGTATTATAAAGAAATTCCGGCAGCTATATCGGTTACTGCAGATGAATACGCTGAAAAATGCTATTAATTCCCTTTAACACAATTATTTCCATCTAACAAAAGAAGAAAAAAATATAGAAAAACAAGTGCAAAGGAAACTTTGAGCGGAATAGCGACGAAAATCTTTATTGTAAGTTAGAAAATATCCGACAATGTCGTTTAATTAATTTGATTTTTAGCTTGTGAACTTATTTCAAAATACTAAATAACAGAGACCATGAGAAAAATTATCTTTTCATTATCAATCATTCTATTCATTAGTTTTAATAATGAAGGAGCCATTGCTCAAACCACAAAAACGGTTGGCAGCGGGGGTGATTACACAACATTAAATGCAGCAATTGCTGACATTCAAAATGGCAACTTAAATGGGGACATAATTTTTAATATTATCTCCGATATTACCGAAACAAACGCAGGTTTTATTGGAAAATCGGGTGTGGGTAGTTGGGATTATAGTTCCATTACAATAAGACCTTCAGGTGACGTGCGGGAGATAAATGCAGACATTACTGAACCAATTCTGTATGTTGCGGGTAGTAACATTGTAATAGAGGGAAGAGTAGATGGCGCTGGTAGCAATAATCAGCTTACATTTAGCAATAGCTCCGGCCCGGCCATTAATATTATAAACTACTATGGAGTTGAAAATATTGCCCTAAAATACCTCAATCTTGAAGGAGTAGCCGAAAGCACCACAGCAGGTATTGTTAATGTACTTTCCAATGTAGCCTCAGCAACAACAGGGATAGTTATTGAGAATTGTAAAATTGGAAATCCAAACGGAAACGCTGCCAACGGCATCTATGCTAAGGCTTCTGGCAGTGGAAATATTGAGGCAACTGTTCAAAATTGTGAAATTGCCGACGTCTGGCATCCGGGACTATCCTCAAAGGGTATTAGTATAAATGAAGGTTGCGAAGCCTGGACCATTACCTCCAACAGCTTCTACCAAACCTCTGCCCGAACAGCTACTGCCGGCAATACGCATTATGGTATTTATATAAATGGAGGAGAAGACCATACAATCTCAAATAATTATATAGGAGGTTCCGAACCCTTTTGTGCAGGAACAGCATGGACCATTGCAGGAGAATATGCCAATAAATTTGTGGGTATTTACCTGAATGTCGGTACAACTAACCCGGCAAACCTTGAGAACAATATTATCCACAATTTCAATCACACCTACCACAGCACAAGCCATGCGACTTCACTACCCGGTATCTGGTGCGGGATATACCTGGGCGGGGGTGATGCCGATTTTGGCGATAACATTATTGCCTCAAACACGAAAGCTAATTCAATTATCGTTAACTCAACCGGCACCTCGAATGTTGCAAGCTATGGAATTGGAATAAACTCGGCTGTTTCAACTGCCGATGTCAACAATAACTACATCGGTTCATTTACCTTGAACTCGTCATCAACTGCCAATGGGCATAGCTTTACGGGTATTCATGTTGCCGCGGCAGACGATATTACCATTGGAAACAATACTATTGGACATCAAACCATTCCAAATTTCATTACCAGCACTAACCCTAATGAATCTACCACAAATGAACAAAATGTCAGGGGAATTGTGAACAGTGCCAATGCAAACACAAACATCAGCAACAACAACATTGTCAGCTTAAGCAATAACACGATTGGCAAAGGCGATGTGGTCGGCATTTTTTGCAACAAGGGTGTAAACAAAATAGTTGGCAATTCCATAAGCAAGCTGGCGAATGCCTCAAGCTCAAGCTACATTCAGTTTAATATATACAGCATTACGACCGGTATATCACTGGAATCCAACCTTGATGGACAGTTGGTAAACAGCAATACCATTCATCATTTATCAAACACCTACAATGGTTATCCCCAAACAATAGTTAGTGGTATATTGATGAAAAGTGGTTCCGGAACAATATCGCATAATACGATTTACGATATTTCATTACCCTCCGGGAACCTTGTTATCGGAAATGGTATTTGGCTGCTTGGTGGTAAGTCAATGGTTATGAACAACGCCATACGTTTGGGAGTGGGTGAACCCTTCAATGTCTCGTTCGTTGGAATAAACTCCTACGGCAATAACACCATTCTGGGTAACACGGTTTATATTGGCGGAACGGTAACAGAAGCCTATAATGTAACCTATGCATACCGTAAAGACTATCCGGTAACCGACAAGGTGTATAATAACATCTTTTACAATGCCAGAACATCTGAATCAGGGTGGTTTGAACATTACGCCATAGGAAAATCTGCCGGATCATCACTTGAAAGTAATTACAACAATCTATACAGCGTAAACGCGAGTGCTGTTGCCGGTACTGATGTAGATAATAACTACTATCCGAATTCTTCTTGTTCGTTGGAACAATGGCAAGCTGCTACAGGGTGTGATGCCAACAGCCTGAGCACTGACCCGCTTTTTGTTGGAGCCGATGATACTATACCCGACCTGCATATCACAGCCTCATCGCCCATGATAAATAAGGGAACATCGGTTTACCCGCTAGTGGTTGATATTGACGACGATATCCGCGACCGGCTACCTGATATTGGTTACGATGAGTTTTACACCAGCTCGGTGGTGATTGGTGAGGGACAAACTTACACCACCCTCAAGCAGGCTTTTGATGCCATTAATGATGGGATAATAACCGGAAACATTTCTATTAATTTACAATCGGGCACCACGGAAACCGCCACCGCCACGCTATACGAAAGCGGCTACAACGGAATGTCGGACTACACCAGCGTATCTGTTGGTACGGCTACCGAAAATATTACCGTTTCGGGAAATATTACAGCACCAATCGTTTCCTTCAACGGGGCACATAACGTAAACATGGTTGACCTTACCATTCAGAACGAGAACGCCGATGGCTACTGCATTGAGTTTACCAATTCGGCAAGCAACAACCACATTGCGAATTGTAATTTTGTGGGCAATACGCAGCTTTCCAATAAGGGGCTTATCACTTTCGGTGGGGCTGGTGATGGGGAAGGAAACAACAATAATATTATTGAGAACTGTACCTTTGGGGCCGGCGCATCAAGTTATCGGTACGGGCTGGTATCGGCAGGTACAGTCAATGTTGGAAATAATAAGAACACCATTACCGAATCGAAAATAGTCAACTTCTGGAGTAACGGTAACGCATCGGCCGGTATTTACTTCGATGAAAATAACTCCGATTGGGACATTACCGAAAACCACTTATACCAGACCGGAGCCATTGCAGCAACCGGAGGCAATGCACATTTTGGCATTCAATCGCTATCAACCGACAACATCAATATAACCAACAATTACATTGGAGGATCCGGCGAGGAGTGCGGCGGAGCGGCCTGGATCGTAAGCGGTGCATTTGCCAACAGTTTTACCGGAATATCCATCAGCGGGGAGAACACAGGCGAATCCACAGTAAGCGGGAATACCATAAGTAACTTTAGCTGGACTGCCGCTCCCGATTCAAGTATGTACGAAGGTGCCGGTGTATGGACTGCCATTGCTTATGGAGGCGGAATAATTGATATAACAGAAAATACCATAGGTGCTTCAACAGATGCTAATAATATTGTTATTAAAACCACTACCGACTACCACGTAGCCAGCTATGGAATAAGAGGGGGAAAGGATGGTGATAGCATAAGTATTTCGAACAATACAATCGGTAGCATTGATGTATCGACCGGTAGTTTTGACTACTCGCACCTTTTTGCGGGCATACAGAACGATGGAGCAACGAAGATTACCATCAATAATAACTTGATTGGAAGTGAAAATACAGCCAAAAGTATACATGCGTCAACCGAATGTACGCATAGCGCAACGGGACAGCATCTCATCGGAATTGTCAACAATGCTAATACAACCACTTGCAATATCCGGAGCAATACGGTGAAAAATCTTCATAACTCAACGCTTGGCTCTTGGTCAAGTCAGGACGGATCGCCACATGGGCATATGGTTATAGGCATTGCTGCCACAGATGGAGCAAATGTAATAGACAAAAACACAATTGCCAATCTTACTACCACCTCGACAGATACCCGGGTCGATCAGGTAATCGGAATATATGCCAAATCGGATACGTTGGAACAGGAGATTACCGGCAACTTAATATTTAATCTTAAAACCGATGCCACCAATCAATATACAAAGCTTTCGGGTATTCGCTATGTAAGTCCCGGAACCGGAAATAATCGGGTTGCGGGTAACCGTATTTATGGAATTACTTCTTCAGGATCCGGTGCCGGCACAGCATCGGAAATCAAAGGAATTTATTCCGATAATGGCGAAGCTACAGACTTTTACAACAATATGATAAGTCTTGGCAGTACTGTAGCTGCCGGGCACAACATATACGGAATACATAACACACAAAAGGGTAACTTCTACTATAACAGCGTTGTAATATCGGGAAGTGTTACAACAGGAACTCTTAATGGAGGAAGCTATGCCTATAGACTCAATTGGGCTTCGTCAGAAGCAGTTGTTATGAACAATATTTTTGTCAACACCCGTACTAATGACAACCACAGTAATAACTATGTGTTCTTCCTGAGCCATCCCAACTACGCTGATCTTATGACACTTGATCACAATGCATATTGGGTAAATGGCACAGGAACGTTACTGGCCTACAATGGAAGCGCTGATATAACAGAGCTGCCTATACTAACGGGTAAAGATGAAAATTCAATTAGTTCGGAGGTGCTCTTTACCAATATTGCTATTGCCAATCTGCATACCGGCACCGCAGATGTAAATGCAAAAGCAACTCCTGTATCCGGTATCACAACCGATTTCGATGGCAATACCCGTAATCCGCTATTCCCTGATATGGGGGCAGATGAGTTTACAAAGCCAATCATTATTGACCCCGTGGTCGATCTGGATTTTGATTCGACCTATGTGTTAACACCCACCGCACCGCAATCGTACTCATTAGTCGGCATCGACCTGTCAAACAACATGGTGGTTAACGCACCCGCAAACTTCCAGGTATCGCTCAGTAGCGATGAGGGCTTTGCTCAGTCTATTTCAGTTCCGCACACCCATTCCAATGTGAATACAACCATATACGCCCGCTACCTCCCCGATGTGGAGGATTATACACATGGTGATATTACCAATGCAAGCTCCGGCCAGCAGGTGACGGTACATGTTGAGGGTAGTGCACGCGCAATTCTGCCCGTAATGGAGACAGGATCTGTATCTCATCTGACGCCTGATACGGTAAAAATCAATGCTGAGATTGTACATGCCGGTGGAAGGGATGTCGTAAGCAGAGGGATTATTTACTGGCCATACGATGGGGAGAATAAAGAAATTGGCGATACCATTGTTATAGATATAAGCGAAGCAGGTTCGTTCGAAAAAGGAGTATTCTCCTTGACAATCGAAGATCTTGACATCAATACTCATTACAATTATAGATCGTATGCTAACAATGGCGACCATAAATACGGGGGAACAGGATACGGCGAGACGCTGGATTTCTGGACTCACGCCGAAGCACCCGGTGCACCCATAGTTGACGAGATCACCACATCAACGGTTCAGATTGAGCTAACCGAAGATGATAACCCCGCCTATACGGAATATGCCATTTACGAAACAACAACCGCCAGGTACATTCAGGATGATGGCTCCATGAACACTTCTCCCGTTTGGAAAACTTTGGAGGATTGGGGTGAAAAAACGGTTTCGCTTTACGCAAATTTAGGATTGACGGGAAACAGACAATATACCTTTGGGGCAATTGCCCGAAATGGGGCAGCTGTTCAATCAGGAATTGGTGAAACCGAAAGTATTCTCACGCTGGCACATGTACCAAATCCAACCTGTTTGGGGTCCCTGACAGACAGCACAGTGAACATTTCGGTCTATTCAAGCTCAATGGATTTCTCACTCAATACACCTGAGACTGAGTATGCCATTGTGGAGAATAATTTTCAAAAGTTTGTTCAGCTTGATGGAACTTTGGGACCGGATACAGTGTGGGCGACAAGGGGTGAAATCGGTACTACCCTGACGGGGTTATCTATAGCCACAGAGTATTCATTCAGCTCCATTGCCCGAAACGACGACGGTATTGAAACCGAACCAAGTGTTCCCGTCATCTTACACACTTATGCCGCTTTGCCCGGAGCACCATCAGTAACCGACCTGGGCAATTCGGAAGTGAAAGTTACCATTGATCCGGGGAAAAATCCGGATTCTGTTGAGTATTGCATTATCTTGTCCATTTCTAAGAACAACTATGTTAATACGGATGGTACTCTTAGCTATGGGCCGGGTTGGCAAACCAAAGCCCTTTGGGAGGAAACCCTGATCACTGCCTTTAATCCTAATACAGAATATAGCATAACCATCAGAGCACGAAATGGTGGAGGTGCCCAAACAGCCAGCTCTGAGGCATGTGGATTTTTAACAACTGCTGCTACTCCTCCACCTCCTTACCTGCATGTATCTGCAGGATCATCCGGCCATTTTACACTGTGGGAGGCTAGACTTGGCAGTAATCCGAATAACACTGAGCTTGCTTTTCAGGATTCCTTATCGGGACAGTTTATTCAATCGGATGGTTCATTTGGAATTGATGCCGCATGGCAGCTTAAGGATAGCTGGACAAGGATGGTTGTTGAGGCTGATGCTGAAACCGGTTATGCCATAAGGGCAAAAGCGCGTAATCGTGATAGCATTGAAACAGCGTATAGCCTTACATCAACAATTACTACATATCCATTTCTTGATGTTCCGGAACGTATCAGTCCTGCAAATGAGTCCGAAGATGTGCCTAACGATGTTTTATTGAAGTGGAATTGGACCGGCCCTCCTGCAAGTTTCTCTATTCAGGTTGCAACAGACGAAGGTTTTGAAAATTTGATAGTTGATCTGATTAACTATGGCTCTACGGAATATTTCCTGTGGGGACTGGATAGTAACACAAAGTATTATTGGAAACTAAGATCCTCAAATGAATCGTCGATAAGCAAGTGGTCCGATGTGTGGTGGTTTAAAACCCATAGCGGCTCGTCTGTCCATTCTGTCAATCTCGTTGATATTCATATCTTCCCAAATCCGGTTGGTGATGTACTGAACATTACCGGAGATGATGTTGACAGGATCAGCAGGATTTCTGTTGTTTCCATTTTGGGAGAAATCTTGATACTCGAACCCCGGGCTACAAGAACTATTCATACCGCCGGCCTTACGCCCGGTGTTTACATCCTCAAAATGGAAATAGATAAGGGAGTTGTTATTAAACAATTTATTAAGCAGTAGTGTAACTTAATAATGTATGTTGTCAGGCGAATTTTCAACAGATATATAACATTAAAAACTTATAAAAATGAAAACCCAAAAATTATTTACATTAATTGTTGCAATAGCAACTGCAATTACTGTTAATGCACAAAAAGTAGCATTACATTCTAATGGAACAGTACAGCATTTTGAGGGTGCAAGTGCCTTTATTAATGCGTATGATGCAAGCGCTTCCGGCGATACCATTTATTTACCGGGAGGTTCGTTCAATCCGCCTGCCGAATTTGCTAAAACGCTCAGCATCATAGGAGCAGGACATTATGCAGATTCAAGTGTTGTAACCGCAAAGACTTTTATCAATGGAAACATTGTTTTAAGGGAAGATGCCGACTATTGTCTGTTCGAAGGTGTGCACATAACAGGTACATTTTCTACTGCTAACAATGAAGCTGTAGATTATTTAACCGTAAAATCTTCTTCGATTGATGGCAATATATCATTTCAGGGAGATTTATCAAATCCTTCAAAAAACATAAGTTTTATCAGATGTGTCGTGAGGCATTGTAATTTGGGAAATGCACAAAATGTTTATTTTGCAAATTCAATAATTTCGAACGGCTCTATAACCAAATCTTCGGGCAATTTGTTTGAGAATAATATTATCCTGAGATCTCCTAGTCATAGCACTTTTGTATTTGTTGATGGCGGTAATAATACAATTAAAAACAATGTGATAAAAACATTTGATTATACAAGCCATATATCTAATGGAACAGGAAACACTTATTACAACAATCTTTTTGTAAGTAGTGGTCCTTTATTGGGTGCCAATGCTGTTGCTTCGGGCAATTATTTGGGTGTGGAACCGGATGGTATTTTTGTAAACCAAACAGGTGTAACCTTTAACTATTCGCATGATTATCATTTGAAACAGCCTGAAGTTTGGACAGGTACCGACAACACGCAAATAGGTATTTACGGCGGAACATTCCCTTATAAGGAAGGAGCCATTCCATCTAATCCGCATTTTCAAGAAGAAAATATTGCTCCGACAGCAACAGGCGGACAACTGAATGTGCAAATCAAAGCGGCAGCGCAAGATAATTAGTTCACTATAAAAAAGAACAATTATGAGACTAAAATTATTAATTATCTTCACATTGTTCACAGGCATAGTCTCGTCACAAACCCATTTGGTTGCTTATGAATATTGGTTCAATAACGATTTTGCGAACGTGCAAACCGTTAATATTGCACCTACGCAAATACACGTATTGAACACCAATCTTGATGTTTCGGCTTTGCCAAATAACGTAAACTTGCTGCATATCCGGTACAAAGACGAAAATGGGAAGTATGGCAGTACTTTAAGCAAGTTGTTTATGAAACTACCTGTGGCAGAAATTCCGGGTACCTTCAAATTGGTTTCTTATGAATACTGGTTCAACAACGACTACGCAAAAGCGCAGACCGTTGCTGTTTCTCCATCGCAAACTCATGTATTGAACGCCAACCTCGATATTTCGGCTTTGCCAAACAATGTAAACTTGCTGAATATTCGCTACAAAGACGAAAACGGAAAATATAGCAGCACTTTAAGTAAGGCGTTTATAAAATTGCCGGATGCAGAAACTGTAGGTGTCAATAATTTGGTTTCTTATGAATATTGGTTCAACGATGATTATGAAAATGTTCAGGTTGAAACGATTTCGTCTTCGTCGCAACATGTGTTGGATGCAAATTTTGATATTTCATCTTTACCCAACAATTTGAACTTGTTTAATATTCGCTACAAAGACGAAAACGGAAAATATAGCAGTACTTTAAGTAAGGCGTTTATAAAATTGCCGGATGCAGAAACTGTAGGTGTCAATAATTTGGTTTCTTATGAATACTGGTTCAACGATGATTATGAAAATGTTCAGGTTGAAACGATTTCGTCTTCGTCGCAACATGTGTTGGATGCAAATTTTGATATTTCATCTTTACCCAACAATTTGAACTTGTTTAATATTCGCTACAAAGACGGAAACGGAAAATATAGCAGCACTTTAAGTAAGGCGTTTATAAAATTGCCGGATGCAGAAACTGTAGGTGTCAATAATTTGGTTTCTTATGAATATTGGTTCAATGATGATTATGAAAATGTTCAGGTTGAAACGATTTCGTCTTCGTCGCAACATGTGTTGGATGCAAATTTTGATATTTCATCTTTACCCAACAATTTGAACTTGTTTAATATTCGCTACAAAGACGAAAACGGAAAATATAGCAGCACTTTAAGTAAGGCGTTTATAAAATTGCCGGATGCAGAAACTGTAGGTGTCAACAATTTGGTTTCTTATGAATATTGGTTCAATGATGATTATGAAAATGTTCAGGTTGAAACGATTTCGTCTTCGTCGCAACATGTGTTGGATGCAAATTTTGATATTTCATCTTTACCCAACAATTTGAACTTGTTTAATATTCGCTACAAAGACGAAAACGGAAGGTACAGTAGTACTTTAAGCAAGTTGTTTGTGAAACTGCCTAATGCTGAGATTGTTGATAATAAGTTAACAGATTATATATACTGGTTTGACGATGATTTTGAAAATGCGACCACAGTGACTTTGCCGGAAAACGTAAAAACTCACCATTGGGCTGAATTATTGACTTTGCCGGGTAATATGGCAGGAGGGGATCACGAGATAAGCATCCGTTTCAAAGACAGTTTGGATATGTGGAGCGTTCCATTTACGAAAGCATTTGTTAAAGATTATAACCCAAGGGCAGAATTTGACGGAGTGGAAAGTGAATTTTGTTTGGGTACAATGCTCGAAATAACGCCTGATGCAATAATTGATGCCGACAGCATCTATTGGGATTTTGGGGACGGAACAGAAATAAAAGGAAAGACTGCTACCAGTCTTGTACAACATTTCTATGCCTCAGCCGGTGCTTACACGGTTACAGCAACAATGAAGCATACAACAAGCGGCGTTTCCAATGACACAACTTTTGCAATTACCGTTCATCCTGCTTATGGCATTTTTGAAATAGCCGAAAATTATATTGAAGAAAACTTTGAAACAACTGCTGTTGGCAGTTTACCTGACGGCTGGGTGTTGCAATATGATGGAACAGGTAACGCTAATCAAAAAGTGGTGGATTCACCGGTTAAGAATGGAGCAAAAGCTTTGCAACTAGAAGGTGCTACAAATTGGGCAGCACATTTATATAAAGTTCCTTCTGAGTTTCCGGATAAATTTGTAATAGAATCGTGGATGCAAACAAATTCTACTGCAGGAGGAGGAACGGCTGGTGCAGGTAGTTTATCAATATCAAATTTTAACGTTGGCTCATGGGGGACAGATGTTGCCAGAATTGTTTTCAACGGTGGGAATATAACTTATTTCAATAGACAAGGTTCCAGTTACAGCAATATATTTAATTTGCAAACCTATCAAATTAATGAATGGTATCATGTTAAAATGAATATTGATTTAACAACTAAAACAACCACAATTTTCATTAATAATCAACAAATTAGCGCCGATGATGGAACAGGGAATATGATTAGCGATTTCCCCATTCATTCAACTGTAAATCCAACAGAAGTTTCTTTAATAGCAGGAAATGACGGAACAAGTAAAATGTTTTTTGATGATGTAAGCATGTATACTGCTAACACCATTAGCAATCTTCTTCCTGAAGTCAATTTGTCGGTTTGTGAATCGGAATTGCCTTATAGTTTTGGAACACAAAATTTGACAACTGCCGGCACATACACGGAAACCTTCCAAACTATTCATGGCTGCGACAGCATTGTTACGCTGAATTTAACAATCAACAGTGTTGATGCTTCTGTAACTCAAACAGATGAATTTACATTGAAGGCGAATGCGGAAAATGCAGCTTATCAATGGGTAGATTGTAACAATGGTAATGCTCCGATTGAAGGAGAAACAAATCAATTCTTTACCGCAACTCAAAATGGAAGCTATGCCGTTGAAGTTACTCAAAATAATTGCACGGATACGTCTGATTGTTATGAAATTACAAATGTTGGAATTTTGGAAAATACTTTTGATAACAACATAACTGTTTATCCAAACCCAACTGATGGCATTTTGATAATTGATTTGGGTGAAACCTTGCCTGAATTTATTGTCAGCATAACAGATGTAAGCGGGAAATTGTTAAAACAATCAACTTACAAAAACACGCAAAAGCTTGAATTGAATTTGGATATTCAGCCGGGCTTTTATTTGTTGACAATCGATTTGGAAAATAAAAAGGCAATCAGGAGGTTGATAAAGAATTAAGGTTTGCTAACACCTTGTATATTCACAAATATAGTATATTTGGGTCGTGAATCAATTGGATGTTGCGTGATTTAAACAAACAAATATGACAAAAATAAGTGTGATCTTAACCACTTACAATGGTGAGAAAACGGTAGAAAAAACAATACAATCAATCATTAGTCAAGAAGGTAACGGAATAGATCACTCAATTGAACTGATAGTGATTGATGATTGCTCAACAGACAACACTTATTCCCTCATCAGACAATACAACTGCATTGTATTGAAGAATGAGGTCAATTCAGGAGGTCCTAACAAAGGCAGAAATAAAGGCTTATCCATTGCAACCGGAGATTTTATCTGTATAGCAGATCAGGATGATATCTGGAAAAAAGATAAAATCAAAACTATGCTTCCTTATTTAAATTTGGCTCCCATCATCACCTCCGGATATGAAGTCGTGAATGTTAAAACAAATCAAACCATCTCGCGAACTCAGTCATCAACCAAGGATTATATGCTTTATCGTAAAAACGAAACCTTTCTCAAGAGGCTGACAAAATCCTCTGATGGACAAAATACTTATATGGGTTCAATGATTTACTCCAGTCAATTGAAAGATATTTTGTTTGAAGAACATTTCGGCATGGTCGATTTTGATTGGCTCTTGCGGCTATTTCACCAACAAACATCTATCGAGGTATGTAAACCATTGTACGAAAGAATATTAGACGACACTAATCTATCTCTGAATGAGACCTATAGAAAATATGATTTTTATTATTCCCTCTTGACCCTGGAAGGGTATGACAAGTTATATCCCAAAGAAACAGCCCTTGCCTATAAAAAAATACATGGTAGTCGCGCAAGGTATTACTACCTCACAGGCAATATGCAGAAAGCCCGTTTTTACTTTGCCCGTTCACAATGGAATATAAAAACATTATTCTATGTTATAACTTCCTTTGTCGGAAGTCAATTTGTAAAAAAACACTTTAATGTATTCGGTTAATCAATTAAAAAAACTCGCTAATCAAAAGATACAAAATATTCGCTCTTACCTGAGAAAGATCAGGTTGCGTTTGTGTATTGATCCAAAAAAGGTCAATCACCTTAAGCCAACTATTAACTGTAAAAAACGATGGTACGGCAGTAGTTACGGTGGATTCTTTGTTAATCCCGACTTGCTGAATGAAGATTCTATCGTTTATTCATTTGGGATAGGGAAAGATATCAGTTTTGACCGAAAAATTATATCTAAGCATAAATGTCAGGTGTTCGGTTTTGATCCCACTCCGAAATCCATCGAATACATTAGATCACTTTCGAAAGAACCTTTGTTTTCTTTTTATGATTTTGGTATTTCTACGCAAACAGGAATTGAAAAATTCTTTTTACCTAAAAATGAAAAAGCAGTATCTGGTTCATTGACCTTAAGCAAATTTGTAAGTGAAGAAAAGCTTATTAAGGTGGAAATGAAAAGTTTTGATGATATTTCGAAAAAACTTGGTCATCAACACATTGATGTTGTTAAAATGGACATTGAAGGTGCTGAATATGAGGTGTTAGAGACATTAATAAGTACTAAAGTTACCATCCATCAGCTTCTCGTAGAATTTCATGATCGTTTTTATCCTGGAGAAATCAAGTCCAAAAGAATAACAGAATTATTAAATAAAAATGGATTTGAAATTTTTGGGGCCTCTTTAAACTATGAGGAAATTTCATTTATAAACACGAAAATCTAAACACACCCCACAACTTGTGTGTAGCAATAGTGGGTGAAGTGCAATTCTCCTCAAGATGGATTGAATTCCTCAAAAAATTGATATATTTGCAGCTTCTGTGACAGTCACTCGGTAAGTGTTTTAAGTCGCTGATATCGAGTTTGTTTTTAAATGTATTTTTATGAAAAAAACTTTTCTATTTGTTATAGCAATATTATTCTTGTTTTCATGTTCCCGTGTTATGATCACAGGAAGAAAGCAGGTTGCTTTGGTGTCGGATGCGGAGCTCTTAAATATGAGTCTTGTCAGCTATAAGGAATTTATTGATTCCGTGCCCCTTTCCACTGATTTACAGCAGACTGCCCTGGTTAAAAAAGTAGGTGAAAATATAGCCAACGCTGTTGAAAGCTACATGAAAAACAATGGTTTGACTGACGAGATTGACAATTATGCCTGGGAGTTTAATTTGGTACAGGATGAGACTGCGAATGCGTTTTGCATGCCCGGCGGCAAGGTGGTCTTTTTTGAAGGCATCTTGCCTGTTTGTGAGAACGAGACCGGTATTGCCGTCGTGATGGGACATGAAGTCGCTCACGCAGTCGCCAAGCACAGTAAAGAACGCATCAGCCAGCAGATGTTGTTGTCATACGGATCGGCTGTCACAGACATGCTGCTCACACAGAAGTCAGATGCAACGCGCCAAAGTGTTCAGTTGCTTTATGGTTTGGGTGCACAATATGGTGTTATCCTGCCTTATTCCCGCAACCACGAATCGGAAGCCGACAGGTTGGGCTTGATCTTTATGGCAATGGCAGGATATGATCCTAACGCGGCAGTTGGTTTTTGGGAGCGTATGATGGCAGGAGAGTCGGCTGCCGTTCCTGAATTTCTGAGTACCCACCCGGCGAGTGCAAAACGGATAGCCAATATCAAAAAGTTTTTACCGGAA
>JGI24503J29689_10041510_pt1 | contig 16604 bp, 15 predicted proteins | sample BioPla3RNA2_FD_29689 | JGI IMG/M metagenome (IMG submission 29689)
GGATTACTATCGGCTACAGCCAAGAAGATATCGGTACTTAGAACGCATAGGTGTCTGAGTACACATGGTTCATGCTTCGTGTTGTGAATCATCAATAAGTGGTACCCAGAGACATTAGACTGCGGCAGATATCGCCAGGTTTAATGTTTTGTTAGGAACTCGGATGTCGATGTAGCCTTTTTGGAGAGATATCTCTGCAATACGTGACTACATGTGAGGATATCTCCATATATGAACATTTGATTTGAGGGTTGAAGAGTGGAGTTAGTTAGATTAGGCATCATTGGTTGTGGAGCGATTTCAAAGAAGCATGGGGAGGCTATCTCCCGAATAGAGGATGCAAAGCTAGTTGCCGCGGCAGACTTGGTTGAAGAAAACGTACGACGATTTGTGGATAATTACGGCGGTAAGCCATACACAGACTATCGAGAGATGCTAGAGGATCCTGATGTGGATGCTGTGATCATTGTAACTCCCAGCGGACTCCATGCAAACATGGCTCAAGATGCATTAGATGCCGGAAAACACGTTCTCGTAGAAAAACCCCTTGCGATGTCTGCTGATGATGCAGACAGTCTCATCAAGAAAGCTCAAGAAGTCAAACGTACTCTCCAGACTGTCCATCCGAATAGGTACTATGAAACAAGTGAGATGACTCATAAAGCGATTAAAGAAGGGCGCTTTGGGAAGCTTAGTCACGGAGTAGCTACAGTTAGATGGAACAGAACACAGGAGTACTATGACGAGGCGCCATGGCGAAAAACAAGGGAGATGGATGGAGGCGTCCTCCTAAATCAGGCATGGCATGCACTGGATCTCCTCCTTTGGTTTATGGGGCCAGTCGCAAGAGTGCAAGGTATGACATCTAAGCGTCTACATGATGTCGAGACAGAGGATATTGCCCTTGTGACCTTGGAGTTTGAGAGCGGAGCCTTGGGACTTGTTGAAGCAACTACAAACGTCTACCCCCGAAACCTCGAGCAGACAGTGAGCATCTTCGGCGAGAAGGGAACAGCAGTACTCGGAGGCAGTAGAATAGATGCCATCAGGGTTTGGAGAGTAAAAGGGGATAAAGACGAAAGCGAAGTACTTGGAGTATGGAGTGAGGATACTGCGCCGAAACACAATCCGAGTTGGGCACATGAGAGAGTCATTAGGTATTTCATAAACCATCTGAAGTCGGGAATCATCGTTGCTCCAGAGGTACATACTGCTGCTATGGCTATCAAAGTGATAGAGTCGGTGGTGGGTTCATCCTCGGAGACTTCCTGCCAATAACCTAGTCCCTAGCCTTCACAACGCTGGCGAGGGACCTGCTGAAATAAATCATTAGTTTTCATTCTTATCAAGCAGGATTCTTGGTGTTTACGAGGAACACTCTAGGATAAGCCAAATCTTGTCGAACCCTGTCATATCAATGTGTTTATTCTAGAACAGAGAGGATTTGTGTATGACATATGACGACACATGCATTCATTGACCCGAGTGCCCGGGTTGGAAAGAATGTTAAACTCGGAAAAGGCGTTGTTATAAGAGCAAACGTCATTATTGAAGATGATTGCATTATCAATGATGATGTGATAATCGACTACGGTACCGTGATAAGGAGCTGTACTGCTATAGGCAAAGGTAGTTCAATTGGAGTAAATGCTATCGTCGGACAAGCTCCTTCAAGAGCCAGAACAAGCACACTTTCCGCAGATCCGGATCTCCCAGGCCTTATGGTGGGAGAGAACTGCCAGATATGTGCAGGCGCCATAGTATACGCAGGAACAGTGCTGGGGTCAGGTTGCTTTATTGCTGATTCTGCTCAGGTGAGAGAACATTGCAGGCTAGGAGAGAACGTGATCGTCGGGCATGCCTCAACAATTGAGAATAACTGCATAATAGGAGATAGAACAAAAATCCAAACCGGTGTATATATCGTAGCTGGTTCTGTGCTTGAGGAAGATGTCTTCATTGCTCCTATGGTAACTACAACTAACGATAATTTCGTCGCTCGTACAGAGGAGCGTTTCAAATACAGGAAAGGTGTCACTGTGAAAAAAGGCGGACGAATTGCAGGTAATGCTGTGATCCTTCCTGGCGTGACAATAGGCCAGGAAGCTTTGGTTGCTGCAGGAAGTGTAGTAACGAAAGATGTTCCAGCTTTCAAGGTTGTAATGGGTATTCCTGCTAGGGTGGTACGAGATGTGCCCCCTGAACAGATTATCCATCGTGACTAGACTATGAGGGTGGTGTTGTATTTGATGATACCCGGGTTTAGCCTTACCAGGCAAAATGCTGAATTAGAACAAGAAGTGACTGAAGCTATCCTTGACGTAATGCGCGGAGGGCAGTTCATCCTAGGTGAGAATGTAGCTAAGCTTGAGAAGGAAATCGCTGATCTTTGCGAGGCGGAGTATGCAATAGGCGTTGGGAACTGCAGTGATGCCTTGTATTTAGCACTGCGCGCATGCGGTGTAGGTCCGGGCGATGAAGTGATAACTACGCCATTTACATTCTTCGCCACAGCCGGGGCTATAGCGCATACCGGTGCTAAACCAGTGTTTTGCGATATTGATCCGGGTACATTCAACATAGACCCTTCGAGAATAGAGGATGCCATAACAGAACGTACGAAGGCGATACTGCCGGTTCATCTTTATGGGCAGGCAGCTGATATGGATCCTATAAACTCCATTGCGAAAAAGTATAGTCTCTACGTCATCGAAGATGCTGCTCAAGCTATCGGAGCGAAATACAAAGGAAGACCTGTCGGTTCGTTAGGAGATATTGCATGCTTTAGCTTTTTCCCTACCAAGAACCTTGGGGCATTTGGTGACGGCGGAATGTTAACAACTAACGATCCAGAGCTTGAAGAACGTATCAGAATGCTCAGAGTGCACGGATCAAAGAAGAAATACCATCATGAGATCCTAGGCTGTAATAGTAGGCTAGATGAACTCCAAGCAGCTATCCTAAGGGTTAAGCTTAAGTATCTCGACGCATGGACTAATACAAGGAGAGCGCTTGCTGAAAGGTACAGAGAAAAGCTTAACGTAGCAGGCAATGCGATAGTACTTCCTACGGAAATGGAATGGGCATACCATGTTTACCATCAGTACACTATCCGTGTTCCTAACCGGGATGCTGTTCAAGAAGAGCTGAAAGCTAGAGGTATAGCCTCTACAGTGTACTATCCATTATCCTTGCACTTGCAGCCTGTCTTTAAGGATCTAGGTTATGAGCCAGGGGATTTCCCTGAAAGTGAAAAGGCAACTGAGGAAGCATTGTCACTTCCGATGTTTCCCGAATTAGAGTATGCTGAGCAGGATCGTGTAGTAGAAGAGCTTCGTGACATATTGAAAGGCTAATCCGGGCTGCGAAGCCGTCAGGAGGAAAAATTCATGGCACTTCAAGCAAAAAGTGAGCCAAAACCCGATTATGCAAAAGAACTCATAGCTAAGTTCAAGAACCATAGCGCGGTAGTAGCTGTTGTAGGCATTGGTTATGTAGGGCTGCCGCTGGCTGTAGAAAAGGCCAAAGTGGGTTTTCCCGTTATAGGGTTAGACCGCAACAAAGAGCGAGTCGGAATGGTCAATCGTGGAGAGAATTACATCCGTGATGTCAAGGATGAGGAGCTCAGAAAGGTTGTGTCGGAAGGGAAGTTCCGTGCATCAAATGACTTTTCTGAGCTGAGTAAAGCAGACGTGATTATCATATGTGTGCCTACGCCTCTTACCATACATAAAACGCCTGATCTTCAATATATAGAGAATGTAACTGAGCAGATTGCAGAACACATGCGCCCCGGTCAGCTTGTATCTTTGGAAAGCACTACCTATCCGGGAACAACTGAAGAAGTAATACTTCCGAAGCTAGCTGCTACAGGGTTGAAAGTTGGGGAGGACTTCTTTCTGTGTCATTCTCCTGAAAGAGTGGATCCGGGGAACAAACGTTACACAACTCAGAACACTAACAAGCTTGTGGGCGGGGTTACTGAGACTTGTACTGAGGTGGCAGCTGCATTCTACCGAGAGACTATTATTAAGGTTATCAAGTGTTCGTCACCTGCTATTGCGGAGATGGCTAAGGTGTTTGAAAATACGTACCGTGCGGTTAACATAGCGCTCGTCAATGAGATGGCACTGCTTTGTGACAGGATGGGGATTAGTGTTTGGGAGATGCTTGATGCTGCGTTTACTAAGCCCTTTGGTATCCAGCCCTTCTATCCCGGGCCTGGAGTAGGGGGGCATTGCATCCCAGTAGATCCGTTCTATCTAGCATGGAAGGCGCGGGAATATGATTTCGCTACTCGATTTATTGAGCTGGCAGGGGAGATCAACCTAAGTATGCCGTACTTTGTTGTCGGGAAGACCGAGCGCATCCTTGGAACCTTTCGTAAGTCACTCCGCGGATCTAGCGTTCTTGTAGCTGGGGTTGCATATAAACGAGATCTTTCTGACTATCGTGAATCACCAGCATTGAAGATTATTATGCTGTTGGCCAGTGAGGGTGCTCATGTGGACTATCATGATCCATTCATACCAGAGTTGACCATCAGAAATGGTGTTAGCCACGACAACTCACGTGATGCAGAGTCAGAATGCCTCCACATGACGTCAGTACCACTTGAAGAGACTGCACCAGCATCGTATGATGTTGCCATTATCGTCACGAATCACAGCTGTATGGATTATGAGAAGCTACTGTTGGTGTCCAATGCCGTGCTAGATACGCGAAATGAGCTTGTCAGCGCTACGCCCAAAGTCAGGCACCGTGTCTGGCGACTGTGACAGTACCATTACCCAATCGCAGATAGCAGCAGTTGTACAGGGATGGTGTATATGGAACGCGATATTAGTACAAATCCGAATACAAGGGTGCCTTGCTGCACTGGTCATCGCACTCTGGTAAGCGCACTGCTAGTTGTGATAGTAGCGTGCACCTTAGCGGCTGTCGTAGTAGGGTTTACTGAGAGAATACCTGTGCCGTGGGTAGCGATCTGCATCATGTTTTCGTTCTTTATCGCGACGGCCCGCTATCTACTGAGGGTTGATACGATCTTTGCTGTGTACTACATATTTTTCTATGTGTACACAGTGTTCACCCAGATCGCATATGTGGCTTTCCCAGACAAGCTGCTCGTGGTATCTGGTGGACAATACTATGGAATTGAGTGGTTCTGGCCTTTCTATGTATTCACATTCGCTTCCTTCTTGGGTGCGTTCTTGGTGTTCATCGGCCTTAGATCTAAGGGTTGGAGATTGCGTTACTTCCGGCTCACTGACGTGAGGTCCCAAGCACGTGTTGGCAAGATTGCCTTTGTCGTTCTGGTCCTGATTCACAACCTAATTATGATCTACTATGTTGCTACTCGGTTCGAGTCACTCAGTTACCACACACAGCAAGTGTTAAAGAGCAACAAGCTGTTTTTCTTTGGCTTTGCGTTCTACCAATACACGATATACGCTTCATATGTGAATTGGAAGGAGCACTCTACTCGAGGTTTGGGAAAGAGTGTGGCCGCTGTTATTCTAGCGGTTAGCGTTCTGACGTTCTTAACAATTTGCGTAAGAGCAGGGCAGCGCATACAGCTCGCGGCACTCTGCGTGGGCTTGTTCGTGTACGTGTTTGGAGAAGGTAGGCCAAGACATAGAATGCGGACGTATGTTGGCGTGGCCTTGGCAGCGACTGTCATATTTGCATTGATGAACGCTGTCCGTATGTTACGAGGAAGCCAAATCGATCTTTCCTATTTATTACATGTGTTGTTTACGATGCCTGGCAAGTTCATTAACCTCTCTCTCGAGGATGTAGTATTCCAAGACTATGTAGGTCCATCTTTGACCCTAGTGACATCCATGTATTATGACAGAATTAACCCTATAGAAGCGTCAAAATCCCTGATTGCCAATTCACTGTTTTTCTTGGGTGTACCCAGCTTGGGCGAAAGGGTAAGCCGGTTCATTGATCCCTACGGAGTGAAAGGATATGGGTATTACGCGTTCACCGAGGGATTCGAAGTCATGGGATGGGCTGGATTTGTGTATAACGCTGTAGTCATGAACCTAGGACTCGCAATGTGGAGACCATTGCTACGCACAGGCAGTGAGTCGTTTACTCGGTATATGACGGGGATCATGGCCATGAGCGTGTTCTCATTGGCTCGAGGAACAAGCAGTTCATATTTCAAATCACTCTATATGTACTTCTTTCCATGCATCGTCATGTTCTGCCTGTTTTCCGGAACGCGACTCAGCATCTGTACAATTAGGAGGACATACGAAGGGTGAGCCGGCAGGGTAGATGCAAGCAAGAAACTAAGATCTCAAGCACTGAGATGAGAGATTTGCACATCATATATGTTACTGCTCGTACTCCATGGGGGAAAGGCGAGGACTTCGTGTTATCGGAGATTCTAGAGTTAAGGGCTCAGGGCCATAGGGTGACAGTCTGCCCAACGAGACCGGGCCGTGACCTCTGGGTGGGTAACGAGCCTGCCGATGTAGCCATGGATGCCATTTATTTGCCATGGCTTGGTGCAAGGACACTCCTCTATGCCCTGTATGCAGTTGCTCTGCAACCCCTACGGACGGTACGGGTAATCCTCAGACTCCTACTGTCTTCGCGTTCATTGATAATTGCGTTGAAGAACTTGTCCGTGATTCCGAAGGGCTTGGCCCTGGCATGGAGTCTAAGATTAGCTAGGCCAGATCACATACATGCACATTGGGCTTCTACTTCGTCGTCTGCAGCTATGATAGCGGCGGAGACTGTGGGAGTGCCGTGGAGTTTTACAGCACATCGCGGGGATATCAGAGAGGATAACTGTCTGCGAACGAAGGTGTTGTCCGCAGCATTTGTGAGGGTGATCAGCGATAAGGGGGTCAGGCAGTTACGCGAGAAAGTATCTCCAGAGTGTGCAAATAAGATACTCTGTGTTCACATGGGATGTCGAATGGAGACCCGGTGCGACTCCGGCGGTTTTAGGTCTGTCGCCGAGAGAATCGATTACAGGAGACGAAAACGGGTTATTGCGTGCCCGGCCAATTTGCTCCCGGTAAAAGGGCATGCAGTTTTGCTGTCAGCGCTTGCTCAGATGAAGTCTCTCGGTATGAAGTTCTCGTGCATTATGATGGGGAATGGCCCACTGGAGGGCCAGCTCAGGCAGCAGACCAAAGACCTTGGCCTTGAGGAACTTGTAGAGTGGCGAGGAAAGGTTGCACACGACGAACTATTGCGAATGTATATTGACAACCAAGTGTCCATCGTAGTACTTCCGAGCATCCGTACTGATGATGGGGTTGAAGAAGGTATTCCCGTAAGCCTCATTGAGGCGATGGCGGCTGGGTTACCAGTAGTCTCGACTGATACAGGAGCAATACCGGAGCTACTGGTTGAAGGTGCAGGAATAATGGTTCGCCACGGAGATGCGGAAGCGCTGGCCTCAGCATTAACTGAATTGCTGGAAAACGAAGAGATGTACAGTGCCCAGGCCTTTTCATGTAAACAACGGGCTAGAAGGGCATTCGATCTGAGGATAGTTGCGTCCACGCTAGTGGACTGCTTTTTCGGGTGTAGTTGAAAGTGACGACCGGAGCTTCATCGTTGGAATTAGCGCTGTCATCATCAAAGACCTAGAGCCAGCAGTTATTGTTACAGGAAACCCTGCATAGCGGGCTATAGAGATAAGCAAGGTCAACCGAGCAATATTGCGCTCGATCGCAGACGAAGATGGAGTGAATCTCATTGTATTACTGTCGCTGGCAATTGCGATACGCCTATAGCCTTTCATGTCGGGAAAGGATGGAGGAGAGCAGTAAGAGAAAGACACGTTCTCAAAGATGAAATGGAATGTGGAGTGTCTGTGATTTTCGATAGATGTATTAATTTACGGTGGATAGGGGTTATGCTGACAGCAGACTAGTAGATAAACCCTAGAAAGACGTGATGCTGAATCTGCTATCTAGATCTATAACCCTACATGAACCCGCCATGTTTTCGCTTTTGACGAGTAGTATATGCGTGGAGTTGAGAAAAACGGACTTAAGTGTTCATCAGCCTTGCTAACAACGGTAGCGGTGGGCGTGGATGTAATAGGAGAATAGACGCCGTAGCCCTATGAGGAGTGCATGACTGCAGTCATGCAGGGGGAAGTGCATAATCTGTGCATGGGCGTAATAAGGGTACATTCTTGGTTCTATAAGGAGTCAGCAATGGCTTCTTAGCAGTCACTGACATCGGTAGCGGTTTTCCATTGTTAAAGAGAAAGGGCTATCCGCCAAATTGTGCAGCTGGTAAGCAAGAAAAATGGATTACGATACGGATGGCTTCTGTGAATGCATACGTTGCTTCAAGATACAGTGCGTGTGACATAGCACGGGTTGATTGTGATTGGGGTGTGGTAGATGCGACTCCACGCCTAATCATGAACAGTTGCTAATGTCGAAACCGGCGAAATGGATAGGATGCTTACTTTACGTTGGATGTGTCTTTGCGGAATATATCCGCATGAAGACTCTCGAAGATTCGATTCGCGCTTGGCGGATACGTGGCGGTTATTGTGGGGTGATCATGTGGAGTACCTTGTTTTTGGATCGGATGGCGCGGTTACGACCAGAGTCGAAGTTGGCTCTGGATATTGGACACAACTGTGGAGGCCATCAATGACACGTGTCATTCCTCCAAGCCTTGGGCTGAAATTCTCCGTGTGGTGGCTGTTTCACTACTCAGGGGTTTTCCGTAATCGAGACTATTCGGTTGTGCTTATCGGAGAAGGAGACAAGGTCGTTCATAGATCCTGCATTGTACCGGCCTATTTCCGATGGCCGTTTATGAAGGCTAACGACTGTCAGATAAGCAGTACGTGGACTCATCCAGATTATCGAGGTCAGGGACTGGCCACTTCCGGCTTGACGAGAGCAATGGCGTTATGCGGGAAGCCGGACCGCCGTTTCTGGTACGTTTGTCGGCAAGCTAACCATGCATCTATCGCAGTTTGCAAGAAAGCTGGGTTCACGTATGTTGGTCGTGCAAGGCGGACAAGAAGGATGGGAAGTAGTCTATTAGGGCAGTTAATCATTAACTCGGGGGAGCCTTCTTCCTAGCAGGTAGATCGAGCAATCGCCTGCTGCTTGTGAGCACCTAAAGAGACTGTCAAAGGAGTTCGGGCAATGATGGCGGTGTGAAGTTGAGAACAGCGTATTGGAGATGATAGGGCTTGCATGTTTGGTTAGTGACAGTAGGTGAACCGTTACCGACTGATCAGGGAAATCAGAGGCTTCACCGTACCGGTGTTTTGGCTAATAGCTTGAGGTCTCAGGGCCACAAGGTTACTTGGTGGACATCCACTTTTGACCATTACCATAAGGCACAGAGAAGGGACCATGATCATATGGAGGCGGTTGATGAGAATTACCGTCTTCACATTGTACATTCACCGGGGTACATCAAGAATGTTTCGATTCGACGGATTGTGGATCATAACGCTCATGCGCGTCGAGTGAAGAAACGGATGCTTGAAGAAACGGATTATCCTGACGTGATTCTTTGCTCATTGCCCACTTTGGAACTATGTAGGGTAGCAGTTGACTATGGTCATAGGCATGGAGTACCGGTTATTCTGGATATTCGTGATCTATGGCCTGACATATTCTTGGATGAGGTGCCGGAGTGGGCACACTGGGCAGCTCGCCGTGTTCTTCTACCCATGTTCCGAACCGCAACCTACGTGTGTTCGCGTGCTACAGCCCTTACTGGCATCACATCGGCTTTTGTTGATTGGGGACTTGCCTATGCGGGGCGTTCACGTTCAGATCTTGATAAAGACTTTCCATTGGGTTATTCAGACCATCCTCTCCCACTGTCGGCGATGTCTGAGGCAAGGCAATACTGGAGCACAGTTGGTTTGGACAGGCCAGTTGAGTTACGGGTCTGCTTTTTTGGAAGCCTCTCTCGGACCATGGCTGAAGAGATGTTCACTGTGATAGAAGCAGCGAGGGAACTACAGGTGCGTGGTGACAATATCCAGTTTGTAGTCTGCGGTAGTGGCGAGAACCTCGAAGCATACAGGAACGCGGCCCAGGGATGTGATAACATAGTATTTCCTGGCTGGATCGATGCAACGCAGATCAAGGCTCTTATGGAGATGTCCTCGGTTGGCCTCCTACCTTATCGTAGTCGCGCCGACTTTGCAAGGTCAATTCCCAACAAAGTAGCCGAGTACTTATCTGCGGGCCTTCCTGTCATATCGAGTCTGACGGGAGTTACAGAAAACCTCCTGAAGGAGAATGACTGTGGGGTTACCTATCAGAATGGTGATGCTTCGTCTCTCGTTCGGCTACTGAGGGTACTAGCTTCTGATAAGAACCGTATGCAAACAATGGCCCGGAACGCTGCCTCACTTTTCTCCGAGCGCTTTGATGCCGCGCGCGTATACAGTGACATGGGCGAGTATTTGCGGGAGGTCGCCTTGACAAAGACGAGAGTCCCAGCGAGATGAGACTGCATTCGCCTGGGTAGGAAGGTGGATACAATATGATAAAGCGACTCTTCGACCTTGTACTTAGTTCGATTGGTCTAGTGCTGATATCTCCCCTCCTCATAATAATAGCTGTCTGGATAAAGCTTGACGACCCCGGTCCGGTCTTCTATCGAGGCGAGCGGATTGGTCGTTTCGGACAGCCGTTCCGGATCTTCAAGTTTCGCTCTATGGTTGTGGATGCTGATCGCATTGGGGGTCCGTCGACCAGTCAAGAGGATCCGAGGGTTACCCGCTCCGGTCGATTTATCCGCCGGTACAAGTTGGACGAATTGCCCCAGCTTATCAATGTCTTCTTGGGTCAGATGAGTTTCGTGGGTCCCAGGCCTGAGGTGCGTAAGTATGTGGAACAGTATACTGACGACGAGAGGATTATCTTGGAGGTACGACCTGGTATTACTGACTGGGCTTCTATATGGAACGCTGATGAAGGTGCGGTGTTATCTAGCTACTCTGATCCAGACTGGGCGTACGAACACATAATTCGGCCTACGAAGCTAAAGCTCCAACTGGATTATGTACATCATCATAATCTGTGGATAGATATCAAGCTTATAGTGTACACGCTGTGGCGAATAGTAAAGCCCAGCTTCTATCCAAGAGAGTTAAGTGGATACCCTAGGTTGATGTCAACGTCTGAGATGTAGTGAGTAAACATGTTAATAAAGGGAGTGGATTAATTGATGTCGTCTGATCTATCATACCGAGAAATACCTTTTTTCAACTATAGAAAAGCTTTTGTGCATTACGAAGAGGAGTTTGTGGAGATATTCCGCGACGTATTGCACCGAGGAGCCTACATACTGCAGAAGGATCTGGAAGAGTTTGAAGCCCACCTATGTGATTTCCTCGGAGTAAAGCATGCTTTCGGTGTGGGCAACGGTACTGATGCCCTCACCATTGCGTTGCTTGCTGCCGACCTGAAACCCGGCGATGAAGTACTGTTTCCTTCTCACACCATGGTTGCTTCCGCGGGAGCTATAGTCTATGCAGGTGGGGTGCCGGTTCCAGTGGACATTGGTCCTGATCACATGATGGACGCAGCAGACTTGGAGCGCGCTATTACAGACAAGACGCGTGCAATAATGCCCGTCCAATTGAACGGCCGAACCTGTAACATGGACGCCATTCAGGCTGTGGCTGATAAGCACGGGTTATTTATTGTGGAAGATGCCGCCCAAGCGTTAGGCTCCCGGTTCAAGGGGAAATGCGCGGGTACGTTCGGTGTGGCTGGAACGTTCAGTTTTTACCCCGCTAAGGTCCTGGGTTGCCTGGGCGATGGCGGCGGGGTGGTGACCAATGACGACCGTGTAGCGGATCGTATCTGCATGTTGCGTGACCATGGTAGGCTCCACGATGCCGAGATACGCGCATGGGGTATGAACTCCCGTCTTGATAATCTTCAGGCAGCTCTACTTGACTTCCAATTACGGACGTACGAATCTACCATGCAGCGCAGACGGGAAATTGCAGCCATGTATGAGGAACGTCTAGGAGATCTCCCCGAGGTCGTTCTACCGCCAGGGCCCAATGATGATCCCAATCATTACGATGTTTATCAGAACTACGAGATTGAGGCTAAACGACGGGATGACTTGCGCGAGTTTCTGAAGGCCAATGGCATTGGTACGATCATTCAGTGGTCAGGCAAGGCAGTACACCAGTGGCCAGGTCTGGGTTTTGATGTGCATTTGCCGAAGACCGAAGTGTTTTTCACTAGGTGCATGATGCTACCCATGAACATGGTTTTGTCCAACGAGGACGTGGAGTACATCTGCTCAAAGATTCTTGCCTTCTATGGTAAGTAGATTCACCGTGTAGTAGGAGTAACGGGATCTTGCATGGAGGAGGTAGATTAATTGACGCAGAGAGTTGATTCTTGTCAAACAGCGGTTGGGGGGGATTTGAGCCCTCGTCAACTTGTTGCCATGTACCGCACTATGTTACGAATCAGGCTCCTTGAGGAGAAAGCCGGGGACTTAGTTGAAGCAGGTGAGATAGGATGTCCAGTTCATCTGTATATCGGACAGGAAGCGGTTGCTACTGGGATATGCGCTGCTTTAGAACCAGATGATTATGTTTGGGGAAATCATCGTTCACATGGTCACTACTTGGCTAAGGGCGGGGATATGAACGCGCTCATGGCGGAGCTGCTCTGCAAACGCGACGGTTGTGCAGGGGGTAGAGGCGGATCAATGCATGTCTATGCCGGGGATGTAGGCATTCTCGGTACGGTGCCCATGGTTGCTGCTACCATACCAATAGCAGTTGGTGCTGCTCTGTCGGCTAGTATTAAAGACTCAGGTCAGGTGTCAGTGGCTTTCTTTGGAGATGGAGCCACAGAAGAGGGCGTCTTCCATGAATCTTTAAACATTGCCTCTCTATATGACCTACCAGTCATATTCGTGTGTGAGAACAACCTATATTCCAGTCACCTTCCTTTGTCGGCTCGTCGAGCAGTTGACGAGTTGCATTTACATGCAGTTCCGTACGCTATTCCAGGTATTCGGGTTGACGGTAATGATGTAGTTGCAGTGTACAGAGCCGCGAGCCAAGCGGTTGCTAGGGCGAGGACAGGGTCCGGTCCTACATTGCTGGAATGTATGACATATAGGTGGCGAGGACATGTTGGTCCGCGCCTGGATCTGGATAGAGGCATTCGCTCCGAAGCGGAATTGAGAGCATGGATGGATCGTTGCCCGATAAAGGGTCTGAGACTTCACCTAATTCAATACGGCTTAGCAACAGAGGACAAACTGGAAACTATTCAACAAGAAGTGCGGAACGAAGTGGAGGAAGCTTTGGAATATGCTTACCGTAGCCCTTATCCTGAAGGGCATGAGGTAACAAAGCACGTCTTTGTTGAGAAGGAGCGAGGCAGCGCCGATGCGTAGGATTTCATATGCCCGTGCAATCAATGAAGCGTTTCACAAGGTGATGGAGAGAGATGAGCGCGTATTCGTGATGGGGCAGGGAGTGAATAACCCCTGGTACGTAGGCACCACGGCAGAAGGTTTAGACACGCGATTCGGGAATAAGCGAGTAATAGATCCCCCGATATCTGAGAATAGCATGAACGGTGTTCTCATCGGCGCGGCACTCGCGGGGATGAGGCCGATAGCCATCCATCCACGTCTTGATTTTCTGATTACAGGTATTGAGCAATTAGTGAACCAAGCTGCCAACTGGTCATACGTGTTCAACGGTCAAGTCTCTTGCCCTATAACTGTACGAGGTATCATCAATAGGGGCGGGGAGCAAGGGGCACAGCATTCTCAAGCTATCCATGCTTTTCTCATGCATGTTCCTGGGTTGAAGGTGGTTATGCCTGCTACACCTTATGATGCCAAAGGCCTGTTGATTTCCGCTGTCGAAGATAGTAATCCTGTAATATACATAGATGATCGTTGGTTGTACGAAGAGATAGGTGATGTTCCCGAGGAGGCGTACAGTGTTCCCATTGGCCGGGCTGCGATAGCTACTAAGGGAAAAGATATCACCATTGTGGCAGTATCATACATGGTTAAACTGGCTCAAGAAGCGGCTGGACTGCTCGCTCACGAAGGTGTCAGCGCAGAAGTAGTGGATGTACGGTCAATTAAACCCTTGGATGAAGATCTTATCTGCTCTTCTGTGTGTAAGACTGGTCGACTAGTTGTGGCAGACGGTGGCTGGCGCACTGCGGGAGCCGCAGCAGAGATCGCTGCCATGGTAGCCGAGCGTGCATTTGACAAACTGAAGGCGCCAATTAGGCGGGTTACGCTGCCTGATGTGCCGGCACCTTCTAGTCGATCCTTGGAGGCGAGCTATTATCCAGGGGCCGGCGATATAGTACACGCGGTACGATCTGTGCTCATGGGTGCTAAGGCTGAAGGTAGAAACTGAACGAGCATTGCGTTCGGGTAGGAGGATAACCTCTACCGTTTTCTTCCGGGATTTGCTATGCAATACATATTCAGTTGAGGCGCAGTTGGTGTAGTAGTCTGCAATGCCTCAATGTCTTAACGAACCATCGAGATGTGGATGTGGAATATGATGAAATGCAAGTCCAATTCATTCATCGGTAGATCCGCTCGATGTCGGAGGAGGCTCTCCATACGATCAGGTGTGGCGGCAGTGCTCTGCTTTGCTTTTGCATGCATGTCAGGCATAGCTTCTGCCGCATCTATCGAATATGGAGGACGTGCAGATGTTTTCCTGTCATCAACTCCTGCTTGCGAGTTTGGCATCGGCATTGACTGCACTGAGGTCAGCCTGCTACTTACCGAAGATGCGTTCAAGACACGCTTTTTCGCAGGTCTGGCTTCGCTTAAGTGGGGCCCGGGAAGGAACGGCTCGCTTTGCCTATCCGGACATGCCAGTCCAATGCCAGTCATGGGATACAGGTTGAACAAGGGACGATCAGAATACGTGCGGTTTGTCGGAGTGATGGAGAACAATAGGAAGCTTCTTGGCCATCGGCTTGACTTCGATGTAAACCCTTGGTTGAGTATCGGCGTCGCCGAGACCGGTATTCTTTCGGGTGATTCATGTCCCCTGTACTACTGCCCTTTTCCCGGTCTTCCTCTATACGCTCTGCAGCACGTGATATATCACCGGGTTCGCACGCAGGCTAATGACATGAACGTAAACCTCGCGTTGGATTTTACCTTAGATCTAAAAGAACTATGTGCTGGACGTGGTTGGGGCGAATTCGGATCTACGGGACAAGACGCAGTCAGAAGTCCTGTGTCGGCGGAGAAGAATTTTATGTTGGGAACTGGCTTTTCAACAGCTATTTGCAGTTTAGACATAGAGTTGTATGGCGAAATTCTGATCGATGATGCTCAGTTTCATCTGCCCAATAGAAGTCTAGTGCCAGACTTTGTTGGATGCCTTATAGGTCTAGAAATCGCTAATTCTGTTGGAGAGTCAAGGACGATATACAATGTCGAATACGCACTGATCACGAATTACGTCTATTCGCACAGGGTTCCAGCCAACAGTCATACATATCTCGGTGTGAGTCTGGGACATCCGTTGGGCCCGGATGCGGATTCACTGGCTGTCACGGTAGCACACTGGCCCGACCGGCTTACGCAGCTACAATTCAAAGCAGAATTCGAAAGGCATGGTCAAGGTCGAATAGGCCTGTCATGGTCGAAGGAGTACGGATTAGAAGACATATTTCTGTCAGGAGTTGTTGAGAAGTCAGCGAGATGCAGCTTCGTTTTCGAGCGGGAACTGATGCCTTATGTCTTCGCGTGTACGTCCATGGGCATGTTCAGCGTCACCAATCACGAGAACATTGAGGGGTCTACATACACTGGCTGGCGTGCCAGTACTGGGGCTAGACTAAGGCTGTAGCGCATCGGCTGCTTTCGTAGTGTAATCATGCACTTAATTGCAACTGTCTAAGGGATCTTCGGTTAATCTTCACGTGATGCTGCCGCTATGTCCGCGTGTTCGCTGGAAGTAACCCCATATGGCTAGGCGCAGGCTCAGGTGGACACTATTTGACATATGTCCTGTCTCTGATACCTTTGTTTTTGATATGCGGTTTATCATAGGCTTTCTTTCAAAGAGAGCTCGAGAATTCTTGATTTTGGCAGGTATGGCGCAGTTAATGTAGAATATTACCATAGTAGGTTTATGGTCTAGAGTGTCAACAGAGAAATGATAGACTATCATAGCTTGTCTATCCTCATGGTGAAGACAATGTAGATTCATAGGAAGCAAATCACAAACAGTAACCCTGCTATTATATGCTAACATTGAAATAACCGCAAAACAGCCATCCTTCATAAGCCGAATAGCCAAACCTAATGACTGGATAGTCCTCCTTGAGTATCGTTCAATGTAAGGTAGACGAGACGTGTGACTGGAGCGAATAAGATGCGTATGCCTGGATGGTGTGATGAATACGAGATAAAGGCCAGGTATATTCCGGTTTTCTTGTCAGTTATGCCTGTGGCCCATCTCCTATTGCAGGTGTTTGGAGGAGCTTTCTTGAAGGGTAAGCGTCAAAACGCCCCCGCCTTGTAACTAAGCGTTGGCTGTAGTAGTTCTATTTTGTCTTTGAGGTGCGGCAGTAATCAGG
>JGI24503J29689_10045704_pt1 | contig 16521 bp, 17 predicted proteins | sample BioPla3RNA2_FD_29689 | JGI IMG/M metagenome (IMG submission 29689)
GGATAGGGCATCCCCCTTGCATAAATGATCCAAAGGCAATATAATGTCAGTATTCAAGCGGGTTGGGGAGGACACGGTCCTCCCTTCCGTGCGCGTGGAGGTGTCCCATTGGGTAAATCACTTGTCATCGTGGAGTCACCAGCTAAGGCCCGGACGATTGCGAGATTCCTGGGCCGGAATTACGTGGTCAAAGCTTCCATGGGCCACGTGCGTGACCTTCCGAAAAGCCAGTTTGGCATAGATATTGAAAACAACTTTGAGCCAAAATACATCACCATCCGGGGAAAAGGCCCCGTCCTGAAAGAGCTCAGGGATGCTGCAAGAAAGGCAGATCGGGTCCTGGTAGCAACAGACCCGGACCGGGAGGGGGAAGCCATCGCGTGGCACCTGGCCCATGCCCTCGATGTGCAAGAGGACAACTGCCGCATTGAGTTTCGGGAAATCACCAAAGATGCGGTCAAGCAGTCCATCAAGAATCCCCGGCCCATCAGCCAGGACTTGGTTGATGCCCAGCAAGCCCGCCGGGTACTTGACCGGATCGTTGGCTACCAACTGAGCCCCTTGCTCTGGGCCAAGATCAAGCCGGGACTGAGCGCAGGCCGGGTGCAGTCGGTCGCGGTGCGGATCATCGTGGACCGACAGCGGGAAATCGACGCCTTCGTCCCGGAGGAATATTGGACCATAACTGCCCAGCTCCTCACCGCTCGCGAGGAGCCTTTTACCGCAAAGCTTAGCAGGTACCAAGGGAAGAAAATCGATCTTCCCAATGAAGAATCAGCCCTTAAGGTCAAGAGGGACATCACAGGCCTTCCCTGGGTAGTTAAGGCAGTGCAGCGCCGAGAGCGCAAACGCAACCCAGCGCCGCCCTTCACCACCAGCACCATGCAGCAAGAAGCCGCGCGTAAGCTGGGCTTTACTGCCAAGAAGACGATGCAGGTTGCCCAACAGCTCTATGAGGGCTTAGATGTTGGCGATGAAGGCACCGTGGGCTTGATTACCTACATGCGTACCGATGCTACCCGGGTCTCCAATGAGGCCCTCAGCGCAGTGCGTAAGCTGATTGAAGGGGAATACGGCAAGGATTATGTGCCAGCCAAACCTCGCACCTTTACCGCCAAGAAAGGTGCCCAAGAAGCTCACGAAGCCATCCGGCCTACAGCTGTAGAGCGCACTCCAGCGTACGTCCAGAAGTACCTCAGCCGGGATCAGTTCCGCCTCTACAAGCTGATTTGGGAACGGTTCGTAGCCAGCCAGATGGCCTCAGCAGTCCTTGATGTAGTCGCCGTGGACCTTGCCGTGGGCGAGTACGAGTTTAGGGCTAACGGCTCCACTATCAAGTTCCCAGGATTCCTTAAGCTATATGAGGAAGGCAAAGACGATGGGGAGAACGGGGAACAGGGAATGCTGCCCCCCATGCAAGAAGGGGAACAGGCTTCATTGGTGGATTTGAACCTGGACCAGCACTTCACCCAACCACCGCCCCGCTTTACCGAGGCCATGCTCGTCAAAACCCTGGAGGAGCTTGGTATCGGGCGGCCGAGCACCTATGCCCCCATCATTGACACCATTGTCCGGCGGGGATATGTTAGGCTGGAAGACAAGCGCTTTGTCCCCACGGAGCTTGGCTACGTAGTCGTGGATGTCTTGAAGGAGTACTTCGCCAAGCTCCTAGATACAGGGTTTACCGCGGCCATGGAAGAAGAACTAGACCGTATTGAAGAAGGGGAAGCGGTGTGGCACCAGGTGATCAAGGGCTTCTACAGTGGGTTTGCCGCTGATTTGGAAAAGGCCCATCATGACCTGGAGAAAATCGAGATTCAAGATCAAGAAAGCGATGAAGTGTGCGAGAAGTGCGGCCGGAAGATGGTCTATAAGATGGGCCGCTTCGGGAAATTCCTCGCCTGTCCCGGCTATCCAGAGTGCAAGAACACCAAACCCATCCTTAATGAAGTAGGGGTTGAGTGTGTTGCCTGCAAAGCCGCAGGCCGCCCAGGGGGACAGATTGTGGAAAGAAGGTCCCGCCGGGGACGGCTGTTTTACGGATGCAGCAATTATCCCGATTGTGATTATACCAGCTGGTACAGGCCAGTTAACCAACAGTGCCCACACTGCGGCAGCCTCCTCGTTGTGAAAAAGGAAAACACCCCGCCGATCTGCGCGAATAAAGAATGTCCAGGAAAGGTTTGAGGTTCCATGACCATCAACGTAATCGGGGCAGGCCTTGCAGGATGTGAAGCGGCGTGGCAAATCGCAGAACGGGGCTTTCTGGTGCGCTTGTGGGAAATGCGGCCTGAGAAGCTTACCCCAGCCCACACCACAGGCGATTTCGCCGAACTAGTGTGCTCCAACTCCCTCGGCTCGCAAGTGGAGAGCACCGCGCCAGGATTGCTCAAGTTGGAACTAGAGCGCATGGGCTCCCTCATCCTCCAAACGGCCAAGGAGGTGCAGGTGCCCGCGGGCGGTGCCTTGGCTGTGGACCGCAATCTTTTTGCTCGCCGTGTGACGGAGAGGATCTCCGCCCATCCAAGGATCACAGTGGTCAGAGAAGAATGGACGGAGATTCCAGAAGGTATTACGGTTATCGCCACTGGCCCCTTAACGAGCGATCCTCTCACAGATGTCTTGCAGAAGATGACGGATAGTGAAAACCTGCACTTTTACGATGCGGCTGCTCCCATAGTGGATGGAGCTACCATCCACTATCAAGCAGGATTTTGGGCCGCGCGCTACGGCCGCGGCGATGCGGATTACTTCAACTGCCCGATGGACAAAGAAGAATACGAAGCCTTCTGGGAAGCGCTAGTTACCGCAGAGCTGGCCCCAGTCCACGGTGAGTTGGAGGAGGATCTCGCGGTCTTCGAAGGCTGCATGCCCATTGAAGTCTTGGCCAAGCGGGGGAAAGATGCCATCCGTTACGGCCCCTTTAAACCTGTTGGCCTGGCCGGCCCTTCCGGCCGGCGCCCCTATGCGGTGCTGCAGCTCCGGAAAGAGAATACCAAGGCCACCCTGTTTAACCTAGTGGGCTGTCAAACGAGGCTGAAGTGGGGGGAACAACGGCGTGTGTTCCGCATGATACCTGCCTTGAGGGAAGCTGAATTTGTGCGCTACGGCGTGATGCACCGCAACACCTTCGTTAACTCCCCAGAAGTGCTGCTCCCCACATTCCAGATGCGGCACTTCACCAACGTTCTCTTAGCCGGCCAGCTGACTGGGGTAGAGGGGTACATGGAAAGCACCGCCTCCGGCCTGGTGGCGGGGGTGAATGCCGCGCGCCTTGCGGACGGGCGTAAACCCCTGGTTCTTCCCGAAGACACTATGACAGGCGCTTTAGCACGCTACATTTCCTCGGCTGATCCCAAGCACTTCCAACCCATGAATGCCAATTTCGGTATTCTGCCGCCATTCCCTGAGCGCATCAGGGACAAGCAGGCCCGGAAGGTTGCTTACGTGGATCGGGCCACCAAGTCTTTGGAGACCTACCTCAGTGCGGTGGAGGAGAACTAAGTGGAGTACATCCAAGAGTACATTCAGCACTTAGAGTTGAACCGCAACTTGGCACCTGCCACCTTGGAGGCATACACCCGGGATTTGGAGCAATTTTGGGCTTTTGCGGCGGAGCAATGTCAGATCTTGGAGAAACCAGCGAAGGTCACATCCTTGGACAAGCACCTACTCCGGGACTACCTCACATACCTCACAGTAAACCGCTATTCCCGTACATCCATCGCCCGTATCTTAGCAGCCATTCGGGGCTTTAGTAAGTACCTTGCCCGCACTGCGGTGATTCCCACAGACTTTGCCCGGGGCATCAAGACTCCACGGCAGGGGAAGCGGCTGCCCGCGGTCATGACCGTTGATGAGGTGGATACCCTCCTTGAGGCTGAGGTGAGCGAGAACCCTGTCCTCGCCCTGCGCAACCGGGCCATGTTTGAAGTGCTGTACGCTACGGGCATCAGGGTGGCCGAGCTGGTGAACCTCGATATCCATGACGTTGATTTCACCAACTCATTTATCCGGGTATTCGGAAAAGGCCGCAAAGAGAGAATTGTGCCCTGCCACGAGGCCGCCTTAGCTCATGTGGAGCGCTACCTCCGCCACCGGCCGGAACTTGTAAAGAGCAGGGAAGAAACTGCTCTTTTTCTCAATTCCCAGGGTACTAGGCTTACCACCCGAGGCGTACAGTATATATTGGATCGGCTGGTGGAAAAGGCTGGCATCCCCAAAGACATTTCACCACACACCTTCCGGCACAGCTTCGCCACTCATCTCCTGGATGGGGGAGCAGATCTACGCTCCGTCCAAGAAATGCTGGGCCACGCGAATCTATCTGCGACTCAGCTGTATACGAGGGTTAGCCAGAGCCGGTTGAAGTCGGTGTACAACAGAGCTCACCCCCGAGCATAGTGAGGAGAGAAACCGTGAACTTCCAAGCCACTACCATTGTGGCCGTGCGGAAAGGCGGCCAGACCGCCATGGCCGGTGACGGCCAGGTAACCTTCGGCCAGAACACGATCATGAAGCACAATGCTGTGAAACTCAGGTCCCTTGCCGATGGATCCATCATCGCGGGGTTCGCCGGTTCCGCGGCAGATGCCTTTACCCTGTTCGAACTGTTTGAGAATAAGCTCAAGGATCACTCTAACCAACTGGTACGAGCAGCAGTGGAGCTCGCGAAAGACTGGCGCCAGGATCGCTACCTGCGCCGCTTAGAAGCGATGCTGGTAGTCGCTGATGCCAGCCATATCTTGGTGATCTCAGGCTCAGGTGACATCATTGAGCCAGATGATGGCATCACCGCGATCGGCTCTGGGGGCCCGTACGCGATGGCTGCGGCCAAAGCATTAGCAGCTCATTCAAGCCTTACAGCTGGAGAGATCGCGCGGGAATCCATCCTCATTGCCGCGGACATTTGTGTGTACACAAATAATAACGTCGCGGTGCTGGAACTCAAGAATTAGCTGGGGGTATCGCCGTGGAACTAACACCTCGAGAAATTGTGCAAGAACTAGACCGATATATTATCGGGCAGGAAGAGGCGAAACGGGCAGTGGCAATTGCTCTGCGCAACCGCTACCGCCGGGCTAAGCTCCCCCCTGAGCTTAGAGAAGAGGTCATGCCCAAAAACATCCTCATGATCGGCCCTACAGGCGTGGGCAAGACAGAAATCGCCCGCCGCCTGGCAAGGCTTGCCAACGCTCCCTTCGTCAAGGTGGAGGCCACGAAGTTCACTGAAGTGGGCTATGTTGGACGGGATGTGGAGTCGGCAGTGCGGGAACTGGTGGATGCTGCCATCCGCATGGTCAAGGAAGAGAAGATGCGAGATGTGGCGGACGAAGCGGAAAGGATGGCAGAAGATCGGATCATTGATCTGTTTGTCCCACCCCCGAAGCGAGCAGGCGCCTCTAACCCCCTCTCACTGTTCTGGGGAATGGCAGAGCCAAAGGCAGCGGAGCCTCAACCACCGCTGGATGAAGACAAGCGGCGAGAGGAGCGAGAGCGCTATCGCAAGCTCCTGCGCCTAGGAGAACTGGAAAACCACGTGGTAGAACTGGAAATAGAGGAGCAACGGTCGCCCTTTATGGAGCTGCTCCCTGGGAGCGGCCTAGAAGACCTGGGGGCCAGCCTCAATGAAGCGCTGGGAAGTTTTCTCCCGAAGAAGCGGGTGAAGCGCAAGCTTACTGTCGCAGAGGCGCGGAACATTATCCTGCAGGAGGAAGCGGGCAAGCTCTTGGATATGGATGCCATCACCAGGGAAGCGATAAGCCGCGCTGAAGAATCAGGTATCATCTTCATTGACGAGATTGATAAAGTGGTTGGCACTCCAGGAGGATCGGGCCCCGATGTATCCAGGGAAGGGGTGCAGCGGGACATTCTCCCCATAGTTGAGGGGTCCACAGTCATAACAAAGGTAGGGCCTGTCCGTACTGATCACATGTTGTTCATCGCGGCAGGGGCCTTCCATGTTTCCAAGCCCAGCGACCTCATCCCAGAACTGCAGGGGCGGTTCCCCATTCGAGTCAACCTTGAAAGTCTCCGCCCAAGCGACTTCGCGAGGATACTTACGGAACCTCAAAACTCGTTGACTAAACAGTACACCGCCCTGCTGGCCACGGAGAACATCCAGCTGCAGTTTACGGAAGATGGCATCTCGGCAATCGCCCAGTGGGCCGCGGAAGTGAACAGTAGGACGGAGAACATCGGTGCGCGCCGCCTTCATACGATTATGGAAAAAATCCTGGAAGATGTGAGCTTTACTGCAGATGGCAATCCCCGGCAAGTTGTGATCGATGAGCCCTACGTGCGCAGCAAACTGCAGCCCATCGCCGAGGATGACGATCTCTCGCGGTACATCCTTTAGCGCAAAGGAGGGGAGGAGCAAATGGCAGAAAAGTGGCAGGAAGTATTGACCAGGGTCCGCCGGCTGAACCGCATGGTCAGCGGCTTGGCCAGCTTCCAGCCGGACTTTACCGGAATCATGCTGGACCTCACTGAGGAAATGGGAGGGGCCCTTGTGGCTGCCCTCACCAGGGACGGAGAACTGTTGGCCGCTGCTCCAGCACGGGAGAGGGCTTACATCGATGACCTGCCCCAGATAGTGCGGGAGCAGATTAGTGACGTGGAAGGCCCCCTGGCCAGGGAAGCAGGGGAGAATCTTGATCTCCCCAGAGAACATGCTGTCCTCTGCCCCATTGTCGCGGGAGATGATCGCCTCGGAACGTTAATTATAAACCACCACCGGGAACTCAGCGAGGTAGAGGAGTTCATGGCGGAATATGCCGCGGCTCTCCTAGGAATGCTCATGGGCCGCTGGAAGGAGAATGAACTCCAGGCCATGTTCAGGCAGCGCACCGCCTGCCAAGTGGCTGTCGGTTCTATGTCTTTCTCAGAGCAGCAGGCAGCGCGACATATCATAAATCAGCTGGATGGGCTTGACGGCATGATCATCATCAGTAAGACTGCGGAGGAAGTGGGTATCACCCGCTCAGTCGTCATCAGCGGCCTGCGCAAGCTGGAAAGCGCTGGCCTCATTGAAACCCACTCCTTAGGCATGAAAGGCACATACGTCCGATTGCTCAATGAACTGCTGCCGAAAGAGCTAGAGGAAGCGCTTGGCATAAAGTGAGGCAAGTCGGCAAGTGGTGGACAACCCTTGCCGGCTTTTTTCCGTCACGAACCAGCCAACCAACGGAAAACTCCTCGGATTCTGTAGGAAAAAAAGGAATTCCTTGGGTTACAGCGAAATGAACAAGACAAGACAGGATAAGTAATCAGTCGAATGGGGGGTGCCTCGTGTTTAAGACAGTGGACCAGCTGCAGCAGGCCTTAGGTGCAGCTACCCAGCGCCATGCTGTGCTGAGCAACAACTTGGCCAACGCCAACACGCCCGGCTTTAAGCGCTCGGATGTTGTCATCACAACCTCGTTCTCGGACGAGTACAACGCCCGCCTGCGACGGCCCGGGGCAGCGCGCACCCACCGAAAACACCTGGAGTTCCGCCGCACAACGGGGGTAGCGTGGCGAGTTGTGCAGGATAACAGCACAACCATGCGGAACGATGGGAACAATGTTGATCCCGATCGGGAAATGGCTTTGGTTGCGGAAAATCAGCTGTACTACCAGGCTCTCGTTGAAGCTGTTAGCCGCAAATTGCGTTCGCTGCGGAGTGCCATCACCGAAGGGAGAGGTTAGGAATGTCGACATTTCGGGCTTTTCGTATCAGCGCTTCAGGATTAACCGCTGAGCGCCTGCGAATGGACACCATCGCGAACAATCTCGCAAATGCGGAAACGACGCGTACTCCGGAAGGTGGCCCTTACCGCAGGCAAGTACCAGTTTTTGCACCGCTGCTCGAGGGGGCAATGCGACCAGGCTTTTCCCGGACGGGACAAGCCGGCCAGGGGGTACGGGTTGTGGGCATTATCAGTGATGATTCTGAGCCACGCCTGGTCTACGATCCACAGCATCCTGATGCAAATGGGGATGGCTATGTTGCCATGCCTAATGTGAATGTGGTGCGGGAAATGGTAGACCTAGTATCAGCGACGCGGGCCTATGAGGCCAACATCACTGCTCTAAACGCCGCCAAGCAGATGGCGCAAAGAGCCTTAGAGATCGGCCGCTAACCATTGGTGATAAGGAGGGTTCCAAATGCGGATTGACGGTGCTGTTCCCCTGGCCAGACCGCAAGCCAAGCCAACTAGCACGGCTTCTAGTGAGGCGGCGTTCCGTGACGTCCTCAGCAATGCTCTGAGGCGAGTTAATGACATGCAGATTCAGTCTGACGTCGCGTATCAACAACTGATTTCAGGCGAAATGGAGTTCCATGATGCCATGATCATCGCCGAACAAGCAAACCTGGCGTTACAGCTTACCATAGCAATTCGCAGTAAACTCATTGAAGCATACCAAGAAATCATGCGCATGCAGGTTTAGCTAGGTGGTGACTATGAGCACAGTTCTCTCATCTCTCAGAGACACCTGGGGCAAGCTGTCAAGGCCCATGCAGATAGGGGCGATTACTCTTGTTCTCGGTGTTTTTGCCTTATTGGTCTTTATTACATTGTTTTCCAATGTGGATTATGAGGTTCTCTTTGCGAACCTTCAGCCGGAGGATGCCGCGGCTGTGGTGACAGCCCTCCAGGAGCGGGGCACCCCATATCAGTTGGCCGAAAACGGAACCGCTGTGCTGGTTCCTGCTGATCAAGTCCTGGAGACTAGGATCGCCCTGGCTTCCGGGGGGCTTCCTGCAGGAGGGGTGGTTGGCTTTGAGATTTTTAACAGCACCCGCATCGGTGAGACAGAAGCTGACCGCCAACTGCGCTACCAGTGGGCACTGCAAGGGGAACTAACCCGCACCATTCGCCAGATTAACGCAGTACAGGATGCCCGCATACATATCGTCCTACCCCAGCGGTCGCTGTTTATCAGGGAGTCCCGGCCCGCGAGTGCCTCAGTACTTCTGCACCTACGGCCAGGGAACACCCTCACCAGCTCCCAGGTTAGGGCCATCGCCAACCTAGTTGCTGCCAGCGTCGAGGGGCTCACCAGCGATAATGTGACCATCGTAGACAGTCGAGGCAATGTGTTGAGCAGCCCCGATCCTCAGCAGCTTAACGGTGAGGCGTTTGCTGCCCGGTTTGAGCTGGAGCGGGCTTACGAGAAACAGCTAGAAGATAACATCGTAGCCATGCTTGAGCGAATCTATGGGTATGGCAATGTAGTCGCGCGGGTAAGTGCTACCCTAGATTTTGACTCCCATCAGGTGTACAGCGAAACATTCACCCCCATCACCCGCGATGGCGGCCTGGTTCGCAGCCAAGAGACAATTACGGAGCAGTATTCTGGGACCAGCCTCGGGGGAGGAGTACCAGGGGTAGATTCCAACATCCCCGGCTATGTAGGTGCTGATGGGACAAGCTCAGAATATTCACGGAACGAAGCAGTTGTTAATTACGAACTCAACAGGACTGAGAGCCATTTCACTGCATCGCCAGGCAAAGTATCCCACTTAAGCGTGGCAGTCTGGCTGAACGGGCAGTACAGCCCCAACCAATTAGCTTCAGTTGAACAATCAATCACCCGTGCCATCGGCCTTCAGCCTAGCCGCGGTGACAGCATCTATGTGGATGCAATCCCCTTTGAAACGAGCGAGATGTGGGCTGATGGGCCGATCGTCCAGTACGTGGAGTCTCCTGATTACCTGCCGTACATCATACTTGGTGCCATCTTGCTGTTAGTGCTGGTTGTGGCGCTCATCCGGCGCAGCCCCCGGCGGAAAGAAGAGGCTGTCCTGGCTCCTGCAGCAGCAGGGTTAGATATTACTGTAGGGGATGAACTGGCCCCAGAACTATCCGAAGCCGATAAAGAGCTGCGAGAGCTCCGCAATAAAGTGGCTAACATCGCCCAAGAAAAGCCTAGGGATGTTGCGCAGCTTATCAGAACTTGGCTGGCGGAAGAGTAAGGGGGAGCGAGATGGTGGAAATGGACGGCAAACAGAAGGCAGCGGTGTTGTTAGTATCCCTCGGCCCTGAGCTCTCGGCTCAAATATACCGTCACCTCCGGGATGAGGAGATCGAGATTCTAACTAGAGAAATTGCTAACACGGGCAACATCCGTTCAGGCATTCGGGATGAGGTATTCAGCGAGTTCTACGATATGTACATTGCCCGGGAATATGTGGAGCAGGGGGGCATTGACTATGCCCGAGAGCTGTTGGAGAAAGCCCTCGGGGCAGCCAGGGCCGAAGCCATTCTCGCCCGGCTAGTCTCCACGCTGAAGGCCCGCCCCTTCAGCTTCGCGCGCAAGACTGACCCCAATCAGCTGCTCAACTTCATTCAAAATGAACATCCCCAGACTATCGCCTTGATCCTAGCCTACCTCAATCCTGAACAGGCAGGCATGATTCTTTCCGCGCTGCCCCCTGAGACTCAGGTAGATGTGGCCAAGCGCATTGCCATGCTCGATCGGACCACTCCTGAGATCTTGAAAGAAATCGAAGACACCTTAGAGCAGCGGCTGTCTGCATTCGCAATTGAGGACTATACCATGGCCGGCGGGATTGACTCCGCCGTGGAAATCCTCTCTCTGGTTGACCGGACCACGGAAAAGACAATCCTGGATGCTTTAGAAGAAGATGATCCTGAACTGGCAGAGGCCATCCTGAAACGGATGTTCGTCTTTGAGGATATCATCACTTTAGATGACAGGGCCATTCAAAAGGTGCTCCGTGAAATTGACACGCGGGATCTGGCTTTGGCTCTGAAAACCGCGAGCGAAGAGGTGGCCGGCCGAATCTACAAGAACATGTCAAAGCGGGCAGCAGATATGCTCAAAGAAGATATCGAGTTTATGGGCCCTGTGCGCCTTCGGGATATTGAAGAAGCCCAACAGAAGATTGTCTCGACCATTCGCCGCTTAGAGGAGGCGGGAGAGATCATTATCTCCCGTGGTGGGGAGGATGAGATAGTTGTGTAAGATCATCAAGGCCGCTGATCTGAAGGTGCTTGTCCCGGAGGAAGCTTCCGAGGTTATCCGCCCGGTGGTGGATCTTGAGTCCTCAAGCAAGGAACCAAGCTTTCAAGCAGTAGCCCAGGAAGGGACGATCTTGGAGGCATCGGATCTCATCTCCCAGGCGAAGGCCAAGGCAGAGGCCATCGTCAAGGCTGCAGAAGAGGAAGGGGAGGCCCTCCGCTCCCAGTCGCTGCTAGAAGCAGAGGAGCTGCGGCAGCATGCAGCTTTGGAAGGGTATGAAGAAGGTTATAAGGCAGGTTTGGCGGAAGGGAAGGCACGCGCTGATCAGGAAGCAGCGCGTCTTTTGAACTTACTCCGAGACTTCGTGGACAAAGCCGCAGCGGATCGGGCCAATGCCTTGGCCAAGCTAGAAGAGGATTTCCTAAAGTTGAGCCTCATTCTTGCCGAAAAGATAGTGAGGAATACTATCAAGGATGACCCTGCTTGGCTCAAGCCAGTAATTGAAGAGGCATGCCAGAAGCTGGGCACAGTGGACGAATGCATTGTCCGCCTTAGTCCAGTAGAGTATGAAGCCCTCAAAGACCAGGAACTCAGGCTCGGTGGAGCGAGAGTGGAGCGCCTTTCGTTACGGCCTGATCCAACGCTGAAGCCAGGGGACTGTGTCATCGAAACAGAGAGCGGTACCGTCGATGCTAGTCTGGAAAAACGTCTGGGTAAGCTCGCTGAACATCTCCTGGAAGTGATATACGATGGCCAATAATGCCCTTTCCCCCAGAGTAAGCTATTACGCGAGCCGTATTACAGGTTTCGACGACTATGTCCACTTAGGCAGGATTACCCAGATCATAGGCCTTACCCTGGAGTCAAATGGGCCCACTGCGAACATCGGCGACTTGTGCTGGGTGACCCCCAGGGAAGGGGAGGCGATTCCCTGCGAAGTAGTGGGCTTTAGGGAAGACCGAGTGCTGTTGATGCCCCTTGGGGAGCTTTCTGGGATTGGGCCAGGGAGCCTTGTCACAGGAACGGGCCGGCCCCTCATGGTTGGGGTTGGGCCAGGCCTTCTAGGGAGAATCCTGGACGGCCTAGGCCAGCCCATGGATGGAGGAGCTCCCCCACTGGCGGAAGGATTCTACTCCATCGATGGCAGCATCCCATCCCCCTTGGAGAGGCAGCGCATCAGTGAACCGCTGGAACTAGGCGTACGGGCCATTGACGGCCTGTTAACCTGCGGCAAAGGCCAGCGGATCGGCATTTTTGCTGGAAGCGGCGTGGGCAAGAGCACCCTGTTAGGCATGATGGCCCGGAACACCAAAGCAGATGTGAACGTCATTGCCTTAGTGGGGGAGCGGGGGAGGGAAGTGCGAGAATTCCTCGAGCGAGACCTAGGCCCCGAAGGACTGCGCCGTTCTGTGGTGGTGGTAGCCACCTCCGATCAACCTGCCCTAATCCGTATCAAAGGTGCCATGGTTGCCTCGACCATTGCAGAATACTTCCGAGATCAGGGGGCAGATGTACTGTTCATGATGGATTCGGTTACCCGGTTTGCCATCGCCCAGCGGGAAGTAGGGCTGGCCATTGGGGAGCCACCTGCCACCCGGGGTTATACACCCTCGGTATTCGCCACTCTGCCCCGGCTCTTGGAGCGCAGCGGGCCAGGATCCAGGGGCACCATCACTGCTTTTTACACGGTGCTTGTGGAAGGAGATGACATGAACGAGCCGGTGGCCGACACGGTCCGCGGTATCCTCGATGGGCACATTGTCCTCTCCCGAGATCTCGCGGAGCAGCAGCATTACCCTGCCATCGATGTCTTAGCCAGCGTAAGCCGGTTAATGACGGAAGTGGTCGGGCCAGAACACCTTCAGCTAGCAGGGAAGTTCCGTTCTCTCCTGGCCGTCTATAAGGATGCAGAGGACCTGATCAACATCGGTGCCTATGCCCACGGGAGTAACCCTCGGATCGACCTCGCGATCAAACTGATCGACGGTTTTCGCAGTTATCTCCAGCAGGAAACGATGGAAAAGGCCGATTGGAATTCCACATACCAACAGTTGAAGCTGGTTCTCCAGCCTCCCGGCGAGGATGGTAACAGATGAAGTTCAAGTTTCGCCTAGAAAAGGTACTTAGGGTCCGCAGATTGGAAGAAGATCAAACCCGGCACAGACTCCTTCATCGGCAGCAGGAACTGCGCGAAGCGGAGGAGCACTTGCAGAGCCTCCAGGTACAGCGCCAGGATGTTGTGGCATTCGGGCATTCCCAACCTGATGTGCAGCTCAGAGCGGCTATGTATAAGTATCTGGAGCGCTTGGATGGCCGCATTGACCGGCAGAGGCAAGTTGTCTCGGACCGCCAGGAGAAGCTGGCCCAAGCCAAGGCCCAATGGCTTGCTGCCAGGCAGCGCAGGGAGGTCCTGGAAAACCTGCGGGAGAAACGTTACGATGAGTATCGCCTGGAACAACAGCGAGCGGAGCAAAAATCCCTCGACGAGATGGGCTCCAGGGTAAGAGCGTAGGAGGTACAACGTGGGTAAGTGGGTGCTCGTTTCGATTTTTCTCATAGTAGCTATAGTCACTGCCTTTGTGGTGTTCGCCGTTACCGGTGTGATAGACGCTCCAGCCTTGGCCCTTCGAGCGGCCCGTTCCATCGACTGGCTCAAGCCCCATGTGGAGGTTTACGAAGTTGGGAAAGCTGCGGAGGATTGGCAGAAGGAGCAGTTGGGTGAGTTAGAAGATATCCGCAATGGCCTTGCGGAACGGGAACGTGCCCTGGAAGCACTCGCGGATGAACTAGAACAAAGGTCCCAGGCCCTGGACAGGCGGGAAGCTGATCTTGAAGCTCAGGCCCGAGCCCTTGCTCAAGCTCGAGCTGAGCGCCTAAACGTCCAGCACCTCGCGGAAATCTACACTGAGATGGATACTGTGGAAGCTGCCCGTATTCTCGAAAAGATGAACGAAGGGGAAGTCTTAGAGATACTGGCTGTGATGGATGTACGCACTGCTGCCCGCATCCTAGAAGCCCTTCCCACAGAGCGCGCCGCCTCCCTTAGCCGGCGGCTTGGTAGCTTCTAAGCAGTTAACATAAGAATCAGAGAAAGGAGGTGATGAAGTTAGTGCAGTCAGGAATGTTGCTTGCTACCATGCTCGCCTCAGCCCCCAAGCCAACTGCAGCAGAGGGCAGGCCCATTGCTCAAGGGGAAAACGGCGAGTCCTTTGACAGCTTACTCAGCCTGTTCCTCGGGGATAGACCCCTTGTTGCACATGATGGGGAAGGCTCCCCCATGGAGGCATCTGCCCCAGACATGGAAGGAGAACAAGGCCCACTACTAGAGGGGCCAGAGTACACTCTCCCAGAGGAAACAAGGCAAGAAGAGTTGGGCCCCAATCCGGAGCAAGAGGTTCACCCCAGAGAGGGTGAGAGGCCAGGGCGTAAAGACAACCGCCCACAACCTTTACCCTGGGAAACAGCATCCCTCGGAGGCCATGCTCACGACATCCATGTCCAAGGGGCTGCAGCGGCAGCTACGCCGAGAAATGCACCGATAAGCGATGCCGAACCAGAAATGCCTGCAGGAAAGCGCGATGCATTGGTCCATGCCTTTAGGCAGCCTGTATCCCACAACTACCTGGCCCAACACTTCGGGCCGTTAAGGCAACGAGAAGCGCCAGATGGCACTCTCCCCGGATTCATGATCGTCCCCAGAGACGAGACGGCGAAGCCAATTGCGGCACCGGAGGAGCCCGTGGGCGATATGCGGCAAACCTTAGGGAAGGCTCCAGTGGAACTACCAGAACCCCTAGGACAAGCGGAAGTTAAGCTCCCAACAGCTCTTCCTGTGGAAGAAGTGGGGCCGCTGAAGGGAGTGCCGACCAAGGGCGAGGTACACCGATTCCCTGTGAGAGGCATCCCAAGAGAGCTCAGAACCCAGCCCGAGCAAGCCCTGCCTCCGCTAGTTGAGCCAGGCCTCCAGGAAGAGCTGGCGCTTACAGTGGAGAGCATTAGCACTAGGAAGTCAGAGCCAAGAGGTTTCCAGCGGCTCTATGATGCCGGTGAAGGGGCAGTAGAGCATGGAGAGGGAGCCGAACTAGCAGCTCTGGCCGAACCAGCATTCGCAGAAGTACTAGAACCAGAGACTGAGCAAGGCGAACCGCTCGAGCTCAGCCCGGCCCAGCATGAACCTGAGGAACGTCCCGTGGTGACAGCGAAAGAGAGCACACCCCAGAGGCGTACAGTCTCTGAGCAACCCGTAGATGAGGGCAGGCCCGCAGGAGAGGCACCTCATGCCGCAGCGCCGCCTAACCAGGAAGCCCAAAGGCTAGAAACGCTAAAACCCACAGCAAAGGCACAGCCTTCAGCCAGCGAGCCACTGGACCTCACAAAAGCAGCTGATACAGGGATGGAGATCGCCGAGCGGATGCAGGCATCGCTCTCGAGAGAACGCAGTGAAATCAGGATCCAGCTCAAGCCCGAGCACCTTGGCGAGTTGAAGATCAAAGTTGCGGTGGAACATGGTGTGGTGTCCGCTGAGTTTGTAGCAGAAACCGCAGCAGTAAAGAGCATCATCGAGGCTCATCTCCCTGAACTCCGGTCAGCCCTGCAAGATTTGGGCACAAACGTTGCTGAGCTCGCTGTCCATGTAGGGACCCAAGAACGCCCAGGGCAGGACCGCCAGCCCAGCGAACGGCCGCACTGGCGTGGGCCCAGGAAAAGCGCACGCACCCCGGTGGATTCCAGCACTGCAGTAACGGCTTACGGCCGGGACGGATGGAGCCAGATTGACCTGAAAGCATAGAAAGGAGGGTGATAGCCATCTACTTCAATCCAGTAGGCACAGTGCAGCAAGCAGCCACAGAAAACAAGTCCCAGACAGCCGGACGAAATGAGCTTGGCAAGGACCAGTTCCTCAACCTCCTCATCACTCAGCTAAAGTACCAGGATCCGTTCCAACCCTTAAGTGATCAAGAGTTCATCGCCCAGCTTGCGCAGTTCAGCAGTTTGGAGCAAATGCAAAATCTTAACACTAACATGGTCGCGCTGATGATGTCTCAGCAAAGGCTCACCGCCTTAGGCGAGGCGACTCGCATGATCGGCAAGCAGGTGGAACTCCGCACCGCGAACGGAGAGCAATTGTTTGGGGAAGTCACAGGCGTGCAGTTTAAAGACGGTTGGCCGCAGCTCATCGTAGATGGAAAGCTCTATGGCTTCGATGAAGTCGTGTCAATCCTGAAGGGGGGAGAATGACGATGGCAGAGCGCTTTCAGATTCCAAACAACCTACCAATCACCCCGCCGAGTAGGCCAGGGCAAGTCAGGCGCAGCCCCCAAAGGCCAACGACTCAGGAAAGTACACCAGATTTTGCTGCGCTACTCCGAAAGGAGATCCAGCAAAGCACCATCAAGTTTTCCGCCCATGCTGAAAAGCGCTTGGCAGCGAGGGATATCAAGCTAACCCCTGGCCAAATTGCCACCTTGGAACAGGCAGTAGACCGCCTGCAGGCAAAGGGAGGCAGGGAGTCCCTTGTGATCCTTGGGGATGTGGCCTTCGTCGTGAGCG
>JGI24503J29689_10027500_pt1 | contig 16420 bp, 11 predicted proteins | sample BioPla3RNA2_FD_29689 | JGI IMG/M metagenome (IMG submission 29689)
CCTGCATAAAATGGATAAAAAGCGGACGATATAGAAACAAGTGAGGTAACTTTTGTTTGGCAGATTAAATAAAGAAGAAGAAGGTGTATGAGTTGATAGGAGCAATTATAGGGGATATTGCAGGTTCCCGGTTTGAATTTAATAACCACAGGAGCAAGGAATTTGAACTTTTCACTGATGAATGCAATGTAACAGACGACAGCATAATGACCATAGCTGTAGCTAAAGCCATTATGGAAACAGGGAAGAATTTGAAGTTATTATCAAACGATAGTAAAAATAACTATTATTACTATAAATTACTGAAAAGCATGACTATAAGATACATGCAGAAAATCGGACGTAAGTACCCCCATTGCGGCTATGGCGGAATGTTTGGGCAGTGGATTTTCAGCGACAATCCCAAGCCCTACTACAGCTTTGGAAACGGAGCTGCCATGAGGATAAGTCCCGTTGGATTTATTGCCCCCACCGAAGATGAAGCACGTAAACTATCCGAAACAATAACAGCCGTAACCCATAATCACAAAGAAGGAATCAAAGGGGCAGAAGCCACCGTCATTTCAATCTATATGGCCAAACATGGAGCCAGCAAGGAAGAAATCCGCCAAAAGATAAATGAAGATTATTATAACTTAAACTTCACAATCGATGAAATCAGAGACACATATGAATTCAATGAGACCTGTCAGGAAACCGTGCCACAAGCAATTGTGGCATTCCTGGAATCCGATTCATTTGAGGACGCCATAAGAACAGCCATTTCAGTGGGCGGTGATAGTGATACTCTGGCAGCAATTACCGGTTCCATTGCAGAAGCTTATTACGGCGTACCGGAGGACATTAAAGAGAAGGCTCTGACTTATTTGGATACAGAGCTTCGTTCAATTTATGATGAGTGGTGCGAAACTATCAAATATAGAGAATAGTTATATTAAGAAAGCAGGCAAATATGTCAACCAAAAATGTCAGAAGAGGTTATGACCCTGAGGATGGAAAAATATTTTCCGATGAAAATTTAGCAAAACTAAGAATTGTTCAGGAAGAAATACAGTGGCTTCTGGACAGAGGATACAAAATGAAGCAGGTAATAGAATTCACAGGCAACCATTATCTGCTACCCTCAAGAGTAAGGACAGCCCTTCAAAGAACAACATCTCCAACTGCTGATTATGAAAAAAGAAGGTCCACGATGCTTCCTTTGGAATGTGCAAAGGATGGCTGTTTGAATATCGACGGATTCAATTTGATAATTACTTTGGAAGTTGCATTATCAGGAAGTCCCATATTGCTTGGAAAAGATGGTGTCTACAGAGACTTGGCAGGACTTCGGGGCACATACAGGCTGATAGATAAGACGGATGCTGCTTTAAATCTCACAGGGAAGACACTGAAAGATTTAAATGTGCCGATGGTTAAGTTTTATTTGGATTCTCCGGTATCAAATTCAGGCAGACTGAAAACAAAGATACTGGAATGTTCAGAACAGTGGAGGATACCGGTTGAAATAGACCTTATTCCCAATGTGGATGCTGTATTAGCCGGCAAGGAAAGAATTATAACCGGTGATTCGATAATTCTTGATGAATGCAAAAGCTGGCTCAATCTGTCAAGAAAGATTATTGAAGACCATATACAGGATGCCTGGGTGATTGATTTAGGGTAGGGTATCCTTAGTTAGGAGGTCATTATGCTGATAGAAGAAACAATAAAAGAATTCTTAAAATATAAAAATAATTACAGTGGTTATAATAAAAAAACTGTTGAAAATTTAATGTTAGGGGATAAAGAATATAGCTTAATAAAAGTAGCAAAGAAAAATGATTGGGTTAAACTGACATCAGAAAATATAGAATATTGCATTAAAGAATCTGTCAAACGATATACAAGTGATAAAGATAATGCAATAGATATATACAAAAAATATTTAGATTTTTTGAAAACTAAGTATGGTATCCACGTTGATATTAACTTTCCACCAATCCCCGTTTATATACCTTTCGAAAGAATTATGTTCATTGCTAAATATATTCAGGATCCAAACAATAAAATAAGTGACTTAGAAGATGTTTTGTGGGTAAGTTCAAGGACTATAGAGGATGATATAGCTATACTAAAAGGTAGAAAAGATCCGATACAAGTGAATGGCAAAAGATTCGTTATTGATGATATAGAAAGAAATAGAGGTACAGTTTCTATGTCCTCAACTGCTCATCCGATTTTTCTTACAAGCAACATTACTCAGATCATTGTTACCCTTAAAGGATTAAAGTTAATGAGTCAAAATTCTGCATTTAAAGTTTATGCTGAGGAAATGGCCAGATCAATCTGGACACAGCTCTCTGATTATGCAAAGAACAGGATTATTTATGTTATGGAAAACCTGATTCCTGATGAATTAGAATGGTATAAAAATTTAAATATTGAAAAAGATGATAGTTTCTATAACGAAATTAGATGCAGCAGTACAGAAGGGGCAGGATGTGTATTAGACTGTCTGAAAAATGGAAAGGAATGCTTTGTTGAATATCAAGAAAATGAAAAGACAACCTTTTACGAGAATTGCAAAATACTTAAATATTTGGACGATAAAATCAGAATTGAATGCAAAGGGAAGTTATTTGATTTAGAAATAGATAAAATATTACGCAGCAGTTATACATTAGAAGAATTAGTTTAACTTGAAGCTGGGCTTCATAGTCATATACCATCCAACGCGATATAATTAAATCAAAAAAATATGGAGGTATAAAAAATGAAGTACACATTTTACAGACCTAATGAAACAAATACTGAGACATTTGATAAGATTATATCCGATATGTATGAAGTGCTTGTCAAAATCTCAAATGGATATGCAAAGGAAAATGAATTAAAAGATTATTTAGAAAATCTGGTAAAAGATCAAAAATGTTTACAAAGCAATGCAGAAATGGGGTTTTGGGGATTTGATGAACCCGAAAATATGCCAAGTGATGCAAGAGTTATGTATTTTTACACACCGACATACATTGCTATAGGAATGCTGTTAAATACAAAATTAAATTATCCTGAAACAGTCAAACAAATTGCCGGATTTGACGTGGCATTAAAAAAAGGTTTGCTGGCTTCAACTGGTAGAGGATTCCAAGGCCATGGATATGATTATCTTGACGGATTGATAAAAGCACTAAACATTTTTGTTTTGGCAAAAGCTCATATATTTGTAGAATTATATCCAAACTACTGTCAAGAATTCACAAGACTCTTAAAAGAATCACTCCAATACTGTGAAAGATTAATCAAGACTAACAAAACAAAAGGTGATTGGGGTGAAGATTATTCCATTCAGTTAAACTGCATACTGCAAGCTGCTGCTCCTCAAGATTATTTAAAACTCATGAGTGAGAAGAAAGGTCAAAAAGTTTATTTGTTCGTGTATGGGACTTTGATGAGTACCAATAGAAGCAATAGAGCCTATTTGGATGATGCCGAATATTTGGGCAAGTTCACATTAAATGGTTATGAATTATATGATTTGGGTTCTTATCCTGGAATAGTTGAAGGTAATGATAAGGTAAAAGGGGAACTGTATGCTGTATCAATAGATAAGCTTGATGATATTGACCGATATGAAGGAGAAGGATTTTTATATACACGAAAAATGGTACAAATTCTTGGTGAAGGAAATGAAAAACTTAATGCATACACATATGTATATAATAAACCGGTTACAGGCAGCATGAAAATCAATTATGAAAACCAGCCATGGTATCAAGGAATAGCAAAAGCAATTAATAATAGTAATCTTTTATGGTATGCATGTTACGGCTCAAATATAAATAAAGAACGATTCATGAAATATATCGAAGGTTGCAGCGATAAAACACCTCCAAGAGATGAGAGACCATTTATATTTGATTATCCTATATATTTTTCAAACAACAGTCCTTCCTGGGATTATAAGGGGGTAGCATTTTTAGATATTAATAAAAAAGGCAAGAGTTTCGGTAAAATCTATCTTATTACAAAGGAACAGTTTGAAGAAATAAAGCTGCAGGAAGGCAGCAACCGTAATTGGTATGGTAAAACTGTTGACCTTGGCTTAATTGATGGTATCCCTGTTAAAACCATTACAAAAGAGGAACGCACCAGTGATGTTATACCAAGTCCTAGGTACTTGGATGTTAAAAAAAAGGGGATAAAGGATACATATCCGGAATTGACCTTGTCTGATATAGATGTATATCTAATGAAAAGCTATTTAAATGAAAATCATGTCAGTGTCTTAAAGTACTTAAGAAGTCAGGCACATGGGGTATCTGTCAGAAAAATTGCCAGTGATCTTAATTATAATATGAGCACTGTTATAAATATAATAAATGATTTGAGAGAATGCGGCCTCATTAAACAAGACGGGAGAAGTGTTGCATCAAATATTAATTGGAATGACAGCGAAGCCATTTATTATACTGTTGTGGATAAGAGAGAAGATATTGATAAATTATTTCTTTAGTTAATACCGCCAGAACGAAAGAAAATCGGGATTCATTTATGGGAGATATCTGTATGATAAAGAATGGGTTTATTAACACAATGCTTGAAAAAGTGCAAGATGGAAAGCGTGCATACGCCATAAGCAAAGAACTTAGCATATCTGATATAGAACTCATAGGAGGTAACACTGTGAAAATAATAGGAAAGGTAAAAGGTTACTTAATTCATGAACCATGCAATGGAAAATACATCTTGTGCAAGATATTAAAAGAATATGGAACAGGTACTGAGGCATTTGTACAATGTAAGAATGATTTAGTCGCTTTATTATGCCATAAAACAACGGAGAAAAAGTTAATTAAAGAAAACCATATGATGAATTGGGGGAAATAGATTCATTATAATGAGAAAGAAGAAATTTCAATGAGAGATTAAATTATTCCCCAATATTACTGGAAAGATGTAGTTTAAAAAAAACAATAAAAAGGGGGGTTTTAAATGTTAAGCAAGGATTTGTTAAAAACAATTAGTAACAATTATCCTAGCAAAGTAAAAGATATTGGAGAAAGTATAAGTTTATTAAATTTAGTACTTGATGAGCTAATGAATAAAATAAGTCAAGATATATCGTTAGCTGTAAATGAGAAAAGACATGATATAGCTAATAATAGATTAGAATTGCATAGGCGTATTAATGAAATATATGAGGAAAATAGTGATATTGTAGAGTACATAGAGAATATTGTTTCTGAGGACACAGAAGACTTGTCTGATAATGAAGAAAACACAATACCAAATTATGATGATTACAAGGTTGATCAGTCAATACCTCATACATTGTTTGAGGACTTTGAACATAAAAGACCTGTAAGATTTAAGTTTCTTGGAAATGTTGTGGAAGTAAACACTTGGTCAAAAGTGCTTCTTGAAATATGTGAAATATTGTACAAGATGGATGCAAAACTTTTTACAAGTTTCGTAAATGACAAAAATATGAATGGTAAAAAACGTAATTACTTTTCATTGACAGGAAACAATATTAGGGTTCCCAAAAAGCTTCAATCTGTTGATATTTATGTTGAAACAAACTTAAGTGCTAATTCAATAAAACAAATCATAATAAAGATGCTTAAGAAATATCAAGTAAAACTCACGGAATTTATTGTATATTACAGAGCTGATTATACTGAACTAAGCAAAAAGTAAATGTATATTTTATTGAAAAACATCTCAAGAATATATTTTTATTAAATTGTTAGTAGAGGGAAAATATGCCAACCGTTAATGAGAAAAAGAAAAAAGTACTAAGCCCTATAGAAAAATTAATAAAGAGAATTAACAGAGAGTTTCCTAAAAAAAGATGTATTGGTGACATCCATATAAACGATGAGGAGTATACATTATTAGTTAAATATGCCAAAATTTCATTTAATAATATTTTGAATAAATATAACCATATTATAATTGATCCTATATTCGCTACAGCTTTAGTGCAAATAGGTATTAGACATTATGACGGGAATTATTGGTCAAATTTTGCACGTGAATTAGATATTGCTCAGTTAAAGACACATCAGCAAACATGGATTGGTGAATCTTTTATATATACTTTAAAATTTTATAAAAAGTTAACATTGGAAATGCAAAAGGTAGATACAATTTTAATGCATGGATTTGTGTCGGACAAGTTTTCTGAAAGATTTTTTGATTTCTTATATAAATTCTACTCCATAGATTTAGAAAGAGATATTGAAAGGCTTGATGCTCAATTGATAAATAGTCTTGTAGAAGTTATGATAAGGAATGATAACAGGGATAGGACAAGCATGTTAGTTAGCCATACATCCGATGCATTGAGAGCTAATCCAAGGGGTTCAAAGATTAGAATAAGAAGATGGCTTAAATTAATAGATAAGTGTTTTTGGGATGATGAATTACCTAGTAATTTAAATAACAGATTTAATCGTCATTTTATAAATTGGACTGAGAATTCAACAGAATTTAACAATGATTACAAGAAATTTTATAATGGAGAAGCAACAAAATATCGAAACAAATCTTTTTCATATCCATATTTAATGTGTGATTTGGAAAAAACAATTTTTTATTTGGTTTTACCTAAACAATTGATAAATAATGAAGGTCCAGGTGATGTTCAATGGGTAATAAGAATTGGAGAAGAAAAATCAGTTTTAGGAACTGTATTGTATGAAGCAATAACCGGATATATAACTGATAAGCAACAAATTGAAATTGGCTTGGAACATCTATTCGATGAGATAATTATTGAACTTAGAAATGCAAATTGCAGAATAAGAAAATTCAAAATAAGCCATGACTGCATCAGGTTTTTTAATTCTAAAGGTATTAACATAAAATCAGACGCAATAGGCGTAGGCTCAATGTATTCGTTTTCTAAAAAAGAAGCAGTAACAGAGGCGCTAATAGAGAGTCAGATATTACCAACAGGAATAATTTTCTCTTACTATGAATTTCAAAAAGGAGACATTATTAAACTACCTGATGGCAAACCAGTATCTATAGGTAAAAGAATTGAAGAAGGGCTGATGCAAAGAGGATTTGTAGATAAAGTATTTTTGATAGTTGGTGATGAGAATATTATTGTATACAACAATTCACCTTCTGTGTTGATTAAAATGAATGAATCAAAAGTTAATGGAACACTAATCAATATTAACGGGAAAATATATAGATTTACAAATATAGAAGCAAATATTATAAATTTAAATGACAGAAGCGATGAATTAGGATATTTGATTAAATTATCCGAATTGATAAAAGAAGATGGCATTTATGAAATTTATATTGATGTTCCTAATGATAGAACTAATAGGTATTGGAAATTTGCCTTAATTAAAAACTTCAGTTTTAAATTTGACGGAAGCCCATATATATTTAAAACCAAGGGAACCATTTCATTTGCGGAAGGTATAAAAGTAATTCCTAAAAATAAAGAGGTTACTATTATTCCAGGTGAGAACAGCTACAAATTTCCTATTATACCGGGGAATTTTGATCTAAGATTTGATCTAAGTATTGATAACAATTATTATACACTTTGTTTTGAAGTACCTGTTTTTGCCTATAGATTTGATTATGAAGATTGGCAGATAGAAAAACCGTTAGATATTTGGCATAGCAAATTTCCCAAAAATATATCTATTAAATACCCTATCGATATGATTACACTTAAGATGGAAAATAATGATTTAGATTCAGAAACTGAACAGTCTGCAAGTTATAGATATATTAAAGAAAAAGGTTATATTGATTGTGATGTTATTAGATTTAATTCATGGTTTGGCAGGAATGAAACTGTTAGAAAAATATACTTAGATTTGGATGAAAATAATAAAAATATTGAATTTATCAATGTGATAACAAAAAGTGTTTTGTTGTCAAATCTTATAACATATGATCCCTTGAAAGAGTTGTTGATGGGGCAGTTTGAGATTGCGGGATATTCAGACTATTATATTGATATTGCGTTTGAAGGGAAAAAAATTGTAGAAAAGCAGAAAATTATTGATGGAAAAATTGAAATAAAATCTGCCCTTAACAGTGGGACATATGCAATCTATTTATATGAAGATGAGGAAGATGACACAGGATTTGGAGAAAAAGCATATCAACTTGTAGACAAAGTATTAACTGAGCTTATAAACCCATATGATCTTCAAGAAAAAAGTTTAGCGCTTAAAACAATAAAAAAAGGTCATAAAAGCATATTTAGTCTAAGCTTATCAAAAAAATATGTTATCCAGGATTTAAAAAGAATATGTAATGATGATTATAACAATTATTATGGCAAATTAGTTATTGATGGTAAGTATACTGAAAACTATGTCTATGTAAGATTCAATGATATTAGAGCATTAAATTATTGTTACATATATTTTAAAGACGAATATGATGATGAGACTGAATTTCTATATGATGATTATAACAAGACGATTGAATATGTTGAAATAGAAGGGCTAAAAGCTTCTGAAAGATACAGAAGATATGATTCTATTTTTGAAGAAGATTATTTCTATGTGGTTGAATTCTTAAGTGAAAATAAAAATGCAGGAAATATTAGAAGAGCTAAAATAATAAAAGAATTAAAAAATAAAAGTGCAATTACATTAAATTAAATGTAAAATGGAGGGAAATTTTGATGAGTTTTGAACCGGTTATTGCATCAAATAACATAGTTGAAAAATACAAGCGTTATTTGAAAACAATATTTGATATTTCAGATGAAAATTATCGTAAACAGTTTGTAAAAGAATTAGAGAATCAAAATACCTTTGCTGCTGGTCCATATCTTGATGTTACAGATTCATTTGTTAAAGGAAAATCAATAATGAATCTTATTGATGAAGGCATACTAGCTAAAAGTTTTTGTAAAGTCAAGATGCCATTAGAAAGACCACTATATAAACATCAAGAGGAAGCTGTTATTAAATCAGTCAACGGTAACAATATAGTTGTTTCTACAGGAACCGGATCAGGTAAAACAGAAAGCTTTTTAATACCAATATTTAATCACATAATTAGGGAGTATGAGGCGGGAACTTTAGGTCCAGGCGTTAGAGCGCTTTTAATATATCCTATGAATGCTTTGGCAAATGATCAAGTGGAAAGGTTAAGAGATCTATTGGAGAATTTTCCGCAAATAACCTTTGGAAGCTACACAGGACAGACTAAGCATAGATTTAGGGAAGCATTAGCTGAATACAAAAGCCTAAACAATGGACAAGTCCCCATGAAAAATGAACTGATTAGCAGAGACCAAATCAAAGCAACCCCTCCTCATATTTTAATAACAAACTATGCAATGTTAGAATATTTAATGCTGAGGCCGGATGATAGTGTATTTTTTAGCAGTGAATATGCTGACAAATGGAAATATATTGTTTTAGATGAAGCCCATGTTTATAACGGTTCCACGGGAATTGAAGTTTCTATGCTTTTACGAAGGGTAAAGGCTATGTTGAATAATAATAATATTCAATATGTTTTAACTAGTGCTACATTAGGCGGAGATAAAGACAACAAAGATGTAGCACATTTCGCATGTAATTTATGTGATGCTGATTTTAAGGAAAGTGATGTTATCAGAGCAAAAAGGATTAAACATGTAAATATTGAAGAAAAATATGAATTAGGACATGAATTCTATGACTACATTTATAGGATGATTGATGAAGGTTTATCTGAAGACATAATTTGTGCTGAAATAAAATCAAGATTTGGAATAAATGAAAGTAATTTAAATCTTTCAACTCTTCTATATCATGTAGTATTACATGATAAGATATATTGGGATATAAAAAGGCTTTTACAAAAACCAAGAACTGTAGAATCATTAGCTGCCTCTTTAGGTTGGTCCAGTCAAAGCATTTCAAATTTTGTAACTGTGGCATCAAAATGCGACTTGGACGGGGATAAATTATTTGATTCCAGATATCATATGTTTTTAAAAGCTACCGATGGTGTTTATATAACTTTAAAACCTAGCAGCAAATTATTTTTGACAAGAAAAGATAAGCATTATGAAAATGATTTAGATTATAAGGTTTTTGAGATTGCAACCTGTACATCATGCCATTCAATATACTTGATAGGAAAAGAAGAAAACAATCATTTAGTTCAAACAAGTAATCTCGAATCATACAGGAATGTATACCTGCTTTCAGATAGTGTTAGTGATACTGATGAAGATCATAGATTAGAAGATGAAAATTTGGAAACAGAAGAATATGAAATATGTTCACGTTGTGGATATTTACATAAATTAGGGGCAAGAAATGAAAGTTTATGTGAACATGGAAAAACATATTGTGTCAAGGTCATTAAAGTTAAGATAAAGAATAAAGATGGCAGACTGACGAAATGCCCGGCATGTGAAAATACCAACAGCTATGGTATGCTTAGAACATTTTTTACAGGACAAGAAGCGGTTACCAGTGTTATAGGTACTGCTTTGTTTGAGGAATTACCATCCTATAGAATTGTTCAAGAAATTTCAACAGTAAATGATGATACCGGTTTTGGTATAGATGAAGAATACTCTATAAAAAGAAAAGTAAAAGAAGCCAAGCAGTTCTTAGCTTTTTCAGACAATAGACAAGGTGCCGCTTTTTATGCAACCTATTTAGATCAAACATATAGAAATATTTTGTATAAGCGACTTATTGTCGAAACGTTAAAAGGAGAAGACTATGACAACAACAAAAAGAAGGTTAATGCTTTTGTTAAGGATTTAATGTTCCAGTTTGAAAAGCATGAAATAGCTTCAAATGAACAGGACGTTAGAAAAAATGAAGCATGGAAAGCCATTCTACAAGAACTTATCGATAATAATAGGAATAACTCATTGTCTAGTATGGGTTTAATAGGTATTTCAGTTAATGAAGATATTATTCCTCCAAATAAAAACTATAATTTAAGTGCTAAAGGAGTAGCAACTATAATAAATGTGTTCTTGTTAGGTATGATGCAAGATGCAGCAATATATTATGATGTCCCGTTAGATAAATCAGATAAGGAATTTTTTACATATAACGGTTTGGAGTATTCATATACATTTTCTGATTCAAACAGAAGAACATATACTCAATCGTTTATACCAAAGAGTGAAAAATATAACAATAAGCGTCTTGATTACTTGATGAGAGTTTTAAATAAAAAGGGATTTAATATTGATAGAAATCTTGCAATTAACATGCTCAAGGCTATTTGGGACAAGATATTATGTAACCCTAATAAGGAAATTTTAGTTTCAAATAACGGCAAATATAAGATCAACTCAGAAAAGATTTTTATATCTATAGAAAAAGATTGGTACTATTGTAATAAATGCAGGAAAATAACAATGCACAACATCAGCAATGTTTGTCCAACATATAAATGCGATGGAGAACTAAAAAAAATTAACATAGATGATGTGTTTAAAAACAATCATTACTATCAAATATATCAAAATTTAGACATAAGAGGTTTACGGATTGTAGAACATACAGCCCAACTGAATAGAGAAACAGCATATGAATATCAGAAAAAATTTAAGATGAAGGAATTAGATATATTAAGTTGTTCTACTACATTTGAAATGGGAGTTGATGTAGGTTCATTAGAAACAGTTTTTATGAGGAATATGCCTCCTTCCCCTGCAAACTATGCGCAGAGGGCTGGACGAGCAGGAAGAAGCAAACATTCAGCAGCTTATGCACTAACATTTTGCAATAAAAGCAACCATGACTTTACGTTTTTTAGAAATCCCGGAAGAATGATAAAAGGAAATATTAATCCGCCAAAATTCAGTATAGAAAATGAAAAAATAGCAATTAGGCATGTATATGCTTCAGCATTTAGTTTTTTCTGGAAAAGATACCCCGAATATTTTTCAACAGCATCTACAATGGCAGAAACTGATGAAAATGGTTCAAGTGGATTTATCAACCTAAAGAAGTATATACTTTCTAAACCGGAGGACATAAAGGATTATATTAATAGATTCCTTCCAAAAAAATTAACGAAAACACTTGGAATAAATTCATTTTCCTGGTCGGACAGTTTATTTTGCGCTGATGAAAACAACCCTGGTGTTTTAACGAAAGCTATTGCCGAATACGATTATGAAGTTGGAATAATTCAAAAAGAGATTAACAGGGTAATAGAGAATGGTACATACAAAGGTATAGGGCGTTTGAGTGAAAGACTAAGAGTCTATAAAAATGAAGAAATATTAACATTTCTTTCAAGAAAAAATGTGCTTCCAAAGTATGGATTCCCGGTTGATACTGTTGAAATGACAATTGTTGATACCATTGGAAACAGCAAACTTGGATTACAATTACAAAGAGATTTGTCAATTGCAATTTCAGAATATGCTCCGGGTTCACAAGTTATAGCAAATGGCAATCTTATTACAAGCAGATATATCAGAAAAATACCTGGAATGAGTTGGAAACAATATGATTATATAATTTGCGAAAAATGCAATACATTAAATATAAGCCCTAAAGTAATAGATGATGAGCATTCTGAATTGCAATCATGTAGGCAGTGTAAAAATAACTTTAATACAGCTAAGCGAAAAACTTTTTTAGTACCGGAATTTGGATTTGAAGCAGACAATAAAATAGAAAAGCCTGGATTAATCAAACCTGAACGGACGTACAGAAATGAAATTGCTTATGTAGGCTACAAAAATGTTATAGATTTTCATAAATATGAAATTCAGGATGCGACTGTGGAATTAGGAATAAGCAGTGCTGATGAAATGGCTATATTGAATGAATCCAACTTTTTTGTATGTGAAACATGCGGATATACTGATTTGGATGATAAAGTATTTGCAAATACCAAAATACAAAAACATAAGAATTCAAGCGGTTATGATTGTAAAAATGATAGGTTAATAAAATATTCTATTGGTTATAGGTTTGAAACAGATGTTTTGCAGTTAAGATTTTTGAATCCAGATTTGATAGAATGGGATGTTGCATATTCGATCCTTCATGGCCTGCTAAAAGGCATGTGTAATGTATTAAATATTGAAGAAGATGATATATCGGGCTGTTTAAGATACTTTTTCAATGATACTACTCATAGAGCTAATTATTCCTTAATCTTTTATGATAAAACACCTGGAGGAGCTGGACATGTGAGACGCGTTATAAATGAGAATGCTATAGAAGAGATATTAAGAGAAACTTTAAAAATAATGCAACAATGCGATTGTGGCGGAGAATATGGTGATACTTCTTGTTATTCATGCCTAAGAAATTATTACAATCAAAAATATCATGATAGGCTGAAGAGATTGTATGTGGTAGATTTTTTGAAAGAAGTCTTTGGTACACATGAATTGGCCACTTATGAACTATAGGTAAAGCATAAAAAGATAATAAGTGATATCATCTGCGTGAAAGATTAAAATAATAACATATTAAAATTAGGGGGGATAGATATGGGATTATTGGTATTGAAGAAAGAAATAAACTTATTAAAAGATAGTGAGATTATTAAAGATTATCCATTACTTAAGGATTTTATAGAAAACACACCTAATATGACTGATAAAGATTTACCAAATTTGAATGAGGATATTCAGCTGTTTTTTAGGGATATCTACCCAAAAGTAATAAATGAGGCAAGAAGCGAATGGGAAGTTGAAAAAGGTAGCATTGATTATGTAGAAGGGGATAAATTCTCTTGTGAACTTTGTGGCAAAAGACCAATAAATAACATTTGTACTATAGAAAATAAATTTACCAAAAAGAGACTTAGAATTGGGACAGACTGTGCTGACGGGATGGATAAAAATGTAAATTTGAAAGAAGTATTAGCTGAAAAGAAAAAAATAAAGCATATAGAAAAAATAAATACTATTTTTTCTGGAATAGAAAGAATAATCAATAATTGGAATGAATTTATTGAAAACCAAGATTTATATATAAAAAAGACCAGCTAATTAAAGTCAAGAGTTTATAATAAAAATTTTGAGAAATTTTTTTAGGCTCCTGACGTTAATGAAACGCATGACAACAAGACCACCTAGGTGAGGTAGACATAAAATAGCTGGTCTAAAATAGCAAGTTGCTCTTTGAAAACTGAACATCAAGTACAGTACTATCAAGCTGCTGTATGCTTTGCTGCAAGCATTTGAGCGTGTTCCTGGGGGCTGCGTAACTGGTAAGGTTTCCTATCCCTTAGAACAGCAAAGATGATACAAACAAGCTTGCGCATAACAGCTCCCAAAGCTACTTTCTTAGGCTTACTCTGGCATTTTTGTTGGTAGAACTCCAGCAGCACAGGGTTGCAAGCTGTCTTATCCCGCTTGGTACGGATATTAGCAAGAGCAATTGTGAAAAGCACCCTGCGAAGCAGCCTTGAACCTCTCTTAGACATCTTGTTCCGTGTGCCGGTAAACTCTCCGGACTGCATGACAGAGGGGTCAACGCCGAAATAAGCAACCAGCTTGCCTGGCTTTTTAAAGGCTGAAAAGTCTCCAATCTCCGCAAGAATAGTAGCAGCAGAGAGAAGGCCTATACCTGGCAGGCTCTGCAAAAGTTCAAGCGTCAATGCCAGCATGGGCATATCCTTCGCCATATCTTCAGCAATCAGTAGACGAATGGACTTAAGGACTTTCTCCAGGCTTTCTTCCAAGGTTTTGATCATGGAGATATATACGCCCAGCATAATAACATTTGAGGCATTATGAATGCTCAGAGGTGCAAAATCTCTGGCCTTGGAGACCAGAAGCTCATACTTGGCAGTTGACCATTTGAGGCTTTTGCGGGATTTCTTCTGAATCAGTGAAATCAGCTTGTTCCTGTCAGCCTTAAGAATATGGGCAGGAGTAGGATACTCCTCCAGGACAGCCATAGCAGCCTTTGAAAATATATTGGAGAAGACATCCTTGAAGTTAAGCATGAGTTGGTCAACAATACCGGTAAGCCTGTTTTTGTAGGCGGTAAGCTCATCACTCAGTTTGTAGTACTGGCGACATAGGCTCCTTAGGCACTCAATATCCTCATTGGGGATGTTGGTTGACTTAAGTTCCTGAAATCTATAGAGTAGGGCAATTTTCCGGGCATCCACTTTATCATTTTTCACTTTTCTGATTCCAATATTTTTGATAGAATCAGTTTGGATGGGGTTTGTTACCGAAACCTCAAATCCAGCTTTACAAAGTGAATGGAAAAGGATTTTGTGATAGTGCCCGGTGGATTCCATGACTATGAAAGGCCTTGAAGCAAAATCTTTTTCCGTTTTATTAAGCAATTCAACGGCTCTTTCAACGTCGGTATTGGAATCATGGTGAATCTTCATGCGGGCAACCACTTCATTGGTAGGAGAAAGAATCGCCATTTCACTGAAGAACTTACCCACATCAATTCCTGCAATGGGTCTGAAATTCATTAAAATGCCTCCTTTTTAAGATTAATGGACTTAAAAGCCTCCATTCCTTCCCATGTAAGCAAACAACCTTGCATGTGACACGAGGAACCAGCCAAAGAGCTGGCCTCAACCAGCCAAATCATGTAGACTTACCGGAATGGATAAATACTCTTTCTTACGGGTAATCGGCCCGCTAAGGTCCGTCCCAGGAGGTGAAACACTCACCTTCCAAGTCCGGAAGATATTATACATGATTGTCAAGGTTCAGGCCAACAGTTGCTGGCAAAATGGCTAAGATGTGAAGCCGGATGATGTGCTTGATGTTTAGAAAAGAATGAAGTTTGAAGTGTTATGTTAACAATGAATTTTAATGGGTCGAACAGTGGCTTCGGTCACTGATTTAATACAATATTAATTGTACAAGGAAATGAAAAGATGAATCATCCGGTTTGTTCTAATTATAAATTAAATACTAATGGAACCGGTTCATTAGAAATCACAGTAACCGACAGTATAAACATACCTTTATCGAATGTTTTAGTTAAAATTTTCAAAATGTCATATGAAGGAGTATATAATGAAAGTGCGGCGGGTTTATTGATTGCACAACTTTACACAAATAATAATGGAATAATCAGTATAATTTTACCGGCATTAAATGAGTTATCGAGTCCTAATGAATACTATGCAGCAAGTATTTATAAGGATGGTTTTTATAGTGCTTATATTTATTATATTCAAATCTACCCAAATATTCAGTCAATATATGAGGTATATTTAACCCCTTGGATTGCAGGTCAGCCTGAAAGGATCAGACTTTTTTTCCAGCCAAAAAGAAGAGCTATTCATGAGCATTAGTCTTGTGTTTTTATCATTTTAAACACTTTTTTATTCGCATAATTTGAAAAATGCGTCGATGCTATTAATCTTGTATTGTGTTTTCATTTATTCTTTTTCAAATATGTTATACATACTTTTATAAATAGAACACATGCTATAAATTTAGTAATTTCGAATACTAAATTAA
>JGI24503J29689_10022342_pt1 | contig 16375 bp, 32 predicted proteins | sample BioPla3RNA2_FD_29689 | JGI IMG/M metagenome (IMG submission 29689)
TTCGGGATGAGGCAGGAGGTTACCCGTGCTTTCAGGGATAGTTTCTGCCGACCAGGCTGCATGGAAGATATGCGGCGGCTGACTGCGAGAGGACAGCTTTTTTAAAGAAAGTCGCTCGACACGCACGGACGAGTGTACGCCGGTCAGCACAAAGACAAAGGGAGGACTTTTTATGCCAAGCCAGAAGATCAGGATTAAGCTGAGAGCTTACGACCACAACCTGCTCGACCAGTCGGCACAGAGGATAGTGGACGCTGTCAAAAAGCACGGCACCAAGGTTTGCGGCCCCATACCGCTCCCCACCGAGCGCGAGGTCATAACCATACTGCGCTCGCCCCACAAACACAAGGATTCCCGCGAGCAGTTTGAGCTCAAGACGCACAAGAGGCTGATAGACATTTACAGCCCCAACGCCAAGACGGTGGACAGCCTTATGAAGCTGGACCTTCCTGCCGGCGTTGACATCAAGATAAAACTGTAAGCAGCAGGAGCAAAGTATGGCTGTAATAAATAACGAGGTGAACTTTATCTATGAATAAAGCGATCATTGGAAGAAAACTCGGGATGACGCAGGTATTTTCGCCGGATGGGACTGTGATTCCGGTTACCGTCATAGAGGCGGGCCCCTGCCCCGTCGTGCAGGTCAAGACAAAGGAAAAGGACGGCTACAGCGCCGTGCAGCTGGGCTTTGGCAAGGTCAAGCTTTCCCGCCTGAATAAACCTCTTATTGGCCACCAGAAAAAAGCAAAGCCTGAGAACTTTGTCCGAACGCTCAAGGAATTTAAGCTCGATGGCTCCGAAGGCTACCAGGTGGGCACCCAGATAAAGTGCGACATCTTCAGCGAAGGCGACGCCGTGGACGTCTCGGGGATATCCAAGGGCCACGGCTACTCGGGCGTAATCAAGAGGTGGAACCAGAGCAGGCTCATGATGTCCCACGGCGCTGGCCCCGTCGCGAGGCATCCGGGCTCCATGGGCGCCAACAGCACGCCCAGCAGGGTAATGCCCGGAAAGAAGCTGCCCGGCCACTGGGGCGTCGAGAAGGTGACTATCCTAAACCTCAAGGTCGTAAAGGTCTACCCCGACAGGAACGTGTTGCTCGTTAAGGGCGGCGTGCCTGGTCCCAAGGACGGCATCGTGTTCATCAAGTCGGCGGTCAAAGGCGCTGAGAATCAAGGATAAAGGAGAACGGATATGCCAAGCGTTAAAGTATACAACACATCCGGCGCTGAAGTAGGTCAGATGGAACTGCCCGAAGAGATCTTCGGCTGCGAATATAACGAGGCCCTTATTCACCAAGCGGTTGTGACCATGCTCGCCAACGAGAGGCAGGGCACCAAGTCCACGCTCACGAGGGCGGAGGTGAGCGGCGGCGGCAGAAAGCCGTGGAGGCAGAAGGGCACAGGCAGAGCCAGGCATGGCTCCATCCGCGCTCCCCAGTGGACAGGAGGCGGCGTGGTCTTCGCCCCTAAGCCGCGCGATTTCTCCAAGAAGATGAACGTCAAGGCGAGGAGGCAGGCCATAAAGGTCGCCCTTTCCCATAAACTGGCAAACGGCGAGTTCATCGTGCTCGACGAGCTCAAGCTTCCCGCCCCCAAGACCAAGGAGATGGCCAAGGTTTTAGACAACCTCAAGATAGACAATAAAGTTCTCCTCGTCCTTGCCGGTGAGTGCGAGGATGTAAAGAGGGCGAGCTTCAACCTTCCCAACGTTATTCTCGCGAAAGCCGAGAACATCAACACCTACCAGATCGTAAACAGCGACAAGGTGCTGGTTACCAGAGAGGGTGTAGGCAAAATTACGGAGGTATTCGCACAATGACTGCGCACGACATAATTATAAGGCCTCTTCTGTCCGAAAAGAGCTATGATGGCATACAGCAAAAGAGGTATACCTTTATCGTGCACAAGAAGGCCAACAAATCGATGATAAAGAAGGCGGTGGAGGAGCTTTTCCCCGACGTCAAGGTCGAGAGCGTCCGCACCGCAAACTACGACGGAAAGCTTAAACGCCAGGGCAGGAGCGAGGGATTGACCCCTTCCTACAAAAAGGCTGTCGTCCAGCTCAGGGAGGACAGCAAGCCCATTGCTTTCTTTGAGAGCTTGTCCTGATAAATAGGAGGATTTGGGAAAATGGCTTTGAAGAGATACAACCCGACATCGCCCGCACTGCGCGGCATGACGGTCATAAACTACAAGGTCGAGCTTACCGTCAAAGGGCCTCAAAGGTCCCTGCTCGGCAAGGTCAAAAAGACTGGCGGCAGGAACGTGCACGGCAAGATTACGGTAAGGCACATAGGCGGTGGCAACAAGAGGAAGTACCGCGTCATCGACTTTAAGAGGGATAAGGACAACATCCCCGCCAAGGTGGCTTCGATAGAATACGACCCCAACAGGTCGGCTTTCATCGCCCTGCTGAACTATGCCGACGGGGAGAAGAGGTATATCCTCGCGCCCGTAGGTTTAAACGTGGGCGACACCGTAATCAGCGGCGAGAGCTCCGACATCAAGGTCGGCAACTGCCTGCCGCTGTACGCCATCCCCTTGGGCTCCGTCATCCACAACATAGAGCTCTTCCCGGGAAGGGGCGGCCAGATAGCGAGGGCGGCAGGGATATCCGCCCAGCTCATGGCAAAAGAAGGCGCGTACGCCATAATCAGGATGCCTTCTGGCGAGACGAGGTATATTCCCATAAGGTGCAAGGCCACCATCGGGCAGGTGGGCAACCTCGAGCACGAGATAGTAAGTTTAGGCAAGGCGGGAAAGAGCCGCTACCTTGGCATAAGGCCCACCGTGAGGGGTTCTGCCATGAATCCCGTTGACCATCCGCACGGTGGCGGCGAGGGCAAGTCGCCCGTGGGAAGGCCGGGGCCTGTTACCCCCTGGGGCAAGCCCACTTTAGGATACAAGACCAGGAAAAAGAAGAAACCAACCAGCAGGTTCATCATCAAGCGCATCAATTAGTCGGAGGGTATTATGAGCAGGTCAATAAAAAAGGGGCCTTACGTTCAGGAAAGGCTGCTTAATAAAATAAGGAAGATGAACGAAGCCAAGGAGAAGAAAGTCATAAAGACATGGTCGCGCGCCTCGACGATATTCCCCGACATGGTCGGCCATACCATAGCCGTGCATGACGGCAGGAAGCACGTTCCCGTCTATATCACCGAGGACATGGTGGGCCACAAGCTGGGAGAGCTCGCCCCCACGAGGACGTTCAGGGGCCACGCCGGCGAGAAGACCACTGCGGCCAAGAAGTAAGGAGGCACAAGATGTCTAAGAGGATAAAGGAAAAGGCAGCAAAGCGCGAGGAGAGAAAGGATAAGCGCCCAAAGGCGGTCGCAAAGTACGTGAGGATGTCGCCCTACAAGGTGAGGGAAGTGCTCAGCATAATAAAGGGCAAGAGCTACGCCGAGGCGATCGCCATACTTGATGCCACTCCCAGGGCGGCGGCGCCGGTGGTCAAAAAGGTTTTGGAGTCGGCCGCTGCCAATGCCGAGCACAACCTCGGCATGAGCAAGAGCGACCTCAAGGTGGCGCTGGCCTACTGTGACGGAGGTCCTACCCTCAAGAGAATTATGCTCCGCGCAAGAGGGAGCGCAGATCGCATTTTAAAGCGCACAAGCCACATCACGGTTGTGCTCGACGCTTAATCAGCCAGGAGGAGATAAATGGGACAGAAAGTTAATCCGCACGGACTCAGGGTAGGAATAATAAAGGGCTGGGACACCCAGTGGTTCGCCGAAAAAAAGGATTTTTCCAAATACCTCAAAGAGGACCACGAAATCAGGGAATATATAAAGAAAACCTATTTTCAGGCCGCCATCTCGCGCGTAACCATTGACAGGGTGGCGCAAAAGGTGATAATAAACATTTTCACCTCAAGGCCAGCGGTGCTCATAGGAAAGAGCGGCGCGGGCGTCGAGCAGATGAAGAAGGAAATCGCAAAGATAGCCAGGGACAAGAACATCATAATCAATATAAGGGAAGTAAGGAAACCCGACGCCAACGCGCAGCTTCTGGCGGAGTCCATCGCCGCCCAGATAGAGAAGAGGGTGTCATTCAGGAGGGCGATGAAGCAGGCTCTCGGCCGCGCGGCGAGGTCGGGCGTCAAGGGCGTCAAAGTAATGGTATCCGGGCGCCTTGGCGGCGCGGAGATAGCGAGGAGCGAGCATTACCAGGAGGGCTCCATTCCGCTTCAGACGCTGAGGGCAGACATTGATTATGGCTTTGCCGAGGCGTTTACCACTTACGGCGTGATAGGCATAAAGTGCTGGATCTACCACGGCGAAGTGCTCGGCAAACAAGTCCTTCACAGGGAAGGAGGAGACGCATAATGTTGATGCCAAAGAGAGTTAAGAGAAGACGCGTTCAGCGCGGCAGGATGAAGGGAAAGGCGACAAAGGGCAACCAGATAGCCTACGGCGAGTATGGCCTCGTGGCCCTGGAGCCCGGCTGGATCAAGTCCAATCAGATAGAGGCGGCGCGCGTCGCCATGACGAGATATGTAAAGAGGGGCGGACAGGTCTGGATAAACATATTCCCTCACAAGCCGGTCACCAAAAAGCCCGCCGAGACCAGGATGGGCTCGGGCAAGGGCGCCCCAGAGTACTGGGTTGCGACGGTCAAGCCCGGCAGGGTGCTCTTTGAGATGGGCGGAATATCCGAGAATCAGGCCAAAGAGGCCTTGAGGCTGGCAAGTTACAAGCTTCCCATAAAGACCAAGTTCGTAAAGAAGGAAGCCGCTCCGGCCGCAGAGGAGGGTGAAAAGGCAGAATGAAAGCGAAATTGTTTCACGAAATGACCACGGAAGAATTGCGCGTAAAGCTGAAGGATTTAAAGCAGGAGTTTTTCAACCTGCGTTTTCAGCATGCCACCGGTCAGCTCGCCAATCCGATGGCTTTAAACGCCTGCAAGAAGGATATCGCGCGGGTTATGACCATCCTCAGGGAGAGGGAATTAAATATTGACAGAAAGGCCAAGGCGTAAGGAGAAGGCAGATGGAAACGACCAAGAAGAGGAATTTAAGGAAGACCCGTGTGGGAATAGTGGTCGGCGACAAGATGGATAAGACCGTCGTGGTGGCCGTCGATTCCAAGTTCAAGCACCCCTTATATAAGAAGATAATCACCAGGACCAGGAAGTTCAAGGCCCACGACGAGGGCAACGAGTGCCGCGTAGGCGACAAGGTCTTGATTATGGAGACCAGGAGGTTTTCCAAGGACAAATACTTCAGGGTGGTCGAGATAATCGAGAAGGCTAAGTAACGGAAGGAGTTTGGTAACATGATTCAACCGCAGACAAGACTTAAGGTTGCCGACAATACCGGCGCAAAGGAGATAATGTGCATTAGGGTGCTCGGCGGCTCATTCCGCAGGGGAGGCAATATCGGCGATATCATCATCGCCACCGTAAAGTCCGCTGTGCCGGGTGGAACGGTAAAGAAGGGCGATGTCGTAAGGGCGGTGGTCGTCAGGACGCACAAGGGTCTTCGCAGGAAAGACGGTTCCCACATCGTATTTGACGACAACGCTGCCGTCATAATAGATAACCAGAACCAGCCCAGGGGCACCAGGATATTCGGCCCCGTGGCGAGGGAGCTTAGGGAAAAGGATTTCATGAAGATTATTTCCCTTGCACCCGAAGTGCTTTAAGCGGAGGATGGCACGATGGGAAAATTAAGCGTTAAAAAGGGCGACACCGTCATGGTCATCGCCGGCAAAAAGGGAAAAGCAGGAATAAAGGGCAAGACGGGAAAGGTCATCTACGTTGACCGCAAGAACGACAGGGTCATCGTGGAGGGCCTCAGGATGCAGAAGCATCACCTAAAGCCCCAGGGCGCCAAGAGCGAGGCGGGCATAATCGAGAAGGAAGGCCCCATCCACGTTTCCAACGTGATGGTGGTATGCCCCAAGTGCGGCAAGCCCACGAGGGTCGGCCATGCCTTCGATGAGCAGGGTAACAAGGTCAGGGTCTGCAGGAGAAAGATAGACGGGCAGCCCTGCGGCGGCGTGCTCGACAAGGGAGGAAAATTGGAGAGGAAGAAGGCCGAAAAGCCCGCTAAAAAGGAAGAGGGCGAGGAGAAGAAGCCAGCAAAGAAAGCCGAGACCGAAAAGAAAACCGCGAGAAAGAGCCCAAAGGCCAAGGCCGAGGCAAAGGAAGCCAAGTCTGAAGCTGAAAACGCGGAGGGCCAGGAGATAGAGGCAAAAGCGGAGGAAAGGCCTCCGACCAAAGCCAGGACGCAAAAACGGAGGTAGACACAAGTGGCGGAGAAAAAAAATCAGGTTACCGCAGCGGCGGCAACCGATGGTGCCAGAAAATCAAAGCCCAGACTGAAAGAGCTGTACGAGAAGGATGTAATCCCCTACATGATGAAGCGCTTTGGGTACAAGAACAGGTATCAGGTCCCAAGGCTTGAGAAGATAGTCCTCAACATGGGCTTGGGCGACATCAAGGACAACAGCAAAAGCCTCCAGCTCGCCGCCGAGGAACTGAAGGTCATAGCTGGCCAGAAGCCCCTGGTAACCCAAGCCAAAAAATCCATATCCAACTTCAAGGTAAGGAAGGGTATGAACATAGGCGCCAAGGTTACGCTCAGAAGCGACAGGATGTATTACTTCCTCGACAAGTTCATAAGCATAGCCCTTCCCCGCGTGAGGGACTTTTCGGGAGTATCCCTAAAATCCTTTGACGGCAGGGGCAACTTCGCTACGGGAATAAAGGAACAGCTGGTATTCCCCGAGATTTCCTATGACAAGATAGAAAAGATACGCGGCCTCGACGTGTGCATAGTAACCACTGCAAAGACCGACGAGGAGGCGCGCGAGCTGCTCAAGGCTTTGGGAATGCCTTTCAAGGCGAACTGAAGGAGGATAAGTTAAATGGCTAAGAAGTCGCTCATTGCAAAGCAGAAAAGACCCCCAAAGTTTTCCACGAGGTTTTACACGAGGTGTTCCATATGCGGGAGGCCTCACGCCGTGCTGAGAAAATACGGGGTTTGCAGAATATGTTTCCGCAATCTTGCGTACAAGGGTCAGATTCCCGGCGTCAAGAAAGCGAGCTGGTAAAGGAGGGAGCATCATGGTAACGGATCCCATTGCTGACATGCTCACGAGGATAAGGAACGCGCTCACCGCCAGAAAGGATACGGTCGACATCCTCGCTTCTAACGAGAAAAAGGCGATAGCCAAAATCCTGTTGGAGGAGGGTTTTATAAAGGATGTCGAGCTTATAGATGACAACGTGCAGGGCACCATAAGGATAGCCTTAAAGTATGGCCCCAAAAACGAGAGGGTCATTACCGGCCTAAAGAGGATATCCAAGCCCGGCCTCAGGGTTTACGCCGGGGTAAAGGATTTGCCCAGGGTTTTGAAAGGCCTTGGCATAGCTGTCATTTCCACGCCCAAGGGCATAATGACCGACAAGGCTGCCCGAAAGAACAACGTTGGCGGCGAAGTGCTCGCCTACATCTGGTAGGAGGTAGACTATGTCCAGGATAGGAAAAAAGCCTATAACCATTCCCGCCGGCGTGGCCCTGACCATTTCGGGAAATGATGTCATGGTAAAGGGTCCCCTCGGGCAGCTTTCACAGAAAGTAAATGGCAGGATAAAGGTGAGGCAGGAGGACGGGAAGCTCATCCTTGAGAGGAGCTCCGACGACAAGGAAGACAAGGCAATGCACGGCCTCTACAGGATGCTCATATACAATATGGTTGAGGGCGTGACCAAGGGATTTACAAAACAGCTCGTCGTAAACGGAGTGGGATACAAGGTCCAAAAGCAGGGCAACAAGCTGGTTTTAAACATCGGCTATTCCCATCCCGTAGAGTATACCCCGCCCGAGGGCATAACCATTGACTGCCCCACCCAGACGGAGATAACCGTAAAGGGAATATCCAAGGAGCTGGTGGGCCAGGTCGCGGCCAACATCAGGGCCTTCAAGAAGCCCGATCCCTACCACTTCTACGGCATCCGCTACAAGGATGAGGTAATACAGAAGAAAGAAGGCAAGACCGCGGGCAAATAAAGGAGTGAACTGATATGATTATAAAGAAAGACAGAAACGCTGACAGGCTCATCCGGCACAAGCGCGTCAGGGAAAAGGTATCCGGCACTGCCGAAAAGCCCAGGCTTTGCGTATGCAAGAGCCTCCTTCACACCTACGTCCAGATAATAGATGACGCTCAAGGTCACACGCTCGCGGCGTGCTCCACGGTCGAAAAAGGCATCCGCGAAAAGGTCAAGGGAAAGAACAAGGTCGATGCGGCGAAGGTCGTGGGAGAGGAGACGGCAAAGAGGGCGCTTTCCAAGGGCATCGAAAACGTGGTTTTCGACAGGGGCGGTTACATCTATACCGGCAGGGTAAAGAGCGTCGCCGACGGCGCGAGGGAAGCCGGACTAAAGTTTTAAGGAGGAAGTTCTTAAATGGCATATCGTGATAACAGGCCCGGCAGGCGTGATGAAGAAAAGGACGAACTGATAAAGAAACTCGTCAAGATCAACCGCGTCACCAAGGTCGTCAAGGGCGGAAGGCACATGCGCTTCTCGGCGCTCGTCGTGGTAGGCGATGGCAACGGCAGGGTAGGCATGGGCACCGGAAAAGCCAACGAGGTTCCCATGGCTATCGAGAAGGCCACCGCGAGGGCAAAGAAGAACATGAAGCCGGTCTCCATGGTGGGCGACACCATCCCCCACGAGGTCATAGGCAAGTTCGGCAGGGGGTGCGTGATCATGATGCCCGCCCCCGAGGGCACCGGCGTTATCGCGGGCGGCCCTGTGCGCGCGGTGATGGAAGCTGCCGGGATAAAGAATATAAGGACCAAATCCCACGGAACTTCCAATCCCTTCAACTGCGTCAGGGCCACGCTCGAGGGCCTGTATTCCTGCAAGTCGGCTGAGGAATACGCCAGGCTGAGGGGCAAGAGCATGGATGAGATTACAGGCTAAGGAGGCTTTGACATGGAAGAGGTTGTAAAGGCGGAAGGCAAAGCCAAAAAGGGTAACGCCTCAAAGAAGGCGAAGAAAAAGCCCGAAAAGATGATCAAGGTCACCCTCGTAAAGAGCACCATCGGCGTCCTTCCCGAGCATATAAAGACGGTAAGGGCCCTGGGGCTTGGGAAGATAAATTCATTTAACATAATAAAGGACAATGCCGCCTCGCGCGGGATGATCGAAAAGGTCAAGCATCTCGTGAAGGTAAGCGAAGCTTAAAGAGAGCAGGAGGTCTTATGATGAAATTGCACAATTTAAGTCCGGCGCCGAATTCGCGCAAAAAGGAAAAGCGTGTTGGGAGAGGGATAGGCAGCGGCATGGGCAAGACCTCTACGCGCGGCCATAAGGGGCAGAACTCGAGGAGCGGCGGCGGAGTGCGACCGGGCTTTGAGGGCGGCCAGATGCCGCTGGTGCGCAGGGTTCCCAAGAGAGGCTTTACCAACAAGTGGAGGGAGGAATACCTGACCGTCAACATCTCCAGGCTCAACGCCTTTGAGAACGGGGCGACGGTCACCGCCGAGGACTTGCTCGAGAGGGGGCTCATAAAATATAAGGCTGACAACAAGGGATTAAAAGTACTGGGCGACGGAGAGCTCAAGGTAGCTCTCACCGTCAAGGCTGCCAAATTCTCAAAGTCCGCTGAAGAAGCCATAATCAAGGCGGGCGGAAAGGCCGAGGTGGTATAATGTTTGAGACCTTGAAGAACGCGTGGAAGATAAAGGAAGTTAGGGTCAAGCTGCTGATCACGCTTGCCCTGCTGCTCGTGTTCAGGCTGGGGGCGTTTATCCCCATCGCGGGCATAAACATCGATGAGCTCGAGGTGATCACCGAGAGCTTAGGCGGCAGCTTTTTGAGCATAATGGACGCCGTGGTGGGAGGCTCGCTCTCCAACGGAACCATATTCGCGCTTGGCATAAGCCCTTACATCACCGCGTCGATAATTATACAGCTTCTGACCGTCGCCTTCCCGGCGCTTGAGAGGCTCTCAAAGGAAGGCGGCGAAGAGGGCAGGAAGAAAATCGCCCAGTACACCAGGATTTTTGCAATAGTGCTCGCCGTTGTGCAGGGAATAGGCATATTGCTCTCGTATAGGAACCTCATCGACACGGCGCTGGTTGACAACAATCCGAGCTGGACGTGGGTACTCTACGTTGCCATAGTGCTTCAATTTGCTGCGGGCACGGCGCTGTGCATGTGGGTCGGCGAGAGGATAACCGACTACGGGGTGGGCAACGGCATATCGCTGCTCATCTTTACGGGTATCATAGCCTCGGCGGGCTCTGCGATAAGGGCGGAACTTTTCACCGTGTTCAGCGGGACGGAGCAGGCGTCGCAGTCGGCGTTCAACCTCATACTCTTTGTAGTGATAGTGACCATCATATTCGCGCTCATCGTGTGGGTGGATCTCGCCGAGAGGAAGATTCCCGTCCAATACGCCAAGCAGATAAAGGGCAGGAAGATTTATGGCGGAAAGTCTACGTATATCCCGATAAGGATAAACGCCTCGGGCGTCATGCCGCTCATCTTCGCGTACGCGCTGCTCTCTTTCCCCTCGCTGATAATCAGCATGTTTAACTTAAGCGGCAGCGTGGCGACTTGGTTTACGCTCAACTTCTCGCCCGGAAGGTGGCTGTATACGCTGCTTCTGAGCCTGCTGATTCTGTTCTTCGCTTTCTTCTACGCTCAGATACAGTTCAATCCCGACGACATCTCGAGGAGCATTCAGCAATACGGCGGCTTTATCCCAGGCATCAGGCCGGGCAGGCCAACGACGGACCACCTAAGGAAGATATCCAACAGGATAACGCTTTTTGGCGCGATTTTCCTCGCGCTCATAGCGCTGGTGCCCTCACTGATACTCTCCATCACGGGCGGAAGCATCCTGGTGAACGCCATAAGCACGACGGGGCTGCTCATCGTGGTCAGCGTCGCGCTGGAGTTCGACAAGCAGCTCGAGAGCCAGATAATGATGAAGCATTACAAGGGATTCCTTGAATAGGGAGAGCCTGACATGAGGCTGATTTTATTGGGCGCGCCGGGCTCGGGCAAAGGCACGCAGGCGGCGCTTATAGTCAAGGATTTCGGCATTCCCCACATCTCAACGGGGGAAATGTTCCGCCAGCACATAAGGCAGGGCACTCCTCTGGGGCTGCTCGTCAGGCAGTATATAGATGAAGGAAAGCTGGTCCCCGATGACGTCGTGGTGGAGATGGTGGCGGAGAGGCTCAGGGACAAGGACTGCGAGAGCGGCTTTCTGCTCGACGGCTTCCCGAGGACGGTGCCACAGGCGCAGGCGCTCGGGCGGCACGTCGAAATTGACGCGGTGTTAAACTTGAACATCGGCAAGGAGCTTTTGCTGTACAGGATATCGGGCAGGAGGGTGTGCAAAAGCTGCGGCGACACCAGCCACGTGGAATGGCTGCAGGGCAATTACGGCTGCCCTTGCGGGGGCGAATACGTCCAGAGGGAGGACGACAGGGAAGAGACCGTCTTAAAGAGGCTGGACGTGTATGAGGAGCAGACCAAGCCGCTGATTGAGTTTTATAAAAAGGGCGGCAAACTGATAGAGATAGAGGCCAACAGGGAAAGGGACGACGTCCACCTCGAAATAAAGCAGGCCCTTTCAAAACTGAAAACAAAATGATAATAATAAAGAGCCAAGAAGCGCTTTCCAAGATGAGGGCCTCGGCGAGGATATTAAAGGACACGTTTAGGCTGCTCGAGGAAAACGTCAAGGCGGGCATAACCACCGAGGAGCTCGACAGGCTTGCCTACGAATACATAACCAGGTCGGGTGGGCGGCCCTCCTTTTTAAACTACAACGGCTATCCCGCGAGCATATGCGCCTCGGTAGACGAGGAAGTGGTGCACGGCATTCCCTCAAAGAGAAGGCTTGAAGGGGGCCAGATTGTAGGCATCGACATAGGCGTGTTCTTCGAGGGATTTCACACCGACGCCGCGAGGACTTTCGCGGTGGGAAAAATCAGCCCCGAAAAGCAAAAGCTCATCGATGTCACCCGGCAGTGCTTCTTCGAGGGACTGGCGGCCGTAAAAGAGGGCGCGAGGCTGGGCGACGTGGGCTACCGCATACAGCGGTACGCAGAGAACAACGGCTTTTCGGTGGTAAGGGATCTGGTGGGCCACGGAATTGGCGTGAGCATGCACGAGGACCCCAACGTGCCAAATTTCGGGACGCTCGGCCACGGGATAAGACTCAAAGAAGGCATGACGCTCGCCATAGAGCCCATGATAAACGCGGGGAGCTACCACGTAAAATGGCTCGGCGACGGTTGGACTGTGGTTACCTGCGACGGCAAACCTTCCGCCCACTACGAGAACACCGTCGTGGTCACCAAAGAAGGGGCGGAGATACTCACTCTTAGGCGTGAGGAAAAAGCGGATGGATAAAATCGGTATCGGCACGGTTGTCCTTTCCAAGTGCGGAAGGGATAAGGGAAGATACTTTATGGTCTGCAAGGTTAGCGAGGACGGCTACGTTTTGCTGGCGGACGGGGCAATGAGGAAACTCGCTCGCCCCAAAAAGAAAAAGATCAAACACGTCTCTGCGACCAACGACAGACTTCAGGCGATAGGGGAAAAGCTTGCAAGCGGCAAAAAGGTGTTTGACAGCGAGCTCAAGGCTGCGCTCAAAGTATACAACGACAAAAAAGAATAAATCGGGGAGGTTACTTGTGTCGAAGGAGGATGTAATAGAGGTTGAAGGCGTTGTGATCGAGGCGCTTCCCAACGCCAATTTCAAAGTTAAGCTGTCCAACGGGCACTTCATAACTGCGTACATTTCAGGAAAGCTGAGGATGAACTACATCAAGATACTGCCGGGGGACACCGTGACTTTGGAGATCAGCCCATACGACCTTACCAAGGGCCGCATTATCTGGAGAAGCAAGAGATAACCTTTGACCGCTGATTTAGATAAAACCATTCTTTTCAGGAGGCACAAAATGAAGGTCAGACCATCGGTAAAGCCTATGTGCGACAAGTGCAAGGTAATCAAGAGAGAAGGCAAGGTTATGGTCATCTGTTCAAAGAACAAGAGCCATAAGCAAAGGCAGGGATAACAATCAGCGCAAGGGAAGCCCTTCCTCATTCCGACATTTTACGGGAGGGGCGCCCCGCGCGTGCAGATATAGAGTATAAAAATTTTCACGCAAATATAATCGGAGGTATAAGATGGCTCGTATAGCCGGTGTGGATTTGCCAAGGGAAAAACGGGTTGAGATCGGGTTGACATATATATACGGCATAGGCCTGCCAACGTCGAGGAAGATCTTGCAGGCCACCGGAGTCAATCCCGACACGAGGGTAAAGAACCTTTCCGAGGTGGAAATCAGCAAGATCAGGGAATTCATCGACAAGAACCTCAAGGTCGAAGGCAACCTCAAGAGGGAGGCTTCCCTCAGCGTCAAGCGTCTCATGGAGATAGGATGCTACAGGGGCATTAGGCACAGGAAAGGTTTGCCCGTCAGAGGGCAGAGGACGAGGAGCAACGCTCGCACCAAAAAGGGCCCCAGAAAGACCATCGGAAGAAAGAAGAGCAAGTAGTAAGGAGGACTATAAATGGCTAAAGCTGATGCTAAAAAAAGCGCCGCAAAGAAGCGCAGGGTTTTAAAGAATATAGATAAAGGCTGCGCTCACATTCATGCATCTTTCAACAACACCATAGTTACCATAACCGACATGAAAGGCAACACCATCAAGCAGTGCTCGGCGGGCGCTCTGGGCTTTAAGGGCTCGAAGAAGTCCACCCCCTTCGCGGCGCAGCAAGCTGCCGAGAGGGCGGCGCTTGAGGCCAGGGAGCACGGCGTGAGAAGCCTCGAGGTATATATAAAGGGGCCCGGCGCGGGAAGGGAGTCCGCGATCAGGGCGTTGCAGGCGGCCGACATCCAAATCACGCTGATTAAGGACGTTTCCCCGATACCTCACAACGGGTGCCGCCCGCCAAAACGTAGAAGAGTATAAAAGGAGATAACCTATGGCCAAATATACCGAGTCAAAGTGCAGGTTGTGCAGGCGCGAAGGCATGAAGCTGTTTTTAAAAGGCGACAGGTGCTATTCTCCCAAATGCGCCATATTGAGGCGGCCTGTGGCTCCAGGCCAGCACGGGACCACGAGGAAGAAGCTGTCCGAATACGGCTTGCAGCTTCGCGAAAAGCAAAAAACCAAGAGAATATACGGTCTGCTCGAGAGCCAGTTCAAGACAATATACGAGAGAGCCGAGAAGATGAGGGGCGCTACGGGCGAGAACATGCTGAGGCTGCTTGAGCTTCGCCTCGACAACATCGTTTTCCGCTTCGACCTGGGAAAATCCAGGGCTCAGGCACGGCAAATAGTTAACCATGCCTTCCTCACCGTCAACGGCAGGCCCGTCAACATTCCCTCCTACACCTGCAAGGTGGGAGACGTCATTGCCGTCAAGGGAAACAAGAAGGGCAGCAAACTGTTTGAGGAATTTAAAAGCGCCAAAAAAATCAATCTCCCAAAGTGGCTGGAATTTGATGTTGAAAAGCTCGAAGGCAAGGTGATAGCGCTTCCGCAAAGGGAGGACATCGACCTAACCATTTCCGAGAACATGATAGTCGAGCTGTACTCGAGATAACGTCAATGAGGCCTTTATAAATAAGGAGGTTTTTTTCATGTTGGAAATTGAAAAGCCCAAAATAGTCATCGAGGAAAGCGAGGATCTTAGCAAGGCCAAGTTTATCGTTGAGCCGCTCGAGAGAGGCTTTGGCATCACTTTGGGGAACTGCTTAAGACGGCTGTTGTTGTCCTCTTTGCCCGGGCTTGCCCCTGTCGGAATAATGATAGATGACGTTAAGCATGAGTTTTCCACCATCAAGGGAGTGAAAGAAGACGTCGTCGAGATAATCCTCAACATAAAGGGGCTGGCGCTCAAGACCTCGAGCACCGAGAAGAATTTCAGGAAGGCCATGCATCTTAAAAAGAGCGGCCCATGCGAGGTATACGCGAGGGACTTTGAGCCCGATGCAGACATAGAGATATTAAACCCCGACCTTTACATCTGCACCATAGACGAGGAAGGCTCCCTCAACATGCAGGTGACTGTGGCAAAGGGGAGGGGTTACAGGACGGCTGAAGGCAACAAGAGCGACAAAAACCCCATCGGCTTTATCCCGGTGGATTCTATATTCACGCCCGTAAAGAAGGTTAATTACCACGTCGAGAGCACCCGCGTCGGCCAGAGCATTGACTTTGACAAGCTCACGCTGGAGGTGGAAACCAACGGGGCCTTCACGTGCAGGGAGATAGTGTCCCTTGCTGCCAAGATAATGCAGGAGCACATAAACCTGTTTGTCTCACTGGCAGACAACATCAACGTGATGGACATAATGGTCTCTCACGAGGAGGACAAGAAGGCGCAAATTCTCGAGATGAGCATCGAGGAAATGGACCTTTCCGTGCGCTCATACAACTGTCTCAAAAGGGCCAACATCCACACGGTTGAGGACCTCATAAAGAGGACGGAAGAGGACATGCTGAAAGTGAGGAACCTCGGCAGAAAGTCGCTTGACGAGGTTATCAACAAGCTCAAAAGCTACGGTTTAAGCTTGAGAAGCAAAGACGAATAGAGGAGGACTGATACGCCATGCCGTGGATGAGGAAATTAGGCAGACCCACAGACCATCGCCTTGCGATGCTGAGAAATCAGGTTAGCGACCTGCTGTGGAAGGGCAGAATCGAGACCACGTACGCCAAGGCAAAGGAGGTCTCGAGGATCGCCGATCGGATACTATCGCTCGCGATAGACACCTATGAGGATATAATAAAGGAGGCCGTTACCGTAAAAGACGAAAAGGGCAAGGGCGTCGAGAAGGAGATAATAAAGGACGGCGCCAAAAAGCTCAACGCCCGAAGGAAGATAATGGCCCAGGTGTATGACCTCAAGGAGCAGAGAATGAAGGGCGAGAGAAAGGCCGCTTTTAAGGCGAGAGTGGGCAAGATCAAGCACCCGCTGGTTGAAAAGATTTTCAACGAGCTCGCCCCCGAGCTCGACAGGCGCGAAAAGCAGACCGGCCAGAAGGGCGGCTATACCCGCATTTACAAGCTTGGCCCCAGGCGAGGCGACAGCGCCGAAATGGCGATTATTGAGCTGGTAAGGTAAGAGCATTTTTTGGAAAAAATGTGCCGCAAAAAGCTGCCTTGAAAAAGGCAGTTTGTAGAAAAACCCCTTTAAACGGGGAAAAGAGAGATTAGGCCTGCTACAAAGCTTTTCTTCCGCTATTTCTACCCTTTTTACTTCTATTAAACAAATACTCCAGAACAATTTCCTTTTGTTACAAAAGGCGGCTTAGTTCTTTCACTTAAACCGCCTTTTTCTACGCTCTGAGCTGCCTTGAAAAAGGCAGTTT
>JGI24503J29689_10030083_pt1 | contig 16216 bp, 8 predicted proteins | sample BioPla3RNA2_FD_29689 | JGI IMG/M metagenome (IMG submission 29689)
GTTTCAAATTAGGAGGAGTGTGTTAATGAAAAAAAAGTTTTGGTTTATTTTGGTATTGCTTCTAACTGTTTTTATGGTAGTTGGATGTGATAATGAGCCTGTCGAAGATCCAGACCCTGAAGAAGAATTAACAGAATATAGTGTTTTAGGATATTGGACTGAAGGACATGATGAAGTTTATTCAATTACAACCAATACAACTTCAAAATTGGCTTTCAATTATGCTAAAGGGGATGTAGAGGACGCGTTTTTGGTGAAACCCATTATTGGGGAAGATCTATCAATTTATAAGAAACTAGTAATTACCGTACTTGGTATGGGAGGTATTGAAGTTCAACTTGTAAAGAACGCTAATGTTATGAGGAAGGTTTCTTTAAATGTAACTGCAGCTTCTGCAAGTTATGAGTGGAATCTAATGAATGATTCAGAATTCTTGAAGGGTGTTACAGAAGTTCGAATTATTGCTGCACCAGGAAAGAAGAACTTAAATGGTAATGTTGAAGTAACAATGATGAAGTTTGTTAATGTTGTTGCTGATAATTACATCATTCAATCCGATTTTAATAATATTCCTGATAATGTTAATGACTATGATGGCACTAGTGAAACTTTCAATTTTAATGCTCGTTGGCAAAAATTTGTTGAAGAAGAAACAGATTATGTAATTTCAACAGTCGGAACAAAAACACATGTTGAAGTAGACAAAAAAGACCTTGGTGGATACCCATGTATTGAATCCAAAGTAAGAGGTGATTTTAGCGGCTTTAATTATCTTGTTGGTAAGTTTAAGGGAACAGATAAAATGCCAATTATTTTCAAGGCTGCAAATGGCTATGAAACACAGGCATTAATGAATGGTGAAGAAGTTATCGTTGTTGTTGACTTCTCTGCTATGACGCCTGAAGAAAAGAATAGTATCTCCAGTATTTTCCTCTTTGCTTATCCTGGCAATTATAAAGGAACTGGTTATTTAGATATTATTGAAGCCTATATGACATCCACTTATGATATTGATATTGCTACTAATGTTTATAACGGCACTGATCCAAGTTTCTCTTTAGTTAACTGGTATGATGCAAGCCTTGGTGGTGACTATGATATCACTAATGTTACAGAAAGCAATTCTGATACAGTAATAGCTTATGAAAAGAGCGATAGTTATACATATGCTGAAACTTATTTCGAAGGTGATTTAAGTAGATTTGGAGCAATTGAAATCCAAGTTACTGGTACAGAGCAAAAGAGTGTAATGTTTAAACTTGAAGGAGGAGGCGAAAATGTTGAATTTCCAATTGAATTCACTGGAAACAAACAAACTGTTTTGATGCCACTCACTTCTATTTCCGCTAAAGCTATCCAAAGTGCAAACAAACTTTTAGTATTTGCAGCACCTGGTGACAATGAAGATACAGGTAGCTTTACAATTCACAGTGTAAAATTCGTTGACTATAAATTAGACATCTCAGATGTGGATTGGGTAAGTAATGATGCTGGAGTCTATACTTTCACTAAAAATGAAGACGGAAGTATTAAAGTAGATTATGACAAATCTGCTGGCGGCTTACCATGGGCCTTTATGAAACAAGAATTTGCAGGTGATAATTATAAAGATTTTTCAACACTAACCTTAGTTTTAAGAGGAACAGCAGGGAACACCATTAAAGTAAAACCTAATGATGCATTCATCCTAGAAAGAGATGTTACTTTTGAAGAAGGTAAAGATGTAACCCTTACTTATACAATTGATGAATACTTTAGTAACCTACTAATTTTTGCTGCTCCAAATGAGGATTTAGTAACTGGATCCTTTACAATTGTAAGCGCAACTTTAGGTTTTGTTAGAAAATATCCTGCTGATCAAGAAGAGGATGTTGATGTAAATCATGGTTGGATGTGGTATACTGATAGTGGCGATAGTGGAGTTTATAAGATTACTGAAGCCGATGGTAAAACAGTAGTATCATACCAACGCGAAACCGTAGCTTGGTCTCAATATATCAAAGTTGAATTTGAAGAATATATGCCTTATCATAATACTGTGGTTCTTCTTGTTAAGGGAGAAGCAGGGCGTAATATTTTAGTAAAACTTAACGATAAAAATATCTATGAAAAAACAGTTGAGTTAACTGGTGATGTTCAAGAAGTATTAATTACTTTAAATAAAGATGAACTTCCATCAAGCATAGTAATTTATGCTGATCCGGGTGCTTCAGAAGGCGAAGGATTAAGTGGTAGTTTTGAAATAGTTGAAGCCTTTGTTACTTATATTTCTGATCCAGTTGATCCAAAAAATGATGTTGATGTCAATGATAATTGGCTTGATAACGATAATGTCTATGAAATTCAAAAAGATGCTGAATCTGGAAAAGTAAGTATTTCTTATGCAGATAGAACAAATTCATGGGCTTTCATAAAAGTTAATTTTGAAGGAAACCTTAGCCTCCATAATGCTATTAAAATGGTTGTAAAAGGTGTTGATGGAACTCAACTTATTATTAAGCCTAATGATAATGGTGCTTTTGAAAAAACAGTTGATCTTGATGGTACAGAGCAAGAGGTTATTTTACCTGTTGTTGATCCAAAGAATCTTCTAGTCTTTATTGATCCTATCAATGGTAGCAGCTCTGGTTCATTAGAAATTGTTAGTGCAGTTGTTACTTATGATCTAAGCACTGTTGAGCTTGAAAATTGGGTCGATAACGGCGATGGAGTTTACACATTTGAAGATGTTGAAGATGGTGTTAAGGTCACATATGATAAAGGTGATTATTCATATCCAGCAATGCGAGTTGAACTAGATGCTCCTTTAAAATACTACAATGCTTTTACAATTGTAGTAAAAGGAGAGGCTGGAAAGAGCATTTTGGTTAAACCCAATGATAAATTTGAACACCGAATTGATTTTACTGGAGAAGAACAAACCCTAACAATTATGATGAATGAAGATCCTTATAAGGTCATTATTATGGCTGAAGGTGGAACTACAAATGTTAGTGGAAACTTCACTATTATTAGTGCTGAATTCTCTTATATTAAAGAAACTTTGGATTTAAATGATAATTGGGTTGATAATGATGGTGAAGTATATACCATAACTTCTAGTGATGATGGATATGTAATAAGTTATGAAGATAGAGAAGCTGCATGGGCCTTTATCTATGTTGAATATGAAGGATTTACTCGCGATCATACAACACTTGAAGTTGTTGTTAATGGTGAAGCAGGAAAGCAATTGATTATAAAACCAAATGACAAAGGTTATTTGGAACAAACAGTTGATTTAACTGGAGAAGATCAAACAGTTACATTTAATATGACTGAACCCTTCTTTAAGTTAATTATCTTTTCTGATCCAATTAATGCTAGCACCTCAGGAAGCTATACTATTAAAAGTGTTGAGTTGAAATAAAAGAATTTAAATATGTAAGAGCCGGTAATAACTGGCTCTTACCCATAAATGATAATGGTGGATTATGTTTGATGATGTATTAAGGCAAGAAGCTTATGACTCGTATCGGTTTTTAATTGACCATACCAATTTTGAAGAAGGTTCACCAGGATATGGACTTACCTATGATCGTTCCAGTCACCGTAATGAAGCAACGATAGCTGGAAGTGGTTTTATGTTAACGGGTTTAGTCATTGGTGTTGTTCAAAAATGGGATAGTTACGAAACCAATTTAAGAAGAGCAAAACTCACACTAAAAAATTTCTATGAAAACATTCCCCAAAAATATGGGCTTTTTGTCCATTATGTTGAATATAATACGGGTCTTAGATATAAGACTTCTGAATATTCTACAATTGACACCACTATTTTAGTAAATGGAATGCTAACGGTAGATAGTTTTTTTGATGATGATGAAATCCATTACTATACAAAAAAAATCTATGAACGAATTGACTGGAAAAAGATGATTTTTGAACGCCATAATCGCAAGGTATTGCGAATGGCCTATAATGATATTCTTGGAGGAGCATATTTAAAAAAAGGACAGCTCGGTTGGATCCATCATTGGAGTATGGCCGCTGAACAATTAACTATCTATCTCCTCGCTGCTGGTAGCAATATTTCAACTGTTACTGCAAAACAATTATTTCTTGGCTTTGAACGTAGTGTTGGTGGCTATCAAGATCATCATTTTATTTATACACCTTGTGGCTCTCTGTTTGTTTATCTATTTAGTAATGCTTGGTTTGACTTTAGAAAATACAATGATACAACTGGCTATAATTGGTTTAAAAATTCTACTGAAGGAATTTTAGGGAATTATAAATACTGTCAAAACAAGAAAAGATTCAAAACTTTTAAGGCTGGTTTTTGGGGCTTATCTGCATGTGATGGGCCAGAAGGATATAAAGTTTATGGTGCTCCCCCTCTTACTACCTATGAGAGCTTAACTAAAAAAAGGAGAAAACAACATAATGATGGAACTATTGCCCTCTATGCCATTTTAGCTTCGCTTCCCTTTGTTCCAGAAATTGTAAAAGAGACTTGTGGAATCTTGGAAAAATATCCAGATTTAAAAGGGAAGTATGGCTATTATGAAAGCATTAATTTAGAAGAAGACCTTTGGGTCGGAACGGATTACTTAAGTATTAATAAAGGAATTACTTTATTAATGATTGATAATTATTATTCTGGAACAACTTGGGAGTATTATACAAAACACCCAATTATCCAAAAAGCAATAACAAAACTAGCTTTTAGAAAGAGGTAGATATTATGGCGACAATTAAAGATATAGCTAGAAAAGCTGGCGTTTCCATTGCAACTGTTTCTTATGTTTTAAATAAGGATAAAAGAATTAAGGAAGAGACTGCAAAAAAAGTATTAAAAGTAGCTGAAGAAATGAATTATTTAGCAAGTGGAATAGCTAGGAGTTTGAAAAAAAGCAAAACAAATAATGTCCTTGTTTTAGTTCATAACTTTGGAGGACCAGTTTATCAAGAAATCCTTGAAGAAATTCATAATGCTTTGATAGCATTAAACTATAAAATGATTGTCTCCAGTGGTGAACTAGCAAAAAGTTTGCTTTTAGAAAAACAAGCAGATGGTGTTATAGTTTTGGATACTACAGTATCTCCTGAATTATTAGTTAGAATTTCCAAAAATGGTTTTCCAATTATCGATCAAAGAAAAGTATATGGAAGTGATTCAAAGATTATTGTTAAACGCATAGATGGTTTTACACCATCATATGAAGTAATAAAAATGGCTATTAAAGAAGGATTAAAAAAAATAGCTTTCATGCACGGAATTGAAGATTCTCCAGATAATATTAAACGCTATAATGGTTTTTTAAAGGCATTGGAAGAAAATTCTTTGCAACCTTATTGCATCCTTCACGGAGAGTTCCGCGAAAGAGAAGGCTATCAAGCTTTTAAAGAATATTATGAAACCGAAAACAAATTACCTGAGGTATTATATTGCGCAAATGATGAGATGGCAATTGGTGTAATTAATTATTGTAATCAAGTACAAATAAAAATACCTGATCAACTAAAAATCATTGGTTTTGATAATATTGCTTTAGGGCGATACATCAATCCTAATTTAAGCACTATTGATGTAAATAGAGCTGAATGGTCAAGAAATTTAGCTGAATCAATTGTTGATGCAATTGAAGGCCGAAGTGATAGAATCCAAAAATATGATCCAGCATATGAGATTATTCGCCGAGGATCATTTTAAAATATTTTTTGAAATGGAGGTTTCAATGAAGAAAATATTAATATTGATATTAATTCCATTCCTTGTTTTCTTAATTGGGTGTGATACCGAAGAAGAAAACCCTAATGATATTGTTTTAACTTATTCCAATTGGAATTTAGGAACAGAAGAGTCTAAAGATACCAATATGGAGAGATTGATGATTGAGGCTTTTATGGAAAAATATCCTCACATCACAGTAAATATTATTGAAAGACCAACCATTCCAGGGACAACTGATGATATGAATTGGAATGACTTCCTAGCATCCCGGGCTTCAACGCAAACTTTACCTGATGTATTTATGGCTGACAATATCCCTCTCTATGTAATTAATAATTGGGCTTATAATCTTACTGATATTGCAAATAAAGATCCAGAGTTTTTAAATGTCAGTGTTGATATACGCGGTTCTTCAACATATGAAGGAAAAGTAATGGCCATTCCCTGTGCTGTTTTCTACGCTGGATATGTCATTAATAAAACTTTATATGATAATGCCAATGAAGATTATCCGACAGTTACATCAACCTTTGATGAATTAATAACAGCTACTAGAAACGTTGCAAAACATTCTAGTACAACAAATGATGGTGTTGTTGGCCTTGATGGTATAGAACATATTATTCATTGGTATCCAGCGCAATTGAATGAAGATTTTGGTTGGTTTACCTTAACTGACGAAGGTTTTAATTTAGATTCAAATGAATTTGTGGAAACTATGAATTTTTATCGACAATTACAAACCGATGAAACATTCGTCTATGATGCTCTTTTGTTGAAAGCTGCAGAAGAAGATTCACCGATTAATCTTGAAACAATTTTCCCAGAAGGAGATCAATTCAACAACGGTAATGTTGCTGCTAAATGGTTCTATTCATGGGACTTTGGTTATTTTCAAACTAAATTAGATGATGGAGAATTTATTTGGGATTTAGATTTCATTGGTACTCCTGTAGTTAACGGCAATAAACGTGTTCCTAGTGTAGCCGATTTCTTTGCTGTTGCTTCCAATACAAAGCACCCTGAAGAAGCTTATTTGCTTGCAAAATGGATGGGCTTTGGTAAGGAAGGTTATGCAAAACGTTTGGAATTAAGCAAAACTGTTCAAGGAATTTCTAAGGTTAACTTCCCACCATTACAAAGTGATGATGATTTACTAGATGGTTATTTTGAACTTTATCCTTCATTTTTAGGATTAAGAACAATTATTGAAAATGGTAAGGTTCTTATTGAACCACCGAAATATCTACCAGGATATAATGATGCCCGTTATCAAGGGACATATGATGCTGACAATAGAATGTTTGATATTATTGAAAAATTACGCTTTGGTGAAGTTCAGATTGCTGATATTGCTACAAAACTAAATCAACAAGCAAATGCTATCTATCAAGAAGCACGTTCTGCTTTTGATGCAGCCATAGAAAAAAGATAGTATCTTAAAAGTTAGGAGAATCCTTTTAGGATTCTCCTTAATTGATATTAGGAGGGAATATGAGGATATCTTTAAGAAAAAGAAGAATTATGGTGAATACAATTGTTCTTTCCACCATAATTGCAATCATAATCTTAATAATTGCCTTGAATGCTACAGGTAAAAAAGCAAGTCCAAGCCTAAGTGATATTGAGGCTGTTAGCAAAGAAGGATATTATACATCATATTTAGCATCCTATAGCGATAGTAGTAGTGAAGAAGAACATGATATTCCGCTTGTAAATACATCAATCCCAGATGATGAAATAGTTGATGGTCATTATCATTGGGAAACGGAAAGTTCAATTAGTTTTGAAGTAGAAGTTCAAAACCCAGGTTTTTATAATATCTACTTGGATTATCAAACAAGTTCTGATTCTTACATTTCGATTGGCTTATCAGTTAAAGTAAATGGCTCAATTCCCTATTATGAAGCCTCACAAATTACTTTAGATACTCTTTGGAGTGATGCAAATTCGTCAATTGGTGTTGATCGCTATGGTAATGATGTTAGTGCTTTACAAGAAGTATATAGCAAATGGCAAAAACAAGTATTACAAGATGCTAGTAGACTATATCCAAGGGGGTTAAAATTTTATCTAGAAAATGGAATTAATCAAATTGAAATTGAAAAAATTTCTGGAACCCTAGAACTTAGGGGAATAAGTATCTGTTCACCAAAGAAACTTCCTAGTTATAGTGAATATTTAAATAATAACTTAGAAACTGAAAACCCTTATCTTAAGCGTATTGAAGCTGAAGATATGGAATATAAAAACTCTTCAACAATCATTAGAGGAACAAATCGTGATGTTAACGTTCTTCCTTTTTCAAAAACAAAGTTAAAATTAAATGTTGTAGGGATTGATTCTTATCAAAAACCCGGGGAATCAGGAACTTGGAAAGTTGACATTAATAAACCTGGTTACTATCATTTAACTTTCAAAGTAAGTCAATTACGACAAAATTCAACTTCCTATCGAACTCTATATATCAATGGTGAAATTCCTTTTCAGGAAGCGGAACATCTTGCTTTTCCATATTTAAGCAAGTGGCAAAATATAACCTTACAAAGCTTACATGGCGAGAAGTTTTTATTCTATCTTGAACCAGGAGATGAAATAAGTTTAGTAGTAAACGGTAGTCCTTTTGTTAATGTAACTGATAAAATTATCGAAATATCTACAGCTATGACTAATTTAGGTTTAGATGTTACGAAAATAACTAGGAATAACATTGATAAGAATATTGATTGGGATATGCTTGAATATTTTCCGAATTTACCAGAAACCTTAGATATGTGGCAAAAAGAAATGAGTGACATTATTGATGTTTTACGGAAACTATATGGGTTTAGTAGTGACTCTCAAATTATTCAAGATATTAAATCTGCTCGCGATAAGATCAATACAATAGCTGAGGATATAAATGAATTACCAAGACGTTTAAACCTTTTGTCTAGAGGTTCATTTAGTGCTGTTCAAATGTTATCAACGCAAGTAGATAATATTTTAACTCAACCTTTGATTATTGATGCTCTCTATATTCATACTCCTGATCAAAAGCTTCCAAGTGCAAATGCAAGTTTCTTCCAAAAAACATGGATTTCCATAGCACGATTCTTTTTATCTTTTGTTGATCAATCTTATTCAGAAAAATCAGATCCGGATGAAATTGAAGTCTGGGTGAATCGTTCTCGCCAATATGTTGATTTAATTCAAAAAATTGCAGATGATTACTTTACTAAAGATACAGGTTTAAAAGTTAAGGTATCAATTATGAGTGATGATGGGAAACTTATTCTCGCAAATTCTGCTAACCAACAACCCGATATTGCTTTAGGAGTATCCAGTTGGATACCTGGTGAATATGGAATGCGGGGAATGCTCTATGATCTCACCGAAACTGAAGATTTTCGAGAAACTATAAAAGTATATAATCCTGAACAATTGGTACCGATGATATATGATGATAAACTCTATGGTTTACCAGAAACGGGGAATTTCTATGTATTACTATATCGAACAGATATAATTGATAAGCTAGATCTTCAAATTCCTAATACTTGGGATGACGTTTTGGATATGATTCCAATTCTTGAACGTTATGGAATGAGCTTTTATATCCCCTTCTCTAATGTTAGTTCTTTAAAGAGTTATGATACTACCTCACCTTTTATTCACCAATTTGAAGGTAAACTTTTTACCGATGATGGCTTAAAAGCAGCAGTAGATGATGAAAATACGATTAAAGCCCTAACATTCATTAGCGATTTATATCGTGAATATAGTCTTCCCTATCAAGTGACTAGCTTCTTCAATAGTTTCCGTTATGGAACGATGCCAATAGGTATTTGTGATTATGGAACATATTTACAACTAATCAATGCTGCATCGGAAATAAAAGGACTTTGGGATATTGCTTTAGTTCCAGGAGTTGAACAAAAGAGAATTAATTCGGAAACAAATGAAGAAGAGACCTATATTAATCGCTCAATGCCAGGTTCCCAACAATCAGGGATTATCTTTAATGATAGTAAAAAGAAAGCAGAAGCTTGGCAATTTCTTAAATGGTGGATGTCGACTGACACCCAAGTTCTCTTTGCTGATACTTTGGTTAACACCTTAGGTAGTCGTTATTTATGGAATAGTGCTAATATCGAAGCCTTTAGTCAATCTACTTGGCAAAAGGATCATAAAGAAGTTATTCTTGAACAATGGCAACACTTAAAAGAAGTGCCTAAAATACCAGGTAGTTATATTGTTGAGAGGGAAATAAGCAACTCTTTAAATAATGTAATCTTTTATGATGCTAATATTCGTAGTACACTTAGTGATTCTTTATTAAAAATGAATAAAGAAATAAGTAGAAAAATGAAAGAATTTGGTTATTTAAATAATGAAGGGAAAAGGATTAAGGTCTTTAAAATGCCTAATAGTGATGTCGTAAAGAGGTGGTTAGAAGATGAATAAAACTCTAACAAAAACTAAAGACTTCTTTAAACGTGAAAAAGAAGCTTTTAAGAAAGATAATAAAAAAGCATATCTTTTTACGCTTCCTTATGTTTTATGTTTTTTAACCTTTATCATAGTTCCAATCATCCTTGCCTTCATGTTATCTTTTACATCATATGATATGGTTAACTTCCCTAAGTTTAATGCCCTGAATAATTATCTATATCTCTTAACTAGCGATGAAGAATTTATGCGTTATATCTTACCAAATACGGTAATGTTTGCCCTAATTATAGGACCAGGAGGCTATATCTTATCCTTCTTTATGGCTTGGTGTCTTGCGCAATTCCCTCATCGTTTACGGACAGTACTAGCAGTAATCTTATATACACCTTCATTAACAGCAGGAATTACAATGTCTGTGGTTTGGAAGATATTTTTTGCTGGTGATGCCAATGGTTATTTAAATTATATCTTACTAGATTTAGGATTAATTGTGGAACCAATTGTCTTTTTACAAGATCCAAATTATCTCTTTCCAATTATGATTATAGTTGCTTTATGGGGAAGTATGGGAGTTGGCTTCTTAGCAATGTTAGCAGGGATTTTAAATGTCCCTAAGGAATTATATGAAGCAGCTTATATTGATGGTATGAAAAGCCGTTTTCAAGAAATTATTCATATTACAATTCCTTCAATCAAACCACAAATGCTTTTTGGTGCTGTTATGGCCATAGTTGGTGCCTTTAGTACGGGTGCTATTGGAGTTGAATTATCGGGGTCAAATCCAACCCCGAATTATGCAGGTTCCTTAATTGTGAACCATATAGATGATTTTGGCTTTATCCGTTATGATATGGGCTATGCAGCTGCACTCTCAGTTGTTCTTTTAATCATCATTTATCTCTTTAGTAAATTAGCTTATAAATTATTTGGAGAAAAGGAGTAGCGATATGATGAAACGAAACTTTGAACCAGTAAAAATAAATCCTAAAAGATTTCATTTAAATCAAATTCCGTTTTTGGCAATTGTCCTTCCTTTTGCTGCTTTATTGATGTTGCCTTTGCTCTATATCTTTAATCATGCCTTTAAACCATTTGACGAATTAATCGAATATCCACCTCGTTTTTTGGTGAGAAGACCAACTGCAGATAATTTCATTGAATTATTTCGGACAGCAACAACAACGGGCATTCCTGTATCTCGATATCTCTTTAATAGTTTGGTTATAACTTTATCTGTTGTTTTTTTAACTATCTTGTTAACAACAATGACGGGTTATGCTTTATCAAAAATGAAGTTTCACGTTAAGAAAATCCTTTTTGAGATTAATACCATTGCGATGATGTTTGTAGGAACAGCCTTAGTTATTCCTCGTTATTTAGTAATTGAAAAACTGGGTTTAATTGATAATTTCTTTGCTCATATCATTCCTGTTTTAGCAGTTCCGGTTGGTTTATTTTTGGTTAAACAATTTATTGATCAAGTTCCCAATGAATTAATTGAATCAGCAAAAATAGATGGTGCTGGCGATTTTACAATCTATTGGAAGATCATTATGCCTTTAATTAAACCAGCGATTGCAACGGTAGCTATTTTAACTTTCCAGTCGGTCTGGAATAATGCCGCCATTTCTGCAACCTATATTAACTCGGATTCTTTAAAGACTTTTGCTTATTATATGACAACTTTTGCTTCCAGTTCCAATGTTGTTGCTGGACAAGGAATGAGTGCTGCTGCTTCCTTGATTATGTTTGTTCCTAATTTGATTATATTCATCATTATGCAAAACAAAGTAATGAATACAATGTCACATTCAGGGATTAAGTAGGTAGCAAAAATGAAGAAAATATATATATTCTTTTTAAGTATCTTAGTTTTCTCAACGCTTGCTTTTAGTAGCGATGTTAAAGCAAGTTCCTTTGCTAGTTCGGGAGTTCCTTATCAAACTTATACCTTAGGTGAATATGGAAGAGTTATTCCAACCCAAACTGCTTACCTTCCAGTTGGTGTTTATGGAAGCGAGCTTAGTTTAAATAATCCTCAAGATATTTATTATAGTAATGAAAAGTTTTATATTGCTGATACAGGTAATAAAAGAATTCTTGTTTTGAATCTTAGTGGAGAAATAATTAAAGAAACGAAACTAGATGAATTTAAGACGCCAACGGGGGTATTCGTAAAAGACTATATTTATGTAGCTGATAAAGAAGCTAATGCTGTTTTTAAAATTGATTACAATACCGATGAAATTGTTCAAACGATAACAAAACCAACTTCACCAATTTTTGGTCAAAATAATAATTTTTTACCAACTAAAGTAGTTGTAGGTAGTAATGACTCAATTTATATTGTTGGCGAAGGTTCCACTAGCGGTATTATTCAAGTTAATTATGCTGGTGAATTTATCGGTTATTTAGGGATTAACACTGTTGAAGTAAGCTTTCGTAAATGGCTTTATAATCTTTTTGTAAAAGAAAAAGATTTAGCTGCTAGTCAACCACCTTCACCAACAAATATTGCTTTGGGTGAAAAAGGGTCAATACTGACAACTAATGTAAATGTAAAAGAAACATTTAAACGCTTAAATATCTCTGGCATAAATACCCTTTATGATAGTACTATTTATCCTACTACACAATTAGCTGATATTTGGATGAATGATGAAAACTACATCTATATGGTTAGTAGCAGTGGTGAAGTTTATGAATATGATGCTAATGGTAATTTTCTCTTTTTGTTTCAAACAAAAGATGTAAGTCATAAGCAAACCCTTGGTCTTACAGCAAATCCAAGTGGGATTGTTTCCGATTCTAGCGGAAATCTTTATATTTTAGATAAAAACAATAATAATATCCAGATTTACCAAAGAACAGTTTTTGTGAATTTGGTTCATGAAGCAGTAACTCTTTATAATAATGGTCATTATTTGGAGTCAAAACCAATTTGGGAGGAGATTCTTCGTCAAAACACTTCTTTTGCTTTAGCGCATTCAGCCTTAGGTTCTGCTCTAACTAAGGAAGGAAAACATCAAGAAGCACTGTCAGAATTCTTTGCTGCGAAAGATTATAATGGTTATTCTAATGCTTTTTGGGAAATTCGGAATACTGCCATTCAAGAGAACTTATCTTTATGGCTACTTATCTTTGTTTTAGTTTTCTTTTCAATCTTTATTTTTGTTAGAATTTTTAGAAAAGTACCAGCTTATAATAAGTACTTAGATATTAAAGAGAAAGTAAAAACGAAGAAAACCTTTGGAGAAATTCTCTTATCGCTTAAGATTATGAGAAAACCAAGTGATGTTGTCTATTTTGTTAAGAGGAAAGAAAAAGGAAGTTATCTATCCGGCGCTATTGTGTTTTTTGCTTTTCTAATAGTATATCTAATAAATATTTATGGATCAGGATTCCTTTTTAGAAATCCTAATACAAACAGTATCTTTATTGAAGCATTAACAATTAGTGGTGTTTTTCTGCTCTATGTAATTATGAATTATTTAGTTAGCACTTTTTCTGATGGTGAAGGAAGACTGAAGGATGTCTTTGTTATTTCCGCATATAGCCTCATGCCTTTTATTATCTTAACCCTTCCTATGACCTTATTATCACATATTTTAACTTTTAATGAGGCACCAATTCTTTCTTTCTACAATAATGTTATTTTAGTTTACACAGCAGTTCTCTTAATATATTCCATTAAAGAGGTTCACAATTATACTTTTTGGGAAACGGTAAAAAGCATTATCTTAATTCTTTTTGGAATTTTAATTACTGTTTTGATGGGATTATTGATTTATTCCTTTATTGGTCAAGTTTATGATTTCATTGTATCAATCATCAAGGAGGTAATTTATCGTGAATAAAAAAATTACATATCGATTAATTCTTTTATTTCTGTCTTTCTTTTGTTCCTTGATGGTTATTTCTGTCTTTTCTAAAAGTAAATATACGGATATTGATCTCCCGTCCTTTACGGAGATTTCAAGATTTGTTAATTCAAACCGTTATACTCAAGTAGATTCTGCTGAGGAAGCAATAACTCAAGAGCCTAATCCTGAAAGTGTAGAAATTAGTACAGATATGGGAACAGTTTATGTGGATGAAGAAGCTTTGTCTTTTCAGTTTTTCAATGAGAATAGTTACTTATGGTCATCAACTGTTGATTATGATAGTGAAGAAGCTTCTTTAAACAAAACTTGGCAAAAGAAAGTTCGGAGCGCAATCTGGATTGAATCCTATAATTCTACATCAACTAATCTAGCAACTTTTGAAGAATATGTTTTAAGCGATGGAACAACCAAAACAATTAAATATCTTGAAAACGGCTTTGAATCAAGAATTCTTTTTGGTCGTTCACGAATATCTTTGCTATTACGTGTTAGCTTTACAAGTGAAGGTATTATTGTAGAAGTACCTTTTGAGGAAATAAAAGAAGGTGAACAGTATAAACTATCTTCAGTTACAATTTACCCGTTTTTTGGAGCAGTGTTAGAAGATAGTATTCCTGGTTATGTCTTTGTTCCCGATGGTGTCGGCGCTTTGGTTCGCTATCAACAAAAGGATGAAAGTATCATTTCCAATTATCAAAAGGAAATCTATGGTCGCAATCCAAGTTATAATATCGAGAGCAATTTGAATTACTTCACTAATGAAGGCAGTAACATTTATGCTCCTGTTTATGGATTCGTTCATGGAATTAATCAAAATGCAATTTTTGCTCATATTCTCGAGTCAGCAGAATATGGAAGTTTGAATATCAATTATGCTGGAAAAACGATAGCCTTTACAACTGTTTTTCCTAAGTTTGTCTATCGTCGTACCTATCGACAGCCAACCAATAAAGCTGGAGGAACTATATCTTTAATTCAAAAAGAGATGAATTATATTGATATTAAAATTCAGTATCATTCGCTTGTTGGTGATGATGCTAATTATATTGGAATGGCAAAAACCTATCGCGATAGTATTTCTAAGCTTAAAGGTAATAAAACCTTGGCAAAAAACATTCCCTTAAAACTGGAAACAATCGGTTTAGAAAGAACTGAAGGTTTAGTTTTTGATGAGATTATCGTGATGACAAAGTTTTCTGAGTTTAATAAAATAATTAACGATCTAAAAGAAGAAGGCATTGATAATCTTGTAGCTGTGATGTCAGGTATAACCAAGAGTGGGTCTACTTGGAGCGCCCCTAATTATAGAAAGATTTCTAGTCGCTTAGGAAGATCAAAAGATTTACGAGAGTTAATTGCTAGTGTTAATGATTTCTATTTTCTAGGAGAGTTTGTAAAAGCGAGCAGTAAAGGTCGAGGTTATAGTGAATATTCTGATTTAGCGAAAAAGATTAATGATCAAATATATCAATATCAAAATTATAATGACAAAAGTTATTTGTTGAAACATCAAAAAACCTTAGATTTGTTTCGTAAGAGTACTAGTTCTTTAAGGGAATATGGAAATTTAGGTTTTGCACTCCCTACTTTGGGAAATTTGCTTTACGCAGATTTTAAAAACAAAGTATATTTAGAAGATGCAATTAATTTGTATCAAGATATGTTAAAGGAAAGTGAAGGTAAGGTTGCCCTTTACAATGCTAATGATTACCTCTTCCCTTATATTGATGCTTATTTTGATTTTCCAATGTATTCTAGTCAATATTTACAATTTACCGATACGGTTCCTTTTCTAGCAATAGCCTTAAGAGGAGAACTTGATCTCTTTGATGCCAATGCAAATTTCTATGCTTATGCAAGAGATGAATTGTTAAGATTAATTGATTATGGTATTTATCCTTCTTTTATTATTACTGAAAATTCATCCCGTGAACTTCAAGAAACACCTCTTGAATATATTTATACATCGCAGTATCGTGATTTAAGAAGTTCAATAATAACTTACTATGATTTTGTTAATAAGGCTTTAAAATATGTGATTAACCAAAAAGTAATTGCTAGAGAAGTAATTCAATCAGGTTGTTTTCTAACAAGGTATGAAAACGGAATTGAAATAATTGTAAATTATAATGACAATATTGTAAATTATCAAGGAATAGATATTTTAGAAAAAAACTATTTG
>JGI24503J29689_10063729_pt1 | contig 16166 bp, 31 predicted proteins | sample BioPla3RNA2_FD_29689 | JGI IMG/M metagenome (IMG submission 29689)
TTATGATGGCCAAAGGTATTCTTGGCAAGAAATTGGGCATGACCCAGATTTTCAATGCAGACGGTTTCTTAATTCCTGTCACTGTCATCGAAGCTGGCCCATGTACCGTAGTTCAGAAGAAAACTGAGGAAACTGACAGCTATAATGCAGTTCAGCTCGGTTTTGGCGATAAAAGAGAGAGGCTCTTCAACCAACCGCAGAAGGGGCACTTTGCGAAAGCAGGTGTGAAGCCGAAGCGTTATCTCAAAGAGATTAGATTTGAATCTGATGAAGATTTCGCCAAGCTGAATGTGGGCGACGAAGTGCGGGTAGATATCTTTTCCGAAGGGGAAAAGGTAGATGTAACCGGGAAGACCAAAGGTAAGGGTTTCCAGGGTCCCATTAAGCGCCACGGCCAAGGCCGAGGCCCGATGAGCCACGGTTCTAAGTATCACCGGGGCGTTGGTTCCTTAGGGTCCATTGACCCAGCCCGGGTCTTTAAGGGGCGGAAACTACCAGGCCGGATGGGCGGGCAACGGAGAACCGTTCAGAGCCTGGAAGTAGTTAAGGTCGATGCAGACCGCAATCTGCTTCTGGTGAAGGGTGCGGTACCTGGAGTAAAGGGAAGCCTCGTGATTGTACGCAGTGCTGTGAAGAACTAAAGACTAGATGAAGAGAGGAGGCTGCAATCATGCCGAAAGTGGCCGTTTATAATATTGAAGGCAAGCAAGTTGGTGAGCTTGAACTAAACGATGCTGTTTTTGGAGTCGAGATTAACCAAGAACTTCTGCACAAGGCCGTTCTTAGGCAATTAGCCAATCGCCGGCAGGGTACTGTGGCCACAAAGAGTAGAGGGCTGGTTCGAGGCGGCGGGCGCAAGCCTTGGCGGCAGAAGGGTACAGGCCGGGCACGGCAAGGCAGCATTCGGTCACCCCAGTGGGTGGGCGGCGGCGTAGTCTTCGGGCCAACTCCCCGTGATTTCGCTTTTTATCTGCCGAAAAAAGCACGCCGGGCCGCGTTAAAGTCTGCCTTGACAGCAAAGGTCCAGGCCGGCGATTTCGTGGTCGTGGATCGGCTGGCAGTAAACGAGCCCAAGACCAAGGTCATGGCGGGTATCTTAAGTAACCTGGGTGCCGCGCGGAAGCCCCTCGTGGTGACCAGCGAATGGGATAAGAACGTGGAGCTTTCCACTCGGAATATCCCTGGCGCCGTAGTGGCCAAGTCCATGGGTTTGAACGTGTATGATGTGCTCAACGCACACAAGATGGTGATTACGAAGGACGCTGTACTCAAGCTAGAGGAGGTGCTTGCATAATGGATGCCCGGGATATTGTGATTAGGCCGATCATCACTGAGAAAAGCACCGATATCATGGCGACGCAGAATAAGTACACCTTCCAAGTTGACTTGAGGGCTAACAAGACCCAAATCAAGGAAGCAGTGGAAGAACTCTTCAAAGTTAAGGTCCGCAAGGTAAACACCTCACGTGTGCGCGGCAAGATGCGCCGGATGGGTATGACTCAAGGTCGGAAGCCAGATTGGAAAAAGGCTGTTGTTACCCTTGAGCCCGGCCACACCATTGAGGTCTTTGAAGGACTATAGGGAGGTACGGAAACATGGCAGTTAAGAAGTATAAACCGACCACTCCGGGCCGGCGCAGCATGACTGTGTCAACTTTTGAAGAGATTACCAAGAAAGAGCCGGAGAAGTCGTTGGTTGTTAGTCTAACCAGCAGCGGTGGCCGCAATGCCCAAGGCCGGATTACCACTCGCCACCGGGGCGGCGGCCATAAGCGGAAGTACCGTATCATCGACTTTAAGCGCAACAAAGATGGCGTTCCAGCTAAAGTTGCAGCTATTGAATACGATCCCAACCGCACTGCCCGCATTGCCCTCCTGCACTATCTGGATGGGGAAAAGCGCTACATTCTCGCTCCTGTGGGCCTTAGCGTTGGAGACATGGTTGAATCTGGCCCGCAAGCGGACATCAAGCCTGGCAACGCTCTGCCTCTGGAGAACATCCCTGTTGGAACCATCGTTCACAACATCGAACTTCAACCAGGCAAAGGCGGCCAGCTGGTTCGCTCAGCAGGCGGCTCGGCTCAGTTGATGGGTAAGAGCGGAAACTATGCTACCCTCCGGCTTCCTTCAGGAGAATTCCGCATGGTTCTGCTGCGGTGCCGTGCTACCGTTGGCCAAGTGGGGAACGTTGAGCACGAGAACATCGTGATTGGTAAGGCAGGCCGGTCTCGGTACCTGGGCAAGAGGCCCCACGTCCGCGGCGTTGCTATGAACCCAGTGGACCACCCCCACGGCGGTGGAGAAGGCAGAGCTCCTGTTGGTATGCCAGGACCTGTTACACCTTGGGGTAAGCCTGCACTTGGTAGACGGACTCGTAAGAAGAAGCTCAGCGATCGTCTGATCGTAAGGCGGCGCAAACGGTAAGAACGGTTCTCTACGAGGAGGTGTAGAAATGGGTAGATCACTGAAAAAGGGTCCTTTCGCCGACGCTCACTTGCTGAACAAAGTTCGTGAGATGAACGAAAAGGACGACAAAAAGGTTATCAAGACTTGGTCGCGGCGGTCCACCATTTTCCCTGAAATGGTCGGCCATACTATTGCCGTTCATGACGGACGCAGGCACGTGCCGATTTATATCACCGAGGAAATGGTTGGGCACAAGTTAGGCGAGTTTGTTCCCACCAGGACCTTCCGGGGGCACGCAGGCAGCGAGAAGTCTTCGCGTAGATAAGTAGAACGGGGGATAGAACATGATTGAGGAAAGGAAAGCCAAAGCGATTGCTAGGCATGTCCGGATTTCGCCACGCAAGGCACGCCAAGTAATCGACTTGATCCGGGGTAAAGACGTGCAAGAGGCACTGACTATCCTGCGCTTTACACCAAAGGCTGCTTCTCCCATTATTGCCAAGGTGGTGCGCAGTGCCATGGCCAATGCTGAGAACAACCATGAGATGGATGTGGATTCACTGTATGTCTCCGATTGCTATGTTGACCAAGGCCCTATCTTAAAGCGGATTCGGCCCCGGGCCAGGGGAATGGCAGACAGGATTCGGAAGCGTACAAGTCACATTACAGTGATTTTGCGGGAAAAGGAGGAGTAGGTGCGTGGGTCAAAAAGTACACCCGGTAGGGTTTAGACTTGGCATAGTCAAGGAATGGGAAAGCAAGTGGTACGCCAACAAGCGTGAATACGCCGATTTGCTCCATGAAGACCTGAAAGTTCGGCGCCTGATCAAGCAGCGCTTCTATACCGCAGGTGTTTCCAGGATCGAAATCGAGCGCGCGGCAAACCGTGCTAAGATCACCATCCACACTGGCCGGCCCGGTATGGTTATCGGGAAGGGCGGTTCTGAAGTAGATAAACTTCGCAAGGATCTGGAGAGCATCACCGGTAGGCAGATCCAAGTCAATATTGTGGAAATTAAGCATCCTGAACTCGATGCTCAGTTGGTGGCGGAGAACATCGCCTTCCAGTTAGAGCGGCGGATTTCCTTCAGAAGGGCAATGCGCCAGGCTCAACAACGGGCCATTCGGTTAGGTGCGAAGGGTATTAAGGTAGCAGTCTCTGGCCGTTTAGGCGGTGCAGAAATTGCCCGGACAGAATGGAACCCAGAGGGTTCGGTTCCCCTGCACACCCTGAGAGCAGATATTGACTACGGTTTCGCCGAGGCAAAGACCACATTCGGTCAGATCGGTGTCAAAGTATGGATCTACCGGGGCGAGATTCTCCCAGAAAGAGTAGATAAGAAGGCTAAGGGGGGCAATTAACTGATGCTGATTCCAAAACGCGTCAAGTATCGCCGAGTCCACCGTGGCCGCATGACAGGCAAAGCTCAGCGTGGGTCCACTGTAACGTTCGGGGAATACGGCCTGCAAGCTCTAGAGCCAGGTTGGATTAAGAATACACAAATTGAAGCAGCTCGTGTTGCAATGACTCGTCACATTCGCAGGGGCGGAAAGGTCTGGATTCGGATCTTCCCTGACAAGCCAGTCACCAAGAAGCCCGCGGAAACACGGATGGGTTCTGGAAAGGGCGCTCCCGAGTTTTGGGTAGCCGTAGTTAAGCCCGGAAGAATCATGTTCGAAATCGGCGGCGTAAGTGAAGAGTTAGCTCGGGAAGCCATGGAGTTGGCAGCCCACAAGCTCCCAGTCAAGTGCAAGTTCGTATCTCGTGCGATGGCAGGTGGTGATGCGAATGAAGGCTAAAGAGATGCGCAACTTATCAGTCAGTGAGTTGGAACAAAAGCTCGCGGAGTTGAAGGAAGAGCTCTTTAACCTGCGGTTTCAACTGGCAACAGGCCAGCTAGACAATCCCATGCGCATCCGCGATGTGCGCCGGGACATTGCTCGGGTAAAGACACTTATCCGGGAACGGGAGTTAAACATTAGGCGGGCTTAAGAAACCCTTGAGGAACTGCGAAGGGAGGAGCAAGAGTGAGCGAAGAGAGACGCAATAGACGGACCCGTGTGGGCACTGTCGTTAGCGATAAAATGGATAAGACCGTTGTAGTGAGCGTTGAGCGTGTAATCCGCCATCCCCTGTACGGCAAGACGATGCGCCAAACAGTGAAGTTTAAGGCGCACGACGAGAACAACGAGTGCAGCATCGGGGATCGGGTGCGCATTATGGAGACCAGGCCCCTCAGCAAGGATAAGCGGTGGCGGGTCATGGAAATCGTGGAGAAAGCTCGCTAGCATAAACCTGAGTCTGGTGAAGGGAAGGAGGAGCTGTAGTGATCCAACAAGAGAGTCGGCTAAAGGTCGCAGACAATACCGGAGCACGCGAGATTCTTTGCATTCGAGTGCTTGGTGGATCGAAACGGCGCTACGCCGGTGTTGGTGATGTAATCATTGCTACCGTAAAGAGCGCAGTACCAGGCGGCGTAGTCAAGAAGGGCGATATCGTCCGGGCCGTGGTTGTCCGCACCAAGAAGCAGTACAACCGTCCAGATGGCTCATTTATTCGGTTCGATGAAAATGCAGCTGTGATTATAAACGATCAGAACAATCCGCGAGGCACCCGTATCTTCGGGCCAGTTGCCCGGGAACTGCGGGAGAAGGACTTCATGAAGATTGTCTCTTTAGCTCCTGAGGTTCTGTAGAAGAAAGGAGGATGGGAAATGAGCAAAGTCCATGTGAAAAGCGGCGATCGGGTTTTCGTTCTCGCCGGGGATGACGCAGGTAAGCGCGGCAAGATTTTGGAAGTTTTACCCCGCTCTGGGAAAGTCATTGTGGATGGGGTAAACATCCAAAAGAAGCATACTCGTCCGACTCAAACGAATCCTCAGGGTGGCATTGTGGAGAAGCCTGGCCCGATTGACGCTTCCAACGTTGCTTTGGTCTGCCCAAGTTGTAATAAGCCTACTCGTGTGAGCAATGTGCGGTCGGAGAGCGGCAAGCTTACACGTCAATGCAAGCGCTGTGGAAAGTCCATCGACTAGACTCCGTTGGTGAAGGGGGGAGTAGCTCTTGGTACGCTTCAAAGAAAAGTACAGAACAGAAGTGGTGCCTGCCATGATGGAACGGTTCGGTTACAAGAACGTCATGGAGGTACCTCGTTTTGAGAAAATTGTATTGAACATCGGCTGTGGAGACGCCGTTGGCGACCCGAAAGCCCTGGAAGGTGCTGTGCGGGACCTAGAAGCCATTGCTGGACAGAAGCCAATCATCACCCGGGCGAAAAAGTCCGTTGCCGCATTTAAGATTCGTGAAGGCATGGCGATTGGGTGCAAGGTGGACATCCGTGGTGACAGAATGTTTGAGTTCCTCGATCGGCTGATCAGCGTCACTCTGCCGCGGATCCGTGACTTCAGAGGAGTCTCTTCTAAATCGTTCGACGGGCGCGGCAATTACAGCCTCGGCCTTAGGGAACAGCTGGTTTTCCCAGAAATCGAGTACGACAAGATTGACAAAGTGCGGGGCTTGGAAGTTGTGGTTGTCACCACAGCTAAGACCGACGAAGAGGCATATGAACTCTTGAAGCTCATGGGAATGCCGTTTAGAAGCTGAAAGGAGAGATAGTGTGGCGAAGACATCGAAGATCCTCAAAGCGCAGCGTGCGCCCAAGTTCAAGGTGCGCCAGGTTAACCGCTGCCGGATTTGCGGTCGCCCCCGCGGCTATATGCGCCGCTTTCAGATGTGCCGTGTGTGCTTCAGGAAGTTAGCCAACGAAGGCCAAATTCCAGGAGTAACCAAGGCCAGCTGGTAGAAACGTTTCATCCGAAAGGAGGTTTCCAGTATGGTAATGACCGATCCAATCGCCGATATGCTCACTCGCATTCGGAACGCCAATTCCGTGAAACATGACTCGGTGGATATTCCCGGTTCCAAACTGAAGGTGGAGTTGGCCCGAATCTTAAAGGATGAAGGATTCATTCGGGAATATAAGGTTATAGATGATGGAAAGCAAGGGATCCTGCGGGTGTACCTCAAGTACACACCTCAAAAGGGACAGGTAATCCAAGGGCTGAAGCGGATCAGCAAGCCTGGACTGCGGGTTTACGCGAACAAAGACGAGATTCCCCGTGTCTTAGGCGGCCTTGGCATCGCCATTTTGTCCACTTCGCAGGGAGTTATCACAGATAGAGAAGCCCGCAAGCAGGGCGTGGGCGGAGAAGTAATCTGCTACGTATGGTAAGGGGGGAAAGACATGTCTAGAATTGGGAAGCTGCCAATCGCCATCCCAGCAGGGGTCGAAGTTAAGATCGATGGCAACACCATCAGCGTCAAAGGGCCTAAGGGCGAGCTGACAAAGGAACTTCATCCTGCCATGATCGTAGAGCAAGAGGACGGCGCCATTGTGGTCAAGCGTCCAAGCGATGAGAAGGAGCACCGTTCTCTGCACGGCCTTACCCGGACCCTGGTTGCTAACATGGTGCAAGGCGTAACTCAGGGCTTCTCCCGCAACCTGGAGATTGTGGGTGTGGGTTACAGGGCCTCTAAGCAGGGCAGCAAGTTGGTCTTGTCACTCGGCTACTCCCATCCCATCGAGGTGGAGCCGGCGCCGGGTATCGAGATAGATGTACCTACCCCCACTAGGATCACTGTCCGGGGTATCGATAAGGAACTAGTGGGTCAGACAGCAGCTAACATTCGTGACTTCCGCCGGCCTGAGCCGTATCTCGGGAAGGGTATCCGCTATGAAGGAGAACGGATCCGCCGGAAAGCTGGTAAGGCTGGTAGGGTATAGGGTAACTAGTTTGGGAATAAGGATGGTGAGATAGATGGCCAAGTTTAATCGGGAGCTGGCACGGAAACGGCGGCACCTTCGCCTCCGCAAGAAGATCAGCGGAACCGCGCAGCGTCCCCGTTTGTCGGTGTATCGCAGCCTGCGCCATATTCATGCACAGATTATTGATGACACGACTGGTCACACACTAGTTGCCGCTTCTTCCGCCGAGCCTGAGCTGAAAGGGAAGCTGGCAAATGGCGGTAACAAAGAAGCCGCAAAACAGGTGGGCCTTGTACTTGCCCAGCGGGCCAAGGAAAAGGACATCAGCAAGGTTGTGTTTGATCGGGGCGGATATATTTATCACGGTAGAATCGCGGCTCTCGCTGAGGGAGCACGTGAGGGCGGCCTGGAATTTTAACAGCGAGGGAGGGAAGTAAGCTTGGCAAAACGAATTGAAGCAAGTGGAGTAGAACTCGAAGAGCGTTTGGTGAGCATCAATCCTGTTTCTAAGACTGTTAAAGGCGGCAGGAAACGTTCTTTCAGCGCCCTTGTGGTTGTGGGTGACCGCAACGGCCGAGTCGGAGCGGGACTTGGCAAGGCCCGGGAAGTTTCGGAGGCTATTCGGAAAGCAACTGAAGCCGCGAAGCGGAATATGATTGAAGTGCCCATCGTTGGTACCACCATCCCGCATCCAGTTACCGAGAAGTTCTCTGGAGCGAAGGTTATGCTGAAACCAGCTTCGGAAGGTACTGGAGTTATTGCGGGCGGTCCCGTGCGCGCCGTTTTAGAGTGCGCAGGGGTACAGGACATCTTGACAAAGTCCCTTGGTTCTGCCAACCCCATCAACGTGGTACGCGCAACTCTCAAAGGTATCGAGAGTCTGCGGACAGTAGCAGATGTGGCCCGCCTTCGTGGTAAGAATCCCGGAGAAATCTTGGGTTAGGGGGCGAATGTTGTGGCAAAATTGAAAATCAAGTACGCGAAAAGCGCCATTGGCTATGCAAAAGACCAAAAAGACACCATTGCCGCTTTGGGCCTTTCCAAGCTGGGCAGTGAGGTAGTTCATGAAGACACCCCTGCCATCCGGGGCATGGTGCGAAAAGTACGCCATCTTGTTGAAGTAGAAGAAGTAAACAGCTAGAGGGGGTGTAAACGTGCGGATTCATGAACTGCAGCCTGCTGAAAACAGCCGCACTGCACGGAAGCGGGTCGGTCGCGGTATCGGTTCAGGACTAGGCAAGACATCTGGCAGGGGCCAGAAGGGACAGCGTTCCCGTTCTGGCGGTGGCAAGGGCCCTTACTTTGAAGGCGGTCAAATGCCCCTGGTACGGCGCCTGCCCAAGCGGGGATTCACTAATATATTCCAACGGCAATTTGCTGAGGTAAACGTGGGTGACTTGAACCGGTTTGCACCTGGAACTGTGGTCACTCCCCAACTCTTGCAGGAGTCAGGGCTAATTAAAAGCGTTAAGGATGGTATCAAGATTCTTGGCAGCGGTGAGATCAAGCATGCACTGACGGTGCAGGCTCATGGTTTTACAAAATCGGCGGCAGCCAAAATCCAAGAGGCTGGCGGCCAAGTTGAGGTGATCTAGTTGCTGGACGCTTTAAGAAACGCCATGCGCATTCCTGACCTGCGCCGGAAGATCATCTACACAGCGGCTATGCTGGCCATCTACCGGGTCGGGTCGTTCATTCCCGTTCCAGGCGTAAATGCTGCCGCATTGGCACAGGAGCTTGGCATTGACGGGGGGAACATCTTCGGTTTCCTCAACCTGTTTACAGGTGGTGCGTTGGCTCGTTTTACGGTGTTTGCCCTTGGAGTAAGCCCGTACATTACTGCCTCCATTGTGCTAAACCTCTTGACGATCGTCATTCCTAAGCTGGAAGAGCTGTCGAAAGAAGGCCCAGAGGGGCGGAAAATTATCTCCCAGTACACGCGTTATGCCACAGTGGTCCTTGCCTTGGTTCAAGCATTGGCAACCACACTGATGGCTCGGGCGTGGGGCGTAACCACTAACCCTGGGTTCTTTGGTTTGGCGCTCATCACCATCACTTTGGTTGCAGGCACGTCTTTCCTCATGTGGATCGGCGACAAGATTTCGGAAAAAGGGATCGGCAACGGTATTTCCATGCTGATCTTTATCGGAATCATAGCTGAGCTGCCCACCATGGTGGTAAACTCCATCAGAGCCGTCGGCGAGGGTGGAGTAAGTGCTTTGAGCCTAATTCTGTATCTCATCATCACCGTTGCCATCATTGCAGCAGTAGTCATGGTCACTCAAGGCCAACGCCGCATCCCCGTCCAGTATGCCAAGCGCATCGTGGGGCGGAAGGTTTACGGCGGGCAGTCTACGCACATTCCCTTGAAGGTGAACCAGGCTGGCGTGATTCCAGTGATCTTCGCCTCGTCTGTCTTAACCTTCCCGCTGACGCTGACGCAGTTTGTGCCAGCGCTGGATTTCATTAACAAGTGGTTGGGATACGGCAGTTTTGGCTACAACGTGATTTTTGTGCTATTGGTCATTTTCTTCACGTACTTCTATACTGCAGTGACTTTCAACCCCATTGAAGTCGCTGACAACATGAAGAAGAACGGAGGCTATATACCAGGCCTTCGTCCAGGCAGGCCAACGGCAGATTACTTGGATCGGGTGTTGACCCGCATTACTCTGCCCGGTGCCATTTTCTTGGCGTTCGTTGCGGTGCTGCCATCACTTGTGGCTATCATTACCCGGGTACCCACCAACCTTCTCTATTTCGGAGGAACTGGCATTCTGATCATGGTTGGCGTTGCGCTCGAGACGATGCAGCAGATCGAAGCCCACCTGCTGATGCGGCATTATGAAGGGTTCCTGAAGTAGAAGGAGGAAATTTGACAATGCGCTTGGTATTGCTAGGCCTACCGGGTGCGGGAAAGGGCACTCAGGGAGAACACATTACTGAGAAATACGGTATCCCGCACATTTCCACGGGAAGCCTTATTCGGGAGGCGGTGGCCTCTGGTTCGCCGCTGGGTCAGGAAGCCAACGGCTACATCTCCAAAGGAAACCTCGTCCCCGATGAACTGGCCATTAGGATTATCCATGAACGCTTGCAGGCGCCAGATTGCGCAGGCGGGTGGATCTTGGATGGCTTTCCCAGGACGGTTAGGCAAGCAGTCTTCCTTGATGAACAGCTTGCCCTGAGCAACTCTGGAGTGCAGATCGCCCTGGATATCCGCATCACTCCTGAGGAGGCAGTTCGCAGGATTTCCCAGCGGCGTGTGTGCAGTCAGTGCGGTGCTGTTTATCATCTCACTTACTACCGGGCAAAGGGCAAGGGAGTTTGTGACAAATGCGGCGGTGATTTAATCCAACGTTCAGATGATACGGTGGAAACCGCCCGGAATCGTTTGGATGTCTACATGGTGCAGACCCATCCAGTGGTGCATTACTATGCCCAGAGCGGCCGGTTGTACAGCGTGGATGGGGAAGCGGCCATTAAAGATGTGTTTGCTGATGTGGATAGCCTGATTTCCCGGTTTGCTGAGCCTACCGCCGAAGAATCTGTAGGTGGTGCCCGGTGATTATCCGCAAATCCGCCGATGAGCTGCGGGCAATGCGCAAGGCAGGTTTGGTGGTGGCCAGAGCTCACGAACTCGTTCGGGAAATGATCCGCCCCGGAGTGACAACTCTCCAGATCGACCAAGCGGTGGAAGAGTTCCTCCGGAAAGAAGGTGCGATTCCAGCGTTCAAAGGCTACCACGGTTACCCTGCCACCATTTGTGCTTCCGTCAACGAGGTGGTTGTGCACGGGATCCCCTCAGCCGAAGAGGTTTTAGAAGAGGGATCCATTGTGGCAGTGGATATCGGGGCGTTTGTCGATGGTTTCTGCGGTGACAGTGCCTGGACATACCCTGTGGGGGAAGTGAACGGGAATGTCCATGCTTTGCTGCAGGTAGGCGAAGAGGCACTTTACCGCGGCATCGCTCAGGCAGTTGAGGGGAACCGCCTCTCTGATATATCTCATGCTGTCCAACAATATGCTGAAAGTTACGGGTTCTCTGTGGTGCGGGATTTTGTGGGGCACGGCATAGGCCGGGAAATGCATGAAGAGCCTCAGATCCCAAACTTCGGCCCTCCTGGGCGGGGACCGCGGCTGAAGGTGGGAATGACGTTGGCCATCGAGCCGATGATCAACGCCGGCGGCTACCACGTGGAGGTGCTCCAGGACAACTGGACTGTGGTTACCCGAGACGGGAGCTGGTCGGTGCATTTCGAGCACACTGTAGCGATAACCGATGATGGCCCGCGGATCCTCACAAGTCTGCAGGAGTGATTGAATGGGACTCTTAAGCGTAGGACAGTTAGTGACCTCAAGAGCAGGAAGAGACTCTGGGAGAAAATATGTGGTGGTTGGCTTTGATGAGTCAGGATACGTGTTGGTGGCCGATGGGCACATTAGGAAGCTCAGCCGGCCAAAGCGGAAGAACACAAAGCATTTGATTGCCCACGAGGCAGTGCTGGTAAGCGATTCCCTGTCCAACGGCGAAATCCGGTACTTTATCGAGAGCCACTCCCCAGCGGAGAATGAAGGAGAGGAGGGTTCAACTGTTCATGGCGAAAGATGATGCTATTGAAGTTGAAGGTACAGTCATAGAACCACTTCCAAATGCGATGTTCCGTGTGGAATTAGAGAATGGGCATAAAGTTTTGGCTCATATCTCAGGCAAGATGCGGATGCACTTTATCCGGATTCTTCCCGGTGACAGGGTTACGGTGGAGCTGTCCCCCTATGACCTGACTCGCGGAAGGATAACGTACCGGAAAAAATAGTCTAGCGGCTAAAGGGGGCGCAAAACGATGAAGGTGAGACCTTCTGTAAAGCCGATTTGCGAAAAATGCAAGATCATCCGCCGCAAAGGGCGGGTCATGATCATTTGCGAGAATCCGAAGCACAAACAAAAACAAGGATAGCAGTTATAAGGGGGTGTCCAGATAGATGGCACGCATAGCAGGTGTAGATTTGCCCCGCGACAAGCGGATAGTGATCGGCTTGACTTATATCTATGGTATCGGCCGAAGCACAGCACAGAAAATTGTTGAGATCTGCGGATTAGACCCGAACACACGGGTGCGTGATCTGACCGAAGATGAGGCAAACCGCCTCCGGGAGATCATTGAGAAGCAGTTTATCGTAGAAGGCGACCTTCGGCGTGAAGTAAATATGAATATCAAGCGGCTGAGAGACATCGGCTGCTACCGTGGGATACGTCACCGCCGCGGCTTACCTGTTCGAGGCCAGCGGACCAAGACCAATGCCAGAACGCGCAAAGGTCCCAAGCGCATCGCTGGTAAGAAGAGATAGGCTGACTGAAAGGAGGACATCAAAATGGCAAGACCGCGTTCAAAAGGGCAACGCCCGCGCCGGAGGGAACGCAAAAATATCCCGGTTGGCATTGCCCATATTCGCTCCACGTTTAACAATACAATTGTGACCATCAGTGATCAGCAGGGGAATGTAATCTCGTGGGCCAGTGCAGGCCACATGGGATTCAAAGGTTCCCGGAAGGGCACTCCCTTCGCCGCCGGTATGGCAGCGGAACAAGCTGCTCGCATTGCTATGGAACACGGCATGCGGGAAGTCAGCGTGTACGTGAAGGGCCCAGGTGCAGGCCGTGAAGCGGCAATTCGCTCCTTGCAGGCTGCTGGAATGGAAGTAACCACGATCAAAGACGTCACACCGATCCCTTACAACGGATGCCGCCCTCCCAAGAGGCGGAGAGTCTGATTGGATGCCCTTTCAGACATTTGGCCCAGTGCGGGGTTTCCCGCACAGTGTGCGTAAGAAGGAGGGTGTACCAGAGTTATGATCGAAATTGAAAAGCCTAAGATCGAACAGGTTGAGTTAACAGAGGACTATGGCAAGTTTGTGGTTGAACCACTGGAGCGGGGATACGGCATCACACTTGGGAACAGCCTGCGGAGAATCCTTCTCTCCTCCCTGCCCGGAACAGCTGTGACCTCCGTTCGCATCGATGGCATCCTCCATGAGTTCTCCACCATTCCTGGAGTTGTAGAGGATACAACAGATATAGTCCTGAACTTGAAGAAGCTCTTGGTCAAGCTGCATGTGGACGAACCTGTGACCATCCACGTGGAGGCCACCGAACCCGGGGAACTTCTAGCGGGTGATTTTGTGGCGGATCCCAGTGTGGAGATCCTTAATCCAGAACTTCACATAGCTACGATTCAAGAGGGCGGAAAGCTGGAAATGGAGATCACCGTGGCCAAAGGGCGCGGGTACGTCAGTGCTGAGAAAAACAAGCGCCCTGATCATCCCATCGGTTTGATTCCAGTGGATTCCATATTCACCCCAGTAACGAAGGTCAACTACACAGTGGAAGATACTCGTGTAGGGCAGATTACCGACTATGACCGCCTCGTCCTAGAGGTTTGGACCGATCGGACCATCGCCCCAGATGAAGCTGTGAGTTGGGCGGCGAAAATCATGGTGGAACACCTGAAACTCTTCACCGACCTCACCGAGAGTGTGGACGACGTTGAGATTATGGTGGAAAAGGAAGAGGAGTCCATCGACCGCCTCATGGAGATGACCGTAGAGGAACTGGACCTTTCTGTGCGCTCCTACAACTGCCTCAAGCGCGCCGGTATTAATACGGTGGAAGAGCTGACCAGGAGAACAGAGGAAGATATGATGAAGGTGCGCAATCTCGGGAAGAAATCACTCCAGGAAGTCAAAGAGAAACTCGCAGAATTGGGGCTCTCCTTGCGGAAATCTGATGAATAAGGTAGGTGAGTTAGGGTGAAACTCAGAAAACTGGGAAGAAGATCTGATCACAGACGGATGCTCCTGCGCAACCAGGTAACATCCTTAATCCTACACGATAGAATCGAGACTACCGAAGCAAAAGCGAAGACCATCAAGCCGCTGGTGGACAAGATGGTTACCCTTGGCAAGCGGGGCGACTTGCACGCCCGCAGACAGGCCGCAGCCTATCTGCTCGATCCCAAGGCTGTGCAGAAGTTGTTCAATGAGATTGCTCCCAAGTACGCGGAACGGAATGGCGGTTACACAAGGGTGATTAAGACCGGCTTCCGCCGCGGCGATGCAGCACCCATGGCGGTCATCGAGTGGGTGTAGGGAATTAGCTGCCGGTGAGGTCGCAGAGGTTACCCCTCTGCGTTCTCTACTTTTCGGCAGAATGAGTAGGTTGTGGGGAGTGGAGGTGTTGTTGTGGCCAAGCCGCTGATTCGTTTTGAGGGCGTGCATTTTCGCTACAATCCTGGCACAGAGCGGGAATGGGCTGCACTACAAGGCATCGATCTAGACATTTATCCAGGGGAGTTCGTGGCCGTCTTAGGTCACAATGGATCGGGGAAGTCAACGCTGGCGAAGCATTGCAATGCCCTGCTGGTCCCTTCTAGCGGCAGGGTGTTGGTGGACGGGCTTGATACCAAGGATGATGCTGCGGTTTGGCAGATCCGCCAAACCATTGGCATGGTCTTTCAAAACCCCGACAACCAGTTGGTAGCAACCACTGTGGAAGAGGACGTCGCTTTCGGCCCAGAGAATCTCGGCATTCCCTCTAAGGAGATCCAAGCTCGGGTTGATGAGGCATTGCGGGCGGTAGGAATGGAAGCATATCGCCTACACTCGCCCCATCAGCTGTCAGGGGGCCAGAAACAGCGGGTGGCCATCGCTGGCATGATCAGTATGCGCCCCCGGTGCATCGTCTTGGATGAGCCCACTGCCATGCTGGATCCAGAAGGCCGGCGGGAAGTCATGCACACCATCCACCGCCTCAACGAAACTGAGAAAATCACCATTGTCCACATCACCCATCACATGGATGAGGTGATCAATGCGGATCGGGTAGTAATTATGACCGACGGCAAGATTGCCCTGCAAGGTACACCGAAGGACGTGTTCTCCAATGTGGAGCTCCTTCGCAGCCTGCACTTGGACGTCCCTCAGGTGACCGCCCTATCTCACCGCCTGCGCAGCCGCGGGCTGAACCTTCCTGATGGGATAATCACTGTAGATGAGTTGGTGGAGTGCCTATGCCAATCGTAGTTGAACGTGTATCACACATTTACATGGAAGGCACGCCCATGGCCAAGGTGGCCCTGCGGGATGTGAGCCTCACTATTGAAGACGGTGAGTTTGTGGGCCTGATTGGCCACACGGGCTCGGGAAAATCTACCCTGGTTCAGCATTTCAACGGCTTGCTCATGCCTACTTCTGGCCGAGTATATGTGGATGGGGTTGACCTGACAGATAAACACACGAGCCTTCGGGCGATCCGCCAAAAAGTGGGAATGGTGTTCCAGTACCCCGAGCACCAGTTGTTTGGGGAGACTGTCTTTGAAGATGTGGCCTTCGGGCCCCGCAATGCGGGGTTGGAGGAAAGGGAAGTGGAGGCACGGGTGAAAGAGGCCCTAGAGATGGTGGGCCTGGACTACAGTGCCTTGAAGGATCACTCACCCTTTGAGCTCTCAGGGGGCCAAAAGCGCCGGGTGGCAATTGCCGGCGTCCTGGCAATGAAGCCTGCAGTGCTTATCCTCGATGAACCTACTGCGGGACTTGATCCCGAGGGCTCTGCAGATATTCTCAGCAAGATTCAAGCCCTTCACGGAGCGGGTAAAGTCACGGTGATTATGGTGACCCACAGCATGGAAGATGTGGCCCGGATGAGCACTAGGCTGGTTGTGATGGAGCAGGGGGGCATTGTGTTTGACGGGGCGCCCCGGGAAGTCTTTACCCAGGTGGAGCTCCTTAAAGAGATGGGGCTTGGTGTCCCCCAGGTTACAGAACTCATGCACGAGCTCAAGGGCAAGGGGCTCCCAGTGCAAACGAACATTTTGACCCTAGAGGAAGCAGAGGCGGAGTTAGTTCGCGTATTGGAGTTGAAACGCCATGGCACTGTTTAAGAATATTACCATCGGTCAGTACATTCCCGGAAACTCCGCCATCCATCGGCTGGATCCCCA
>JGI24503J29689_10025152_pt1 | contig 16140 bp, 4 predicted proteins | sample BioPla3RNA2_FD_29689 | JGI IMG/M metagenome (IMG submission 29689)
ATTTTATATGTAATATAACATTTTAAATACATTATAGTGTGATAAAACATAATGAAGAAAAAAACACTGCTAACTCTTATAATAATAATTTTTATTGTAGCTACAAGCTTGCTTTTATTTGCTTGTCAGTCTGAAGCAAAAATTGATGCATTACAATTAGTTTCTTTTGGTCAATCAGAATACAACCAAGGCGATCCTTTGGCTTTTGAAGGTTCTTCACTTATCATTAGATATCAAAATGGGACTGAGGAAAAGGTTATGATTGATTCAAGCATGATTTCTTCATATGACCCAAATAAGTTAGGCGAACAGTATGTAATAGTTTCATACAAAGGAAAATCAGTTGCTTACAAGGTCGTTGTTAATAAGCCAAGAATTGCCACAATAAATATTGATTTAAAACCAGAAAACGTCAATTATATTGAAGGACAAAACTTTAACCCAAGAGGTGCAGAGTTGGTTGTTGCATATGAAAATGAACAAGTAGAAAGAATTCCTCTTGAAAATCATATGGTAACAGGATTTGATAAAAATTTAGTTGGCACTCAAGCGCTTGTTGTTAAGTATAGGGAAAACTTTGCTTCTGGTGATTATAAAGACCATTTTTTAAACGTTCAAGTCACTGTTTCAAAAAAGGAAATTCAATCTATTGAAGTTTTTCAGTCTCCGAGAATTACAACATATTTTTTAGGTGCAGATACTCCAAGCTTTGATGGAGGAGTGTTGCTTGTTAAGTACAATAACCGCTATACAGATAAAGTGAATTTTGTTAGAGAAGATGATTCTAATACACTAATTGAAAATCTTTCATATACGTGGAATAGTTTGGTTGCAAGTGAAAGTACATTTATTAATCTAACATATTATGATGAGCAAAATGATGTAAATCATGAAACTAGGTTTGCAATAAAAGTAAGGGAAAGAAATGTAAAAGAATATAAGTTCTTAGATGCTGCAAATAATTCCATTGGCGAATCTTTAAGTTTGACTCAAGTGCAAAACTCCGAATTTGATTTTGGAAATTACAAAATTCAAATTGAATACAACGATGAGCAAACATATGAAACTATAGCACTTGCTGAATCGCCAGAAAGATATGTTATAACAGAGTATAACGATCAAAGTTTTATAACACAAACTTCTTATTTACAAATAAAATACAGTGGCATAGTTCTAAAAAGAAAAATTCCAATTAAAGTAACAGTTATACCTGAAGTGGTATCGAGTATCAATCTTAATGTTCCTACTAATTTGTATGTAGACACTGTCATAAATTACAAGTTTTGGACGTTTTGCTATGTATATAACAGTGGCAATGTTTCAGAGTTAAATGCAGTTGCAGAAAATATAGAAATTTCTTATCGCAAAGATAATGTGCTTCATAAATTTTCAGATTTAGCTACAGTTACATTTGCTCAAGCAGGGCAGTATCAAATTGTTGCTGAGCTCTCAGCAGACAGCACTATTACTTATGTTGGGGAAATGGAAATTAAACCCATGGCGATTGATACAATTGAATTAGTTGGCGCCCCAATGCTAGAAGCATACTACGGAGATGTTACCGTAGATCCTAAGGACACAAAAATCAAGGTAAAATATAAAAACGGGCTTTATAAAAATGTCGAAGGGAGCCAAGAGATTCAAGTTACCTCAGACATGATTACTTTTGATTCTTCTATTTCCGGCAATTCACAGGCGACTATAACTTACGTTGATTCAGATTATAATAATATTTCTGGAAGTGTAGAAATTGATATAGAAATAAAAAATAAAATCCCAGAAATTGAAATAACTAATGATCCAAAGCTTACATATTTTATTAATGAAGAGTTTAATTATTCAAATATGTCAATAAAATTTAAGTATGCAAGTGATACAACGACGGAAATAACTAGGCAAGGTTTAGCTATTACAAATGAAGGTTTTTACTTTTCAATAGAAGGACAAAGTGAAGAATTTGGGCTTTCATTTGTTAATGAAGGTGCTGTAGTTGTTTATTTAAATCATAGTGGCATGATTGATCCCATCCCTATACCAGTCACTGTAATTAAAACACCAATTGAAATTGGATACCTATTCTATCAAGGTTATAATGAAGAAAATGAATTTATTTCTGAGCCAAGAGGAAATGCTTTTGGTGATGTTATAGAAGGTTTAGATGTTAATTTAGATAATCTATATATAGAAATAAAGTTTGAAGGTTCTAATGAATTTGAAAATATAAAACTTACAAAGGAGATGCTTTCATATAGAAAAGAAGATACAACGCTTGGAAATAGGCTGGTTTCAATTACATATCCTTTTGATGCAGATGCGTCTAGTCAAATAGTTGGGCATGGTTATACGGTAAATGTCATAGAAAAAGAAGTTGTAGCTTTAGCGATTCCTCAAGGCTCTGAACCAAGGATGCGAGAATATACTCGAAGTGAAATTGTAGGAGCAACAGAGGAATTTGTTTATTTTGGACTTAGAATAATAAAGATATATTCAAATGGTACTACAGAAGAAATTGATTTGAATAACAGTGAATTTGATTTTGCAAGGGTACCATTAAATGTTCCAACTGGCACTGATATAGATATAAAGATTAGCTATCTTTTTGATGCAGATGTGTTTGTTTTTTACACCGTTACAGTGGTTGAGCAAACGATTCAAGAAGTTAAGTGGGATGTAGAGGCTAATACTAATGTTGCTTGGTATAACGAAATGCCAACAGTTTATGTTACAGAGGGACAAGAAATTGACTTTATGAATTTATATGCAGAGCTAACTGGGGCTGGTGGGTTAGCAACAAGCTTTGACCATCTTAAGATAATTGAACTTGAAACTGGTGGTGACTCTAGATCAGAGCCTTATAGCATAGCTAAAAATCATATAACTCAAGTTTTAGATTATCAAAAAGAACAAGGTCCTGGTGAGCAGTTTGTCAAGTTACTATATAAAGGTAAAGAGCTAGGCATTCATGTTATCGTTAAAAGTTCAGTTCTTTATGCTATAGAAATAGACGAAGAAAATATTGATAAAATTCAAGCCATTGCTGGTGGTGATTTAATAATTGATGACACATATTTTATAGCAGTGTATAGGGCTGAAGGAGCTGTAGGTGAAGGACATGGTCAATCTACAGAAAAAAGAAGTTTTGTTAAACTTGAGCTTTCTCATATACAAAAAAGTGAAAACAATCCTAATGGATACGATAAGACAGATGCTACATTAAATGAGAGAAATGTTACAATATATTATTTAGGAAAAACGGTTCAATTTGAAATTAATGTTGTAGAAAAAGAAGTAGAAAGCATTATAATTGGAAGTTTATTTAAAAATGCTTTTGTTGAAGGCGAACCATTTAGTTATGTAAGTGCAGATAATCCAAGTGTTTATCCAACACTTCAAGTGAATTACACAAATGGACAAACAAATGGCATTGTGCATCATGAAGAAGGGGAAGATATTATAGTTTTCCCAACAGTTTATGAGCTTGTTCAAGAAGGATCACTTGTTATAGATTACTCGTCATTTGATTCTTCAGATTTTGATGGAGCTCCCAAAACTCAAACAATTAAGTTAGTATACACTTCAACTTATGGTGTAGCAACTTACTCTTATAACGTCGTTGTGTACAATAAGAAAACTGCTTTATTTGGAATTACTATACCATATCCTTCAGGCAAAAACAGTTTCATATATGGTGAAGCAAGCGAGCCTACATTTAGTGTAACTGGATATAGTGCTGTGTTAACAGCAGACGGATTGGAAGATAATTCTTCTCCTGCAGATACTACGCTAACGAAAGGATCTTTGCACAGTGGAAATGTTGAGAGCGGGTTTTATTATGTGTTTTATATTCCATCTCACATATTTGTTTCTACAGATTTAGTTTATCAAACTCTATTTGATAAAGAGTTAACTGAAAATAATTTACTACATTCTCCATCTACTCAATGCATCGCGCTTAGAGAATACACAAAGTTTCCAGCAAATGTTGGAACATATAAAATTGTTGTACGCTCCTTTGGTGATGCAGTCCACAATAGTTTCATATATGACTATAGGAATAGAACAGATATAAAAGATTTAGTGATTTTACAAAGGGAAATATATATAAAAGTTGCTGCTAAGTCGCAAATTTATGGTGATTCAACACCCCAAGGAATGTTAATCGAGTTAAGGACTTCACCAACTGCCAGCATTTTAGATAATCCAATGGAAGTGTTTGCAGAACAAGATAGAGCTTTAGGTTTTAGAGCATTAGGATTTACAGGAACCAATGTGCAAATTGACAAAACTTTAGTTCAAATTGCAAATAAAAATGGTGGTGTGTTAGATGATTCTGATACATATGATTGTTTTGACATAACATATGCAACGCCACAGGGTCCTAAGAGAGCTTTAGCATTTAATGAGGCTGTTGCTAATTATACTGTGACAATCAATCCTGTATTAGAAAATCCTAATTATAACCTCATATATATTCAAAGCAGTTTTAATGTCATTAGAAGAAAAGTAAATGTTTATCCCAAAATTATGTCTGGGGTCTTGCCAACATGGCAACACGGACAACCTAGGCCATCAATTGAATATGATACTTCTAAATTATCAGAACAAGAAGCAGCAGATGCAGGCGTTCTTGTTGACGACACAGGTTTATTATACGGCGATGTGCTAGATGGGCGTTTAGGGGCAAAATTAAATTTAGAAGAAGATATTTTATCTCAGTTATCAGAAAAGGCTGCAGATGATCCTGACAATGTCATTGGTTATACACAAATTACCAATGGTACTTTAACCAATAACGCAAATAGAAATTATGAAATTATTTTGAAAAACCATGCTATGGGCACTGGAGATGAAGTTTTGGTAAAGTATCTAAAAAGAACAATATATATAAAAGTTAAATCACAAGTGAGAGTTTATGGTAGTTCATGGCAAAGTTCTAATCTTAATTTGATTTTTACAAAACAAGCAGCTGGAGATACTACAGAAGAAGATGCATTTGCACCTATTTCAGGCAATCAAAGGGAAACACTTAGTGATATTGGTACATTAAAGTATTCATATTATCAAATTAGTCCTTTAACATATCAAGAGACTTTAATACCAGGAATAACATCAAATCTTCAAGTAGGCTCAGTTGCAATATATTTATCTATAGATCAACAAGGAGAAAAGTTTGAATTATATGATGTTCAATTTGTAAAGGGAGAAGTTAAAACAACCAAGCGAAGTGTTCTAATTGTGCCTCTAGATACAACTAAAACTTTTGGTGACAATGATCCTGATTTTGCTTTTGAAACAAAACCAGTTGATGGTGAAAGTCAAAGTGGGTTGCTTCCTATAGATAATCTTTTAGGTGAAGGCAAACTTGCAAGGGCTGCAGGGGAAGGTGTTGGTAGATATAAAATACTGCTTGGGACACTCGCACAAAATAATTCAAACTATCATTTAATTTTAGGGAAAAACGCAACAACAAACGTAGATTCAGTTTTAACAATTGAAACTAAAAAGATATATGTTGGATTTTCAAGCGAATTGAGTAAAGAGTATGATGGATTAGAGGGGTCGATCTCCAAATCTAGCATGAATTTGTATTCTAAAGACTCAAACAATAATTACATAGAAGAAAATGATTTTGACAAAAACAAGGTTAGTCTTTTATTAAGGCAAAAAAGTAAAAATGTAGGGTCTTATGATATAGAAGTAAGCTCTTTTGATCCTAATTATCAAATATTTTTGAGGGATACAGCAGTTTCTTATAAAATAAATCAAAGGGCAGTAGAAGTTCAATTACTAAATGGTGAAAATCTTGTTGAAAACAACTCTAGTCTTGAGTATGCAACAGGTGGCTATACATTGCATTTTTCAGTTAAACCTGAGCAATTAGCTATGGTTTACGATGAAAATGGCGAGCCAATTTTGGAAGGCGGTCAGCCAAAGCTTGATGTTGTAAGTGTTCAATTAACAGCGACAGTTAATGGAGAACAAATTTTAGGTAGCACAATAACTGATATTGGTGCATATACACTTACTCCTATTTCTACATTGTCAAATAATAACTACAAGCTAATAGAGCCGATAGAAACATACCATATTCAAATTGTTGCTAAAACTTTATTTGTCAAACTCAAAAATGCAAATGTCGAGACGCACTTGGTATCTAGAGAATATAACGGAAGACCAATTGAAATAATGCCACAAGATTATGATGTAATTCCTTATGTCGCACCTAGCCTAAGGCCAACGTTGAGCCTTGGCATAATTGGAGAAAGTGAGCCTCCTAGAAATGTTTTAATTGATTTGAATGGTGATATTTTAAGTTATGATATTGGAATAATTCAAAATTCTAATAATCCAAATTACATTTATGAACTATATTATCAAGACTATGAATATCAAATAATACCAAAAGTTGTTGTTTTACAAATATCAAGTAATAATTTGCAACAATCTTATAATGGTATGACTCCTTTCATTAGAGAGTTTAATATCACTGGAGCTGTACAAGGTGAAGTTTTAAATAATGAAAATATTCATTTTTCATTCACTAGAGAAGCAAATGATAATAGAGCAAATAGTGATTCAGGAAGATATCAAGTTGCAGCTAGCAGCTTAAATCCAAATTATTCTATTAATTTGCATCAAGATTATGTATTTACAATATTACCAACAACTTCCATTATTAGATTAAATAAAACAAATATATATGATCCGTTAAAAAGAGAATTGATGCTTGATGAGCCCGAATTGCCATTTTTATTGGAAACCGATTTTATTTTTAACGAAACTAATCCACCCAAAATTCGCAATTTTGTAGGAGAGACCAGCAAAACTGATCATGTTGAAAAGTTAAGTTTTTTAACGAATGGAGTTTCAAGAGTAAGAAGTGCCTTTTTTGCTTTGAATATGCAAAGCTCAAAAGAGGCTTTAGAAAATGGAATAAACATTTTTAAAACAGCAATTGATGAAATGCTTAATAGCGATAAAACAGCTATTAAGTATGCTTCTGATTTCGGAGATATTTCAGGCTTATTGTTTAATAATTTAGATACTTTAGCATCTAGAATTGATGAAATATCTGCAATTTATAATTCAGGCTACACTGCAATGAAACAAAAGTTTGACGAGTTGTTGAGTTTTGTTAATATATTGAGTTCAACAATGGATCAAGAAAACAACTATATTTCATTCACATTTAATGAAGCAGATTGGCCAGAGGGAGATTTTGTTGTTAATCAAATTCTCAATTTTGAGTTTGAAAGTCATGGATATAACACAGTATACATATGGGAGCAAAATTCATTTGTAACTATTATTAAAAGACATTTACTTTTAAAAGTTCAAGACATTGAAAAGAAATATGGAGAAATTCAAGAAGAAGCTCAAATAAATGTTATTTATCAAATATTTGATTCAAAAGGAAGTTTAATAACATCTGGTGTTTCATTAATTGGGCATCCTAGTGTTTTGAATTTTAATAGAAACTGTGGGACTTACAATATTTCAATAGACCAAATGATAGTAGATAATTTGGGTAGCTATTTAATTAGCTTGCATCCTGAAACTACAAATCCTAAATTTAGAATCGTTAAAAATAAGATAACTGTAGTAATGCTTGATGTAGGAATTGAAGGCGATCTTATTTATGGAACAACTATTGCTACAAGTACAATTAATTCATATAGACTTTTAGATATTTTCGAAGAAGTAGATAAGACAACAGCTATTGATTTTTATAAAGCATATTATGGGACCCCTGAGACTCCTAGTGATGCTCAATTACTTGAGTTTTTTGGAAGGCCATATTTTGGTGATAAAATAGGATCTAGTTACACTAATTCAGTAATTAATACTAGTTCTGCTGTTCACCACTTATATTTAGAATCAGAATATGAAGAAGGTATTTATAATGATAAACTTGGTTTATCAAACCTTGATAGTGACGATTATATAATTTGTGCAGAGAATTATTTTTCAACAAACTATGAAGTCAGAATACTTTCTGGGTTACTAAGGATCTCAAGAGCAACAGCTAATTTAGAGGTTCAAGCTGGCAATAATATTTCAAGAAAATATTCAGAAACATTTAAATTCACATTCCATTTCCCAAGCCTTCCACTAGGGGTTTCTGCTGATTTGATGTTGAATAAATTAGATAACGTAACAGGGGATTTAACTCCAATTGGATTGATTTCTGAGTCTAGCAACATTTTCATTGATTTGAATCAAACAACTAATCCAGAGTTAACAGATTTGCACACAAAGGTATCAGTTGATTTATCTGATTATAAATTATATTTGACAAATATGTATGAGGGATCAGAAATTGTTACCAAAAATTATAAATTTAGCTTTGATATTAGTGGATATAGTGTTCAAATAACCCCTAAAGAAATATACTTAACTATTACTGACATGAGTGATAAACAAAATATGGTTGTTGAGTATGGGACTTTCGACAATCCTCTTGGACATGCAGGCTCAAATAACAACAATTATAAAATTACATATGAAGGATTTGCATCATGGGATATAGAAACACTTAATCCGAGTGTGGACTTACAACCAGGAGAAGCAAATGCACCTAAATTTAATTTGTATTCAGTAGCATCTACTATACCTAAAGTGATTAGTATATCTGATATGACTTGGGATGCTCTAGTTTCTCATAATGTACTAGAAAACTATACAGCAATAGTTGTAGAAGGTAGCACGCTTGTTACCAATAAAAAGCAAGTACAAATTGAAATTGATCCAGATAAACTTAAAACAGCATTTAAATTTTATACATATTCGCCATTAAGTGGTACTTGTACCTTTTCAAATATGATGATATATCCATATTTGTCAGAAACTGTTGCATTGTATAATGAAACACCAGGATCAGAAAAACTAGAATATGAATCATATAAAATTATTGGTGGAACATATGGTCCTATGGACTTTAGGTTTAAAGATGGCTCTCAAGCTGCATATCAAGAACAACTACATTCATCAATTTCAGATGTTTTACATAGAGGAGAATTTAATCTTAATATAGTGCCATATGTTGGGAGCAATCCACCTGATGTAGCTGTTGGAAGTGATACAAGAAAAACAATTCGTGAAGTTAATAAAAAGGAAACATTATTTAATCATAAAATAACAGTTGCTAAAATTGCTACAGGATGGAGAGTTACTGTTTCTAATTTTTCACCGACAAGTAATTATACGGTAGACAATCAAGTTGTAGAGTTTTCTGATGCTGAAGTAAAATATGTATATCAAGTTATAGATATTGTTCCATCAAAGAAAAATATATTTTATAATACAAATTATTCAGATTGGCAAACAGGTAATCGCTTCCCATTCTATGTATTTGATACTTCAGTTTCTCAGCAAACTTATAATCAATACTTATCAAATGGATTTGAAAATTATAATATAAGTGAAGATTATACATTTAATTTAGGTAACAAACCATATCCAAACAATCTTATAACTATTCAAAGCTCGCCTTCGCCTAATGCCTTAAATACAATGTATTCCGTTTTATTAAAATATACTTCTGCAGAGCATTTTGATGATGGTGTAAATTTAGTATCAACTGCAGATTATGCAGATTATTTTAAAGTTACATCAACTACTGAAGGTAATCCTGTAACTGTTGCATCAAATAAGAGGCAAGAGCACTTAGCAAATAAATTTGAGAAACAAAAATCTTTGCCATTAATATTTAAAGAGCAACAAAGTCTAACCATGCAAGATATGGAGTTAAAAGAATATGTAAACTCTGACGTCCCATATGGATTTGAAAGATTAGAACATGCATATGAAGGTCTTAACTCAAGTTATGATACATATAATGAAGCTTATGATTTTGTAAATAGCTTGGCAATTATGAAAGTGTATGACAAACTAAGCATTTCATTTAGAGCTAAGAAAATTGATGAATACAAAACATCGACTAGTCTAGCTTTTGTATTAAGTCATACTAGTACTGGAGCAAGTGGTGATAGCGTTCAATATCCTGAATATCAAAGAACAGAAAAACACTCGGTTTTGATGTTTAGAATGAACTCAAACTCAAATCTAAATTCTACTTCTAAGTATTATTTAGATAACGGTATTCAAGCATTTAGTCTAGAATTTTTAGTTTATTATGAGGTTAGCAATGGCCAAATTGAAATAGTAGAAGCTTTTTCATCTAGTCCTGTTGATGCTCCTACTATTTTTGATGGTTATTTACATACATTTAATTTCTTCCATGATAAAGCTAATATGATGATATACGTTGATATTGATAATAGTCATTCAAGTGTAATAAGTTTGAATAGCTTGGCATATCAAGGTATAGGTGCAAGCGGTGAGGTTATCTTCAATATTTTAGAGTCTATTGAGCCACAAGTAGCATATCCGGGGCCTGTAAAGATTGGTGTTTTGAGCGCAAACTTAGATATTGACATTAGAAGAATGTCCTCTGCAAATCAAGGATTTTATGAAGTCAGTGGCTCTAAATTAATTCTTTCTTCTAATTTTAAATATGTCACCAAAAATGTTAGCATGCCATATGCAAATGTAATTGATTTAGGGTTAATTTCACAAGATGTTGTTCTCAAATATTATTTAAATGGAATAGAGCAATCAAGTGGGTTAACAGCATTTGATTTACTATTAGGCTCTAATAAGCTAGAAGTATATGCTTATTATCAAGACGATTTAATTGATAGATTAATTACATATGCTTACTATTATCCAGCAACTTATCCAGAAATGTATAAATTTGCAGATTATAGAGTAATTTATACAAAGGATTTAGGTTCTACAGAATCAATTACAATAGGAGCCAATTCATTTTATTTTGATGGTGATACGACACTAGGAAAAAGTCAAACAATGCTAGATGGCAGATATGATAATTTCATGAATTTCTTAATTGGACAAAATGGAGAAAATGGATATACACCATTAATCTATTATTATGATAATCCAGAAGATATAGAAGGAACTAAAGTCTTAATAAATGGCAAGCCTGAGTTTGTCACACCTGCATTTAATGTTATAGAACCAATGCGTGGTGATATTTATGCAGATCCTTACGGTTATAATGAAGCTCCAGGTCAAGATACAGGAAGATTGTTTAAGTTTGAACCTTTTGATACTAATATTAAAAGTGTATCAATGACATTTAAATTGTTTGAAACATTGAACTTAATAAGTGCAGATGGGTCAAGAGAGTTGCTTGATAGTGATAGTGGAACTCCGGGCGAATATGATGGAGGTTTCCAAGTTGTCAAAGAGCTTACAAAAGTTGCAATGAGACTATTTTACAATAGTAGTGCGAATAGATCGATATTGATAACAAACCAATTAGAAAATCCTGGTATATATTATGAAGAAGGTCTAGGTAATCTAACATTAATTCACGGCGTGACATTTGCGGCAAACAAGGATTATCGTATATCTTTACTAAAAGATACGACTGGCACAAGTATATTGTTATATGAAGATGGTAGTTTAATTTATAAATCACCACTAGATATTAACAAAATGTCCTTGATGGGCAATAAATTTGAAACAAAACTTGTTTTTGGTAGAGCAATTATTAAAGATGTAGCATTTAATTATACACATGATCTTAATCAAGATAGATTAATTAAGCATGGTTTAAATTTTATTAATGCCTTAGAAGAGACAGAATTTGATGCTTCAGTTACACCACAAGAAATAGAAGAATTTAGACAAATACCAGAAAGAAATATACTAGAATCAGGTTATGCGAACCTAAAATATAAATACGATAATGCTGGAGCATCTGCTAAATCAATAATTAGTATATTTAGTCCTGTAAATGAGCATAATTTAACTTTTGAAATATCTAATTCAAGCCTTGATTTTACTTATAAAGGAGAGTCTTCCAATTCTGTTGTGCAGTCAGAAGCAATAAGTCTATCAAAAAATACCGAATATGCTATTAAAATATCAATAGGTGAGCAAACTACAGTTGATTCTGGATTATTGCCTATTGGTCTTGTTAATGTTAGTTCAGGTCCAGTTGATTGCGTTCCTGTATATTTTGAAATAAACGGCGATAAACATACTTTCTATATGCCAGATAAAGGAGTAGAGCAATCTTCATGGATTGAGAAATATGCATATTCTAATGCTTCTTGTTACGTAATGAAAATGACATTTGATGGCTTGGTCGCGACTGTTTCAGATTTTGGAATGTATAGACAACGAAACTTTGATTTTGTTGGATATACTTTATCCAATATGCCGCTCAACGAATTGCCATAACTTTTTGTTGGTGTTTTTTGATATTAATAAAAAATTTTGAATAAAAAAACACCGTTAAGGTGTTTTGTGGCACCCCCAAGGGGAGTCGAACCCCTGATTCCAGCGTGAGAGGCTAGTGTCTTGACCACTTGACCATGAGGGCATGAGTATGAAAATGTCGCTTTTTGTATAATAACATAAGATATTATAAGTATCAATAAATTATTGAATATTATTTGTAAATGAATGAAAAAATTAATAAAAAATTGAAATTATTACCAAAAGGTAGTGGTGTATATATTATGCTAGATAGGCATAATACGATAATTTACATCGGTAAAGCTAAAAATTTAAAAGCAAGGGTTAATCAGTATTTTTCTTTAGCACCTAAAAATAAAAAAACCATGTTGCTTGTTTCTGAAATAGCGGATTTTGAATATATTTTAACTAATTCTGAGCTTGAAGCATTAGTACTTGAAAATTCTCTTATTAAATTGCATCAACCATTTTACAATGTGTTATTAAAAGACGATAAGACGTATCCATATTTAAAAATTCATATTAATGATGATTTTCCATGGATAGAAATAGTTAGAGTTGTAAAAAAGGATGGAAGTTTATATTTTGGCCCATATATGAGAGGAATTACGGCATCAGGCTTATTAGATATTATTCAATCAATATTTCCAATAAGGGGTTGTAAAGGACCTTTGCCCTTAAAAAAAGCTAGGGGTTGTTTAAAAAGTTTTATTGGAACATGCTCAGCACCATGTGTTAAGGCGATAAATAAAGCAGATTATGACTTAATAGTTAAAAATGTAATAAGTTTTCTTTCTGGAAAAGATAAATATGTTAAAGAAGAGCTAAAAAGAAAAATTGAAATATTTTCCAACCAAGAGGATTTTGAAACTGCAATAGAATATAGAGACAAGTTGCAAATGCTTGATAAATTAGAAAGAGAACAAGTCGTTGATGTAGCTCAAAAGATTTCTGTAGATGTCTTTGTTAGATTAGTCGATAAAGAATATGGTGTAATAACTGTATTAAATGTTAGACATGGAAGTTTGATTGGTATTCAAAATATACAAACATATAATTTGCTTGAAGATAGCGATGTTTTATCTAGCTATATATCACAATATTATGAAATTAATCCTATTTTAGTTAAGGAAATAATTATATATCCAGATTTTGAATTTAAAGATGAATTGCAAGATCATTTAAGTGAGATTAGAGGAAATAAAGTTAAAATATCATATCCTAAGGCAGGAATAAAAAAACAACTTTTATTATTTGCTTTAAACAATGCAAAAGAGTATTTATCAAAAGTAGTAGTAAGAAGTTCAAACATAGAAGATTTAGTGTTATCTTCATTAAGAAGCTTAAAAGAGGATTTAGGACTACCTACATATCCAAGACGAATTGAATGTTACGATATATCAAATTTTGGTGCTTCTGATAAAGTTGCCTCTATGGTTGTTTTTTTAAATGGATTACCAAATAAAAAACATTATAGGAAATTTAGAATTAAAAATGTCAAAGGTGTTGATGATTATGCTTCAATGTTTGAGGTTTTAACTAGAAGAATGGAATCTTTAGAGTCTGATGATGTTAGCTTTGTAGAAAAACCAGATTTAATAATAATTGATGGTGGAAGAGGACATTTGTCAACAGTTTCACCAGTTATTTTAAAGCATAATATTCCATTTATTGCTTTAGCAGAAAAAAATGAAGATATATATCTTTGGAACAATGAAAAAGTGTTAAACTTAGATAAAGACAGTGATTCTTTAAAATTACTCCAAAGAGTTAGAGATGAAGCACATAGATTTGCAAACAAATATCAATCAAATCTTCAAATGAAAAAAATGTTATCGTCTAATTTGACTGGTATTAGAGGTATAGGGGAAGTTCATTCAAAGGCATTATTTAAGCATTTTAAAACAATTGAAGCAATAAGCAAGGCGACAATTGATGAGCTGATGAAAGTGCCAGGTATTGGAAGGAAAAAAGCGAAAGAGATTAAATCATTTTTTGAAAATAAGCTATAGGAGAAACAATGAAATATAAATTAATAGTTGCAGACTTTGACGGCACCATTACAGATTCAAGGCTTAGCATATCTAAAAGGTTAAAAAAAGCTGTAAATGATTTTCAAAAAGAAGGTGGATTTTTCACTATTGCCACAGGAAGAATGACTTCTTCAATATTGCCTTATGCAAAAGAATTAAATGTTTCTAATGATTTAATATCTTTTCAAGGTGCAATGATATCTGACTATAAGACAGGTGAAATTTTTAAAAAGACCACTATAGATTCTTCTTTGGCTTTTGAAATATCAAAATTTTTGGAAAGTTTTGGCTGGTATTATCACACGTATTTACTAGATGAATATTTAATAGAGCAACAAACGGAATATACAAAAGAATATAATTTATTTACGAAATGTCATTCAAAGGAAATAAAAAATAAAGTTTCATCATACATTAAAGCAAATAACCTGTCTCCACTAAAATTTATGGTTATAGCTCCTTCAAGCGAGAATTTTTTTATTTATAATGAAATACTTTCAGAGTTTTCTGATTTCGTTTTAGTAAATACTTCTAGTCCAAAATTTGTTGAAGTTATTAGTAAGCAAGTCAATAAAGGAATTGCTGTAGATTATATTGCAAAAAAATTAAATATTGAAAGAGATGAGATTATATGTATAGGGGATAGTGGCAACGATATTTCAATGATTAAATATGCAGGTCTTGGGGTAGCTGTTGCCAATGCGTCAAATGAAGCAAAAGAAGTTGCTAATTTCATTGCCCCTTCTTGTTATGATGATGGAGTTTCATATATTATTGAAAAGTTTGGTTTAGAAAAAAATATATAAAATATATACAGTTTATAGTTTTATAAAAAGTTTCAATATTGACAAATTCATAGTTTAATCATAAAGTAATATATGAAAGTATATGGTTAATATGTTTTATAAGGAGAAGCTATGGAAAATAAGGTTGTTGTAATTACAGGTGGTTCAAAAGGTATTGGAGCAGAGTTAGTTAAATTTTTTCAAATTGCAAATTGGCAAGTTATTTCAATAAGTAGAACATTTAATGACTATAATAGGGATAATATATATAAAATATCTTGTGATGTTTCAAATGAGAAACAAGTATATGATGCCATTAGTGAAGTAATCGATAAGTTTGGTAGAATTGACATGTTGATAAATAATGCAGGCATGGGAATTTCTGGTGCTGTAGAACATACCACATCAGAAAATGTTAAAAAAATCTTTGATATTAATGTTATTGGATTGTCTTATTTTACTCAAGCCTGTTTGCCATATCTAAGAGAAACTAAAGGAAAAATAATTAATATATCTTCATTAGCTGCTGTATTACCTATCCCTTATCAGTCATATTACTGTGCCGCTAAAGCAGCAGTAAATTTATTTGGAGATAGCTTGAGAAATGAAATAAGACCATTTGGGGTGCAAATTATGACAGTAATGCCAGGTGATGTTTCTACATCTTTTACAGATAATCGCGTGAAAGCAGAAGAAGTGGGGAGTTATGGTAGCTTTGTGGAAAAATCAGTGGCTGTTATGGAAAAAGATGAAAGGGGTGGTATGAGTGCTGAATACGCTGCTAAAGTTATTTTTAAAAAGGCAATCAAAAAAAGAATACCACATCATCTTGTTGTTGGTACTGATTATAAAATATTATGGTTCATTTCTAAGTTAGTGCCTAAAAAACTTTTAAGTTATATCTTATTTAAAATGTACGGTGGACAGGATTAATACTTTGCTTTTAAAAGGGGGCTGTTAAGAAACTCAAAAAAATCTTAACAGCTTTTTTGTTGTCGAAACACAAACACATTTAGAGAAGTGCTATTTTG
>JGI24503J29689_10006041_pt1 | contig 16063 bp, 16 predicted proteins | sample BioPla3RNA2_FD_29689 | JGI IMG/M metagenome (IMG submission 29689)
TTAATTTTGTACCTTTTTAGCTTGACAAATTAAGAGATTTTAAAGTATAATATGTAGATATTTTTATGAGGTGAGATATTGAAATTAGATATTAATAGAGTTTTTATAAATACAGATGAATATACAGATAGTTGTATCCTAAAAAAAGAAGAATTAGAATTAGAAGATATAATTCTATTGGAAGATGTAAATATTGATATAAAATTATATAAAATCGATACAGAGATATATTTAAATGTTAAATTTAGAACTAAAATTAGTATAGAATGTGTTAGCTGTCTAAATGAGGCTGAAAAAATAATTGATGATGAATTTGATGTAATGTATTTATCAGAAAGAGAATATTTAGAGTATGAGGAAAGTCTTAAATCAGATAATGAATATGATTATAAAGATACAATAAAAGAAGTGTTAGAAAAAAATACGTACATAGATATTACAAAAATAGTAAAAGAACACATAATAGTTGCAGTACCTTTATATCCAAAATGTAGTGAAAACTGTGAAGGGTTAGAGGAGAAAAAAATATATGAAAAAGAAAATGATATTGATCCAAGGTGGCAGCAACTTTTAAATATTGTAAAAGAAAATTAGGAGGTAATTAAAAATGGCAGTACCTAAGAAAAAAACTTCTAAAGCTAAAAAAAATATGAGAAGATCACATCATGCAATATCTGCAGTTAATGTAGTGGCATGTCCTGAATGTGGAGAAACAAAAATGCCTCATAGAGCTTGTCTTGCTTGTGGTGTTTATAACGGCAGACAGGTATTAGAAAAAGAGGGAGCTTCGGAAACAACAGCAGAAGATAAAACTGAAGCTTAGTTTTTGTAGTTCACGTTTATAAAAAAGCAAGATTTACTTTATCTTGCTTTTTTTTATAAGGGGAGGTAACTTTTGATTATGGAGATAGTATTAGATGCAATGGGAGGAGACCATGCACCTTTTGAGACAGTTAAAGGTGCTATTTTAGCTTTAAATGAAATACCTAAATTAAAAATGATACTGGTTGGACATAAAGATAAAATAGAACAAGAATTAATAAAATATAAATATGATAAAGATAGAGTAGAAATAATACACACAGATGAAGTTATAGAGATGAACGAAAAAAAATCGCCAGCAATGGCTGTTAGAGAGAAAAAAAATGCATCTATGAATATTGCTTTACAATTTGTAAAGGAAGGTAAAGCTTATGCTTCGGTATCAGCAGGAAATACAGGCGCTTTAATGAGTGCTAGTCTTTTAAAATTAGGAAGAATAAAAGGTGTGCTTCGTCCAGCAATTACAACTGTTTTTCCAAGCAAAAAAGGTAAAATGATATTATTAGATGTAGGTGCAAATGCGGACTGTAAATCAGAATATTTAAAGCAGTTTGCAATGATGGGATCGTTTTATGCTAAAATGATACTAAAAAAAGATAATCCTAAAATAGGAATTTTAAATATTGGGACAGAAGAAGGAAAAGGAAATTCTCTTACAAATGAAGCATATCAACTACTTAATGAAACAAAAGATATTAATTTTATAGGAAATACTGAACCAGGAGATATTTTTAAAGGAGATGTTGATGTTATTGTAACAGATGGATTTACTGGAAATATTGTTCTAAAAACAAGCGAGGGGATAGCTAAGTTAATATTCGATATTATAAAAGAATCTCTCAAAGATAAATTTATAAGTAAAATTGGAGCTTTATTAATGAAACCAATTTTTATTAATTTGAAGGAGAGAATGGATTATTCAGAATATGGTGGTGCTTTATTTTTGGGATTAGATGGAATATCTATAAAATCTCATGGAAGCTCAGATGCTAAAGCGATAAAAAATGGTATAAAAATAGCATATTTTTTTGCAGAAAATAATTTTGTTGGAAATCTTAAAGAGATAATGAAAGGAGAAAAGCCTAATGGCTGAAATTAAAAGTGTTGGTATAATAGGAATAGGTAGTTATGTTCCTGAAACAATTCTTACAAATGAAAAACTAGAAACAATGGTAGATACTACAGATGAGTGGATAGTGAGCAGAACAGGGATAAAAGAAAGAAGAATAGCTAAAGAAGATGAAGCTTGTTCAGATTTAGCTGTTAGAGCAGCCTTAAAAGCTTTAGAAGATGCAAATACTAAGCCAGAAGAGATTGACTTAATAATAGTATCGACTATTACCCCAGATTTTGCTTTTCCTTCAACAGCAGCACTAGTACAGGATAGAATTGGTGCTATAAATGCCGCTGCGTTTGATTTAGAAGCTGCTTGTACTGGATTTGTTTATGGTTTAGTAACAGGAGCTAACTTTATAGCTACAGGCATGTATAAAAAAGTATTAGTTATAGGTTCAGAAGCTTTATCTAAAATTATTGATTGGGAAGATAGAAATACTTGTGTTCTTTTTGGAGATGGTGCTTCTGCAGCAATATTAGGCGAAGTGGAAAAAGGTTATGGTATTATATCTTATGACTTAAAAGCAAAAGGAAGTGGTGGGGAGTTTTTAGATCAACCAGGCGGTGGCTCTAGAAATCCAGCTACAGTAAAAACTATAGAAAATAAAATGCATTTTTTAAAAATGAAAGGTCAAGATGTATTTAAATTTGCAGTAACTGCTATTCCAGAAACAATAAATAATATATTAGAAAAAACTGATATTAATATTAAAGATATAGAATTAGTAGTTCCACATCAAGCAAATTACAGAATTATAGGTTCGGCAGCGAAAAAAATTGATTTACCAGTAGAAAAATTTTACATGAATTTAGAAACATATGGTAATACATCATCTGCTTCAATTGGTCTAGCTTTAGATGAAGCGATTAAAAAAAATAAAATAAAAAAAGATGATTATATTATAATGGTAGGATTTGGCGCAGGGCTTACTTATGGTTCGTGTTTAATAAAATGGTCTAAGGAGGTATAGAATTTATGATAAACACAGATATTTGTAAATTATTAAACATTAAATATCCCATATTACAAGGAGCAATGGCTTGGATAGCTGACGGGAATTTAGCAGGTCACGTATCTAAAGCAGGTGGACTTGGGATAATAGCTGGTGGTGGTATGCCAGTTGAAATTTTAAGAGAAGAGATTAGAAAAGTTAAAAATATAACTGATAAACCATTTGCTGTTAATTTAATGCTTATAATGGGAGATATTGAAGCACAAATAGATGTTTGTATAGAAGAAAAAGTCCCTGTTGTAACTACAGGTGCTGGAAATCCAGGTCCTTACATAGAAAAATTGAAGAAAGCAAATATAAAAATAATACCAATAGTTCCTTCTGTTGCATTGGCAAAAAGAATGGAAAAAGCTGGTTCTGATGCTGTAATTGTAGAAGGGACAGAAGCAGGCGGACATATTGGTCAATTAACAACAATGGCAGTACTACCACAAATTGTAGAAGCTTTAGAAATACCTGTAATTGCAGCAGGTGGTATAGCTACTGGTAAGCAATTTGCAGCAGCACTTGCACTAGGAGCTAAGGGGATACAATTAGGTACAAGATTTATTGTTGCTAAAGAGTGTACTGCACATCAAAATTACAAAGATATGATCTTAAAAGCGAAAGATAGAAGTACTGTTGTAACAGGAGCATCAACAGGCCATCCTGTAAGAGTACTTTCTAATAAATTTACAAAAGAATTTGTAGAGTTAGAATCAAACGGAGCTTCTACAGAGGAGTTAGAAAAATTTGGTTCGGGAAAACTTAGAATAGCTGTTAAAAATGGAGATGTAGAAAATGGAAGTGTTATGGCAGGTCAGGTAGCAGCACTAGTTGACAAAGAGGAAACATGTGAAGAGATAGTAAATGATTTAGTAAATGGTCTTCAAGTTGAATTAAAAAGACTAAAAGATTCATATTGCTAAAAATGGAGGTTATTAATGAGTAAAATTGCATTTTTATTCCCTGGACAAGGTGCACAATATGTAGGAATGGGAAAAGATTTATATGAAAATAATGAAATTGCTAAAAAACAATTTGATGAAGTGTTTAGTAATATTGATATAGATCTAAAAGAGGTTATGTTTAATGGTCCAGATGAAAAATTAAAAGAGACTTCTTATACACAACCAGGAATTGTTCTACTTAGTTTAGTACTTGCAAATATTTTAAAAGAAAAAGGGATAGAACCTGATTATGTTGCAGGACATAGTTTAGGAGAATATAGTGCTTTAGGAGCTGCTAATATTTTAGATACTCTTAGCACTGTTAAGTTAGCAGCGTTAAGAGGAAGTATTATGAATAGTGTCACTGATAAAATTGACGGAACAATGGCTGCTATTATAGGATTAGATTCAAATATCATAGAACAAATTTGCTCTGAAATTGATGGGACTGTTGAAGCTGTTAATTATAATGAACCAAAACAAACGGTTATTGCTGGAGAGAAAATAGCTGTTGAAAAAGCTTGCGAAAAGTTAAAAGAAGCAGGTGCAAGAAGAGCTCTTATTTTACAAGTATCTGGTCCATTTCATTCATCACTTATGAGACCAGCTGGTGAAGAGTTGAAAACTAGATTAGATGAATTTAACTTTGTAGAAAGTAAAATTAAATTTATAGCAAATACAGATGCAAATATTAAAGAGGAAATTTCAGAAATAAAAGAAGAGTTATATAAACAGACTTTTGGTCCTGTGAAATGGGTAGATACAATTATAAAACTAAGAGATAGTGGTGTAACTAAATTTTATGAAATAGGGCCTGGAAATGTATTAAAAGGACTTGCTAAAAAAATAGATAAAACTATAGATGTAATTAGTATAGGAACATTAGAAGAATTAGCAAATCTATAATAAAAAGGGGGAGTAATTTTGATAACTTTAAAAGAGAAAGTTGCAGTTATAACTGGTTCTGCAAGAGGGATAGGTAGATCAATAGCTGAAAAAATGGCTGAAGCTGGAGCAAATATTGTAATTACTGATATTTTAAAAGATGAAGGGGAAAAAACATCAAGAGAAATTTCAGAGAAATATGGTGTAAAATCTATTTTTGTAGAATCAAATGTTGTTAATTTTGAAAGTTCTGCAGAATTAGTTAAAAAAACACTAGATGAATTTGGAAAAATTGATATATTAGTAAATAATGCAGGTATTACAAGAGATGGACTTTTCTTAAGAATGAAAGAGGAAGATTTCAATAGAGTAATCGATATAAATCTAAAAGGGACATTTAATTGTAGCCAAGCTGCGTTTAAAGCTATGGTAAAACAAAGAAGCGGAAGTATAATAAATATTGCTTCTGTTATAGGACTTATGGGGAATGTAGGTCAAGCAAACTATGGAGCATCAAAAGCAGCAGTAATTGCATTAGCTAAAACAATAGCAAGAGAGGGAGCTAAAAGAGGAGTAAGAGCAAATTCTATTGCGCCAGGATTTATTAAAACTGATATGACAGAAATATTAAAAGAAGAAGTGCAAAATCAAATTTTATCACAAATACCTATGGGTGAAATGGGATTACCGGAAGATATTGCAAATACAGCATTATTTTTAGCTTCTGATTTATCAAAATACATAACTGGACAAGTAATAACTGTTGACGGTGGAATGGTAATGTATTAATCTAAATTAGATTAAAAAATAAGTTCTTGAAAAATATTAAAAAATTTGTTATATTAAAGAATATGAATAAAAAGGAGGTGAAATACTTATGGCAGATTTTGATAAAGTGAAAGAGGTAATAGTTGAACAATTAGGAGTAGATCCTGATCAAGTAACTGAAAACGCTTCATTTATAAATGATTTAGGAGCAGATTCTCTAGACACAGTAGAATTAATCATGGCTTTTGAAGAGGAATTTGGTGTAGAAATACCAGATGCTGAAGCAGCTAAGTTAAATACAGTTAAAGATGTATTAGATTACATTGAAGCTAATGAATAATCAATATTTAACTATAGGGGAGTTGTTTCCCCTATAGTGTATTAATGTACTCTTAAGTAATTATAATTTTAATTTTAGAATACATTAATAGGAAATATGAAAAAAATTAAAAGAGAGGGTGAATCAATTTGAGAAGAGTTGTTGTTACAGGAGTAGGAATGTTAACAGCATTAGGAACTAATGCCAAAGATTCTTGGGAAGCTATATTAGATGGAAAATCAGGTGTTACTAATATATCAACTTTTGATACTACAGAGTTTCCTAGTAAAATAGCAGGAGAAATTAAAGATTTTAATACTGATGAATATTTTGAAAAAAAAGAGATAAAAAAATTAGCAAGATATTCACAATTTGCAATAGCTGCATCTAAAATGGCCTTAATAGATTCAGGATTAGAAATTACAGAGGAAAATGCATATAATATAGGTGTAATTGTAAGTTCTGGTATTGGAGGTTTAGAAGTATTCGAGGAACAAGAACAAAGATTGCTAGAAAAAGGGCCTAAAAAAATGTCACCTTTTACAATACCAGCAATGATCGAAAATATGGGTTCTGGAAATGTATCTATATATTTAGGTGCAAAAGGACCAAATAAAACAATAGTTACTGCTTGTGCATCAGGAACTCATTCAATTGGTGATGCATTTGAAATGATAAAAAATGGGAAAGTGGATGTAATGATAGCAGGGGGGGCAGAGGCAGCGATAACTCCTATGGGAATTGGCGGATTTTGTGCTGCTAAAACTTTAGCTACAAGCTATAATGATAATCCGTCAAAAGCATCAAGACCTTTTACAGGAAATAGAGAAGGATTTGTAATGGGAGAAGGTGCTGGAGTTTTAATATTAGAAGAGTTAGAGGGTGCTAAAAAAAGAGGAGCAAAAATATATGCTGAGATCGTAGGATATGGAGAAACAGGAGATGCATATCATATGACATCACCAGATCCAGAAGGCGCAGGAGCAGTTAGAGCTATTCAAATGGCACTTAAACAAGCAGGAGTTAAACCAGAAGACGTTGATTATATAAATGCACATGGTACATCAACTGATGCAAATGATAAGACTGAAACAAAAGCTATTAAACTAGCATTTAAAGAACATGCTTATAAATTAGCAGTAAGTTCGACTAAAGGTGCAACGGGACATTTATTAGGTGGTGCAGGTGGAGTAGAAGCTGTAATCACAGTATTAGCTGTAAAAGAAGGAATTTTACCTCCAACAATAAATTATGATACACCAGATCCGGAATGCGATTTAGATTATGTTCCAAATAAAGCTGTAAAAAGAGATATTAATGTTGCTTTATCAAATTCACTAGGATTTGGAGGACATAATGCAGTAATAGCTATAAAAAAATATAGCGAATAATGAGGTGAGTTATATTGGAAGAAGAATATAGTCATGAAATTGAAAAAAAAATAAATTATACTTTTAAAAATAAAAAGTTACTTCAAAATTCATTGATTCATAGATCTTACGGGAATGAAAATTGGGAGTACAAACATATAAATAATGAAAGACTAGAACTTCTTGGTGACGCGGTACTTGATCTAATAGTTACAGAATATTTATATTTAAATTATTCTAAGTCAACAGAAGGGGAGCTTGCTAAATTAAAATCTATGATTGTTAGTGAACCGGTACTTACTGAAATCGCTGATGAACTTAATATAGGTAATTATATGTATTTAAGTAAAGGCGAGGAGATAACCGGAGGTAGAAAAAGAGAATCTATATTAGGTGATGCATTTGAAGCGCTTTTAGGTGCGATTTACCTTGATTCAAATTTTGAAGCTACTAAAAAAATAGCTTTAAAATTCTTAACTTATAGAATAAAGCATATTGATGAAAATGAAAAATTAATTGATTATAAAACAATATTACAAGAATACAGTCAAAAAGAATATAAAAAAATACCTAAATATGATGTATTGGAAGAGATTGGTCCTGACCATAATAAAATATTTAAAATAGGTGTAAAAATAAAAAATGGTATAGTTGGAGAAGGAATAGGTAAAAATAAAAAAGCTGCCGAGCAATTGGCAGCTAGAAAAGCTTGTGAAATTATTGGAATAAAGCATAATGAAACATTATAATATTCCAATTTTTATTTCACATTATGGTTGTCCTAATGACTGTGTATTTTGTAATCAAAAAAAAATAAATGGTGTTGATACCGATATAAGAGTAGAAGATATCCATAATATTATAGAGACAAATCTAAAAACAATTCCCATAAATTCTAAAAAAGAAGTTGCTTTTTTTGGTGGGACGTTTACAGGTATCCCAATTGAAAAACAAATAGAATATTTAAATGCTGTAGAAACATATGTAAAAGAAAAAAAAATAGATGGGATCAGATTATCTACTAGACCAGATTATATTAATGAAAATATAATGAAAAATTTAAGTAATTATACAATAAATGTAATAGAATTAGGAATACAGTCTTTTGATGAAAAAGTGTTAAATTATTCAAAAAGATATTATACTAAAAATACAATATATAATGCAATAGAAATAATTAGGAAAAAAAAAATATTGCTGGGACTACAGATGATGCCAGGGTTGTATGGAGCATCCTACGAAAGTGATATAAAAGGAATAAAAGAAATAATAGGTATAAAGCCAGATATTATTAGAATTTATCCTACATTAGTGATAAAAAACACAATATTAGAAAAATTATATAAAGAAAAAAAATATGTTCCTCTTAGTATGGATGAAGCAGTAGATATTGCAGTTCAGTATATTGCTAATATGGAATTAAACAATATAAAGATAATTAAAATGGGATTACAACCTTCAGATGATTTAAGAGAGCCCGGAATAATTGTAAGTGGTCCATTTCACTCTGCTTTTCGAGAACTTGTAGAGGGAGAAATATATTATAGGGTAATTCGTAATTTTTTATATGAGAATGGTATTATAAATAAGATTATTCATATTAAATCTAACGAAAAAACTATATCTAGAATAAAAGGGATAAATAAAATTAATGAGAAAAAACTAAATATACAATTTAAAATTTTAATTGATAAAAATATAAAAAATGGCGATATTATAATTGGAAAAGATAAAGAAATGTATATTTCTAGAGAAGAGATACTTGGTAAAATAATTATTGAATGCGAGTGAGGTTGTAATGAAGCAGATAATAGTAAATGTAACAAAACTTGATATTAAGGTTGCCATTATAGAGTCTGGTAAAGTTGTTGAATTTTTTATTCAAAACGAAGATGTAGCTAGAATTATTGGGAACATATATATAGGAAAAGTAGCGAATGTGTTACCGGGTATGGAATCTGCTTTTTTAGATATAGGACTTGAAAAAAATGCTTTTTTATATGTTAAAGATTTAAGAGAATTTGAAGAAAAATATTTAGATGGTATAGAAAATAGCGAAAAACCAATAGAAGAGATTTTAAATGTTGGTGATGAGGTAATAGTGCAGGTACTTAAAGAACCAAATGGTACTAAAGGAGCAAGGGTAACAACGCACTATACTATACCAGGTAAATATTTAGTACTTATGCCAAATAATGATTATATAGCAGTATCTAAAAAAATAACTGATAGTTATGAGAAAGATAGACTAAAAAAAATATTAGAGGATATTAAGCCAAAGGGTACAGGTCTTATAATAAGAACAGCAGCAAGGAACAAGGAAGAAAGTGTATTTGTGAAAGAGATAGAATACCTTGTAAAAAAATGGAAAAAAATAGAAAGTGATATTTTTTCTTCGAAACCAGGTAGTATAGTTTATAAAGACACTAATGTAATAAGACGGGTATTTAGAGATATGTTTTCTTCAGAAGTGGACGAATTAATTATAGATTCAGAAGAACACTATTGGGAATTAATAGATTATGTATCAGCATTTTCAGAAAATGATCTTAAATTAAAACTTAAATTATACCAAAAAAGTGAACCAATTTTAGAATACTACGGCATTGAAAAAGAAGTACATAAGGCGCTTCAAAAAAAAGTGTGGCTTGATTGTGGCGGATATTTGATAATAGAAAAAACAGAAGCATTAATAAGTATAGATGTAAATACAGGAAAAAATACCGGTTGTTGTAATTTAGATAAAACAATATTTGAGACAAATTATGAAGCAGCATTAGAAATTCCTAAACAATTACGTCTTAGAAATTTAGGTGGAATTATAATTATAGACTTTATAGATATGAATTCTGAAGAAGATAAGGAAAAAATTATAGAAGCATTAAAATTTAACCTAGAAAACGATAGAATAAAAACAAATATTATTGGATTTACAGAATTAGGACTTGTTGAAATGACGCGTAAACGCGTAGGAAGACAGTTACAGGCATATTTCCTTGATAGATGTAATGAATGCGCAGGGAGCGGTTATATTTACTCTCTGGACACTATTATATATAATATGATAAAAGAAATACAATCATTTTTTCATGAGAAAGATATACGGGGATTAAATATAAAAGTAAGTGATGTTTTGTATGATAAAATTGAAAAAGATTACATAGAATATATAAAAGTGTTTGGTAAAGAAAATGGTAAAGATATAAAATTTAAAAAAGAGTCTAGCTATAAAAGAGAAGAAATAGAAATTATCTTAATAAAATAGGAAATAATATAAAATACAGGAAAACAGGGCTTTACTATAGCCCTGTTTTTATAAAAAAAATAAGATTAGGGGAAAATTATGTCTAAAATAAAAGAAAAAATAGAATATATATGTGAAAATTGTGGGTATAAAACATTAAAATGGCTGGGTCGATGCCCATCATGCGAATCTTGGAATTCATTTCAAGAAGATATAAAAATAAATATAAAAAAACTAAATAATAGGGAAATTAATACCGGTAATCTTAAAATATACAATTTACATGAGTTAGAGTCTACAGAAAACATAAGAATTAATACAACAATTAAAGAATTTGATAGAGTTTTAGGTGGTGGACTGGTATTAGGTGAAATAGTTTTATTAACAGGACATCCAGGAGTTGGTAAATCTACATTACTTTTACAGGCAGCGGATGAATATTCAAAAGATAATATTGTATATTATGTAGCTGGCGAGGAGTCTGCAAGTCAGATTAAATTAAGAAGTGAAAGACTAAATATTAATTCTAAAAATCTTTTTATATTACAGGAAACAGAAATTAATATTATAGAGAATCAGATAAGAAAGAATAAACCAAAAATAGTTATAATAGATTCGATACAAACTGTATATAATTCAGAATATGATTCAATACCAGGCACAATTACTCAAATAAGGGAATCTACTTTAAAAATAATAGATATTGCCAAAAAAGAGAATATATCGTTTTTTATTGTAGGTCATATTACTAAAGATGGTAAAATTGCAGGACCTAAATTATTAGAACATATGGTTGATGCTGTACTTACTTTTGAAGGGGAAGAAAATTACTATTATAGAATATTACGAAGTGTAAAAAATAGATTTGGATCAACAAATGAAATCGGTATATTTAATATGAATGAAAAAGGGATGACTGAAGTATTGAATCCATCAGAGTTTTTCCTAAATGATAGAGATGACAAAAATGTCGGAAGTATTATAATGCCAACACTAGAAGGGTCTAAAATATTTCTTGTGGAAGTTCAAGCACTTTGTACTACACTACTATTTGGATTGCCAAGACGGGTGGTACAGGGATTTGATTTTAATAGAATACAGATAATAAGTGCTATTTTGGAAAAAATACTCCATATTGAATTAGGGGGACTAGACTTATATCTAAATGTACCTGGTGGAATGTATGTTAAAGAAACTGCTGCTGATTTAGCAATTGCTATTTCAATATTATCATCAGTAAAAAATATTGAAATAAGTAATAAAATTGCAGCAATTGGGGAGTTAGGATTACGTGGAGAGATAAGAAAAGTATCATTTATAGATAAAAGACTAATAGAATTAGAAAAATTGGGGTTTAAAGGTGTATATTTACCAGAGGGAAATAGAAATGAAATTGATGAAAAAAAATTTAAAATAAAAGTAATATATTTACGAAATTTAAATGAATTATTAGAAAGGATGAATAAAAATGGATGAAAAAGAAAAACTTCTAGAAATTATCTCTTTTGTATCTCCGGGAACAGAAATAAGAAAAGGGCTTGATAATATCCTCGATGCTGGGAAGGGAGCACTTATTGTTGTTGGAAATAGTGAATCAGTACAAAGTCTCATTGATGGTGGATTCTACATTAATTGTGATTATAACCCGCAAAAGATATATGAACTATCTAAAATGGACGGTGCAATTATTTTAGATGAAAATACGAATAAAATAATATATGCAAATGTACAGATGCAACCAAATCCAAAAATCGAGACTAATGAGAGTGGAACAAGGCATAGAACTGCAGAAAGAGTAGCTAAGCAGACGGGAAATTTCGTAATATCAATATCAGAAAAAAGAAAAAGAATAACTCTATATAAAGATAATATTAAATATATCCTAAGAAATATAAATGACATAATGATTGAAGCAAATCAGGCAATAAAAACTCTTGAAAGATATAAAGCTGTACTAGATAATGCACTAGCAAATCTAACTATTTTAGAATTTGATGACTTAGTAAGTTTGTATGAAGTTGCATTATGTATACAAAGGTTTGAAATGTTATTTAGAATATCAAATGAAGTTAAAAGATATATTATTGAATTAGGTGCAGAAGGAAGATTGTTAAATATGCAATTTGAGGAATTATTAATAGGCGCTGAAAATGAATTGAATTATCTCATTGAAGATTATTATAATGATAAAGAAGTAAAAGATGTAAAAGAAGTAATTGCAGAGTGTCATGAACTAAATCAAGAAGAGTTACTAGATTTTGGTAAAATAACACAAATTATAGGTTATGGAAGAGCATACAGTACATTAGATAAAAAAGTTATGCCAAAAGGTTATCGTATTTTAGGGAAAATTCTAAGATTGACTAGAAAAGATATTGACTTATTAATTGATGAATATAAGGAGCTTTCGTACATTATTGAATCTGATGCAGAAGAACTTACAGAGATAAAAGGGATTACAAAATTTAAAGCAAAAGCTTTAAAAAATGGATTAAAAAGATTAAAAATGACGGTATTATTAGATAAAAAATAGAAAAGTGCAGTTATTTATAACTGCACTTAAAATATTTTGACTTTTAAAAAAATATGGTATATAATTGACTTAAATAATTATAATATAATTAGAAGGAGAAAGAAAATGGTATCTATAAAAGGGAAAAATATTTTTGGAACAAAAGATTTAACAGCAGAGGAATTTTATCTAATTGCAGAAAAAGCTAAAGAATACAAAGAATTATCTAAAAATCAAGATAAAAAAATAAATGTACTTAGAGGACGAACTATTATAAATGTATTTTTTGAAAATAGTACAAGAACAAGAATTTCATTTGAATTAGCAGGAAAAAGATTAGGTGCAGATGTAATAAATATGAGTGTTTCTTCATCATCTCTTAAAAAAGGTGAATCTTTAATGGATACTGCAAAAACACTTGATGCAATGAATACAGATCTATATGTAATACGTCATTCAGTGGCAGGTACATGTAAAATATTCTCTTCATTTGTAAGAGGGTGTGTAATAAATGCAGGGGATGGTGCCAATGAACATCCTACTCAAGGGATATTAGATGTATTTACTATATATGAAAAATTAGGATACATAAAAGGTCTTAAAGTTGCTATAGTGGGAGATGCACTACATTCTCGTGTGTTAAGATCGAATGTATACTTATTAAAAACACTAGGTGCTGAAGTTACTGTTGTCGGACCAGAAACACTTGTCCCTAGTGATTTTAAAAAGTTAGGTGTAAATATAACAGATAATTTTGATTCTGTAATTGATAAAGTAGATGTGATAAACTTATTAAGATTACAATTAGAAAGACAAAAAGAAAGCTATTTTCCAACTATAAAAGAGTATAATTATTATTACGGATTGACAAAAGATAGACTTAGTAGAGCAAAAGAAAATGTAATTATTATGCATCCAGGACCAATGAATCGTGGTGTAGAGATAGATTATGATGTTGCTGATTCTAGTAAGCAAGTGATATTAGATCAAGTAGAAAATGGTGTAGCTGTTAGAATGGCTTTACTTAGTCTTATTTTAGGTGAATAATATATTATAATTAAGATTTAGTTGGAGGTCATTGTATGAAAAAAATTATTTTACTAGTAATGTTTATTTCGCTAGTCGCTTGTAGTAATAGTTCTAATAAAAAAGAGAAAGAGAAAATAAAAAACATTAGTGAAATTGTAGAAACAAATACAGAAGATAATAAAGAGCAAGTGAGCGAAGAAGATAGTAATAATAATGCTATTAATAAAATTGTATTAACAGTAGAAAAAACAAAAGTATTAGCAGATGGGAAAGATAAAATTGTACCCAAATTAGTAATATATGATATTGATGAAAAAGAGATAAAAAAAAATAACTATATGTTATATATAAATGATGAGATATCAGATTCACAGGATTTTAAAACTTTAAATAAAGGTATTTATGAGATTAAAGTTTCGATAGATGAAATATATAGTAATTCTATTGAAGTAGAAGCCTATGACGCGGTAAAAACAATAAAACTCTCCTCTGATTTAGACAAAATAGTAGCTGATGGAGTTAGTAGTGCCAAATTAGAAATAGAATTTAAAAATCAAAATAACGAGATTATAAATGATGTAGAATATAGTTTGTATTGTAATGACGATAAAATGGAAACAACAGATTTTTCTACTCTTATAAAAGGGGAATATAAGTTTAAAGTAAAAGTAGATTCTATAGAAAGTAACGAGATTAAAATAGAAGCATATGATATTGTGAAAAATATAGAAATTTCATTAATAAAAACAAAAATTCTAGCAAATAATGTTGATTTCACAAGAATTAAAATCAATATGTTAAATCAAAACGATGTTATTATTAAAGATAAAATCTCAAAAATTTATATAAATGGTGAAAATGTAAAAGAGGACATATTTAAAACAGATATCCCTGGTGAATATGAAATCTATGCAAAATTCAATAATATAGAGAGCAATAGATTAACTGTTGATGCACTTCAAGTAGACCCACTCATATTAGAGGGGTTATCTCCTTATTATAATCAGACACAGGTTGATATTAATACAACAATAGCTATAAAGTTTAATAAAACTTTGGAAGAACCGATTGTAAAAAATGCAATAATGTTAATTAATGAAAAAGGTGAAAATATTAAAGGAAAAGTTGTATATAAAAGTGGCGAGAAGAGTATTTTATTTGAATTAATAGATAAATTGGAATATGGAAAAACTTATGAAGTAATTATAAATAAAGATCTAATAGGTATCGAAAAAAATGTTTTAAGTACAATTCCAAAGTGGATTTTTACAGTTCAAAATTTTCCAGAGTTTACTATGAAAAAAATAGAAAAAGGGGAATTTATTATGGGAGATGAACAAGGAGATCTATGGGAGATATGTAGACCTATTCACAAAGTAACATTAGATTATAATTATGAAATAGGTGAAACAGAAATTACATTTAAAGAATATGATGCGTATTGTAAAGCAGAAAGAATTACTAAATTACCAAGTGATAATCGTTGGGGCAGAGGAGAAAATCCTGTTATAAATGTATCGTGGTTCGATGCAATAAAATATTGTAATTGGTTAAGCAAATTACATAATTTACCAGTAGCTTACAATGTAAAAACAGGGAAATTTCTAGATGAAAATGGTAATTTAACTAATAATATAAAAAAAGTAAAAGGATACCGTCTTCTAACTGAAGCTGAATGGGAGTTTGCAGCAAGAGGAGGAAATAGATCGCGAAATTCTAAATATAGTGGTCATAGTCAAGAAAACTTAATAGCTTGGTATGTAGAAAATTCATCATCAAAAATCCATTTAGTTAAGCAAAAACATCCAAATGAATTGGGAATCTATGATATGAGTGGAAATGTGTGGGAATGGTGTCACGATGGATTTGAAAAATACAGTAAAGAACCTAAAATTAATCCTGTAGTAGAAGAAACAGAGTATAAAATAATGAGAGGTGGCTCTTGGTACAGTATTAACTATGATTTAAGAATAAGCCATCGTGAATATTTCAATCCAAATACAAAAGATATTTATTTTGGATTTAGAATAGCAAGGACATTAGAGGAATAGTGAAT
>JGI24503J29689_10002337_pt1 | contig 15951 bp, 11 predicted proteins | sample BioPla3RNA2_FD_29689 | JGI IMG/M metagenome (IMG submission 29689)
GGTGGTCGACGCATCCACCGGTGAAGAAATCGCCGGTGCGGTGGCCAACTACAAGCGCTGGGCGCAGGGACTTTATTCCGATGCCGCCCAAAACCAGTTTCGCCATCATCCCCTAGATTATCTGGAGGGTTTGGAGGAGTGCATTCGCGGCGCTCTCACAGAGGTACCTGCAGGGGTGGCCGAAAATGTGATTGGAATCGGTGTGGATACAACAGGTTCTACGCCTGCTCCGGTCGACGAAAAGGGACAGGTTTTGGCTCTGCTGCCAGGATTTGAGGAGAACCCCAATGCCATGTTCATCCTGTGGAAGGATCACACGGCCGTGCGTGAAGCCGGCGAGATCAACCGCTTGGCCAGAACATGGGGCGGTGTGGATTATACAAAGTACGAAGGGGGCGTCTATTCCTCGGAGTGGTTTTGGGCAAAGATTCTGCACACTTTACGCCAGGACGAGCGCGTGCGCCAAGCTGCCTATTCCTGGGTGGAAATGTGCGACTGGATTCCAGGGATTCTGACTGGAACCACCGATCCGAAAATCCTCAAGCGCAGCCGCTGTGCTGCGGGGCATAAGGCCATGTGGCATGAGGAATGGGGCGGTCTGCCCTCGGAAAAATTCTTGACAAGACTGGACCCTCTCCTCAGCGGGCTGCGGGATCGCTTGTATACAGAGACCTACACATCCGATGTTAAGGCAGGGGATCTAACGGAGGAATGGGCGAAAAAGCTTGGCCTGCCAGCTGGAATTGCTGTGGCCGTAGGCGCCTTTGATGCCCATATGGGTGCTGTGGGCGGCGGTGCCCAGGAAAACACTCTCTTTAAGATCATGGGCACATCTACCTGCGATGTCATGGTTGCTTCCAAAGAGGCGTTAGGGGATACCTTGGTTGCAGGGATCTGCGGACAAGTGGATGGATCGGTCATCCCAGGCATGATTGGTCTAGAAGCGGGTCAATCTGCCTTTGGTGATGTCTACGCCTGGTTTAGAGACCTGCTCCTTTGGCCCCTGGAAGCCTTGCAGGCAGAGGCGGGGATGACAGACCAAATGCTGCAAACGGTCAAAAGCAGGGTGCTTGCCAAACTTACTGAGGAAGCCTCGCAAGTGGATCCCGCCGCCACAACCGTGGTTGCTTTGGATTGGCTCAATGGCAGGCGAACCCCCTATGCTGATCAGGAGCTGAAGGGCGCACTGGTTGGATTGACGCTGGGGACGGATGCCCCTAGAGTCTTTAGGGCTTTAGTGGAGGCTACGGCCTTTGGCTCCAAGGCCATTATGGAGCGCTTTAAGGAAGAAGGCCTGTCCATGGATGAGGTCATTGCCCAGGGGGGTATACCTGGTAAGAACGACTTTGTGATGCAGGTGACCGCAGATATCTTGGGACTGCCAATCAAGGTGGTCAAGTCCGAGCAGTCGGTCGCTTTAGGGGCGGCCATGTTTGGGGCTGTGGCAGCAGGTGCATTCAGTGATGTAAAACAGGCCCAGGATGCTATGGGGAGCGGCTATTCCAGGGTGTACACCCCGGAGGCGGAGCGCTCCAAGTATTATCAGAGTCTGTATGAGCAGTATCTGCAGGTGGGAGAGGTACTTGAGGATACATTACGTGCCCTTTAGCGCGGCACTGTAGCAGGGAGGGATAGGATGCTGAAAGGATTGAAACAGGAGGTTCTTTTGGCCAACAAGGAACTCCAAAAGCAGAAACTTGTCATTTACACCTGGGGAAATGTAAGCGGTATTGATCGGGATCAGAATCTTGTCGTGATTAAGCCCAGCGGGGTCGCTTATGAAGACCTCACGATCGAAGCCATGGTTGTGCTGGATCTGGAAGGGAAGGTCGTCGAAGGCCGTTTGCGTCCCTCCTCGGATGCAGCAACCCATCTAGAGCTCTACCGGCAGTTTGAGGAGATTGGCGGTGTGGTACACACCCATTCCCTCTGGGCCACTGTCTGGGCCCAAGCTGGCCAGGAGATACCCTGCCGGGGCACCACCCATGCGGACTACTTCTACGGGGACATTCCCTGTACCCGTCCCCTAACCCCGGACGAGGTGGAAGAAGCCTATGAACACAACACGGGCAAGGTGATCGTGGAGCGATTTCGGACCATCAAATACCAGGAGACGCCCGCGGTGCTTGTGGCCGAACATGCGCCGTTTACTTGGGGAAAAGACGCCCATGAGGCGGTACACAACAGCGTTGTCCTGGAGCAGGTGGCCCAGATGGCCTATTTGACGAAGATGCTCTCGGGGCATGATGGACCCATATCCAAGCATGTCCTTGACAAGCATTACTTACGTAAGCATGGTCCCCATGCATATTATGGTCAGAGTTAAAGGAGGCAGATCGGATGGACTTAAAAAATCTTGAAGTGTGGTTTGTAACCGGAAGTCAGCACCTCTATGGTGAAGAGGCGCTCCTGGAGGTTGAAAAGGACGCCAAAGAGGTGGCCGCTTCGCTCAATGATGTGCCCGAAATCCCGGTAACCGTCGTGCACAAGCCTGTCATGACGAGCTCTGATTCCATCAGGCGTCTGATGGCAGAAGCGAATGCCCATGAAAGCTGTATTGGCCTGATCCTCTGGATGCACACCTTTTCACCGGCTCGGATGTGGATTGCCGGTTTGAACCTGCTGAACAAACCCTATGTACACTTCCATACCCAGTATCACCGGGATATTCCCTGGGGCGAAATTGATATGGATTACATGAACCTGCATCAATCGGCCCATGGCGATCGGGAGTTTGGGTTTATCAATACCCGCATGCGCAAGAACCGCAAGGTGATCGTCGGTCATTGGCGGGATCCTGAAGCCCTGCAGGAACTGGCCATCTGGATGCGAGTGGCGGCAGCCTGGAATGACAGCCAGGGGGCGAGAATTGCCCGGTTCGGCGATAACATGCGGGATGTGGCCGTAACGGAAGGTAACAAAGTCTCGGCCCAGATGGTCTTGGGCTATGAAGTCAATGCTTACTCCCTTGGTCATCTGATTGAACATGTGGATGCAGCAGAGGAACAGCAGATTAACGCCCTCCTTGAGGAGTATGAAGCCAGTTATAGACTGACGGATCGGGTGCGGGAAGGCGGAGCGAAACGACAAGCTCTGAGGGAGTCTGCCCGCATTGAACTCGGTTTGCGCTCCTTTTTGAAAGAGGGAGGCTTCAAGGGCTTTACCACAAATTTTGAAGACCTAGTTGGACTGAAGCAGCTGCCGGGCCTGGCCGTACAGCGCGTGATGAAGGATGGCTACGGCTTTGGCGCGGAGGGTGATTGGAAGACTGCAGCCCTGCTCAGGGCGATGAAGGTGATGAATACCGGTCTCAGTGGCGGAACATCCTTCATGGAAGACTATGTCTACCATCTTGATCCGGCAGGCAGCCGTATCTTAGGAGCTCATATGCTGGAAGTGTGCGAGTCCATTGCCGCCGAAAAGCCCGTCTTGGATGTGCAGGCTCTGGACATTGGCGGAAAAGAGAACCCGGCCCGCCTGATCTTTACCGCACCTGCGGGAGCGGCCATCTGCGCTTCCCTGATCGACTTGGGCAATCGCTTCCGCATGGTTGTGAGCGAAGTGGAGGTTGTTGATCCACCCCAGGATCTGCCGAAACTCCCGGTGGCTCGTGTCCTGTGGGATCCGAAACCAAACCTGAAGGTGGCTGCGGAGAGTTGGATCCTAGCGGGCGGGGCGCACCATTCCGTCTTTAGCCAGGCCCTCACCGCCAGGTATGTAGAGGACTACTGCGAGATGGCCGGCATTGAGTACCTCCTGATTGACGAGAACACCGAGGTTCGAAAATTCAAAGCAGAGCTTCGGCTGGGCGAAATCTATTACCATCTGGCCAGGGGACTGTAATCCACAATTTGCCCAAAAGGGGGGGTTTGTGTGCATTTCGATTATTACATGCCAACTCGGATCTTGTTTGGTCCGGGAAAATTAAACCAGCTGGCCCAGGCCAAGCTGCCTGGAAAGAAGGCCTTGATTGTCATTTCCTCCGGTAACTCCATGCGCAAGTTCGGCTACCTCAGCCGTCTAGAGGAGATCTTAACGGCGAGGGGCATTGCTTTCGCTGTGTTCGACAAGATCTTGCCGAATCCCATTAAGTCCCATGTGATGGAGGGAGCCGAGCTCTGTAGGGAGGAGGGCTGCGATTTCGTGATCGGTCTAGGCGGCGGAAGCAGCATTGACTCGGCCAAGAGTATTGCGGTCATGGCGGGCAATCCCGGAGACTACTGGGACTATATTGGCGGGGGAACGGGGAAAGGGAAGCCCATTCCAAACCCCATCCTGCCCGTTGTGGCCATCACCACCACGGCGGGTACCGGGACCGAAGCGGATCCCTGGACCGTTATTACCAAAGAAGACACCCAAGAGAAAATTGGCTTTGGCAACGAGCATACCTTTCCCACCCTGTCGGTGGTGGATCCAGAGCTGATGCTCTCTGTACCTCCCAAGCTCACTGCGTTCCAGGGTTTTGATGCGCTTTTCCATTCTCTGGAGGGGTATCTGGCTAAGATCGCCACACCCATTAGCGATATGTATGCATTACGCAGTATTGAGCTCATTGTCCAGAACCTCCCGGCATGCATTGCGAGCGGCAGCAATCTAGAGGCGCGCACCAATGTGGCCCTGGCCAATACCTATGCCGGTTTTGTGCAAACGGAGTCCAGCTGTACGTCGGAACACTCCATGGAGCACGCATTGAGTGCCTTTTACCCTGAATTGCCCCACGGTGCCGGTTTGATTTTGCTCTCCGAGGCCTACTTCACCTTCTTCAGCAGCAAGGTTCCCGATCGCTTTGTTGCCATGGCCAAAGCCATGGGTGCCGATGTTGATGCCTTGCCCGAAGAGGAACGTCACCTCGCCTTTGTGCCCGCCCTCGCCGCCTTTAAGGAGAAGTGCGGTGTGGCTGATCTGAAGATGTCCGACTGGGGTATTCAGGCAGAGGATCTGCCCAAGATGGCAGTGAACGCCAGGGAAACCATGGGCGGGCTCTTTGCTATGGATAGGTATCCCTTATCCTTGCGGGAGACGCTGGGGATCATGGAAAAGGCGTACCGCTAAGGATATTTGTTCGAGGTGCGGACAAAAGACGGCTTGGAAACTCCTGTGCGCATCGTCCTAATCAACATATTTGGCACAAACTTAAAAAACTTAAAGACCTGGGCAGGAAATGGAGAGTTTGTGTCAAAGAATTAATTTGACCCTCGGATTAAACGAGATGGTCCATTGCGATGTTGTATTTAGACGGTGAGGAGACCCTTCAGTGACAACAAATGGAAGGTTCGACAGCGCCTATCTCAGGCGGATGAACTGCGTCAAGACATTCAGCACAATTCGTGAGCAGGGCATGGTATCCCGTTCAGAACTGGCGGCCATCACCGGTCTCAGTCGAGCTACCGTATCCGAGACCGTTAAGGAACTTTTGGATCGGGGATTTATCCGGGAAGTTGGACACGGCGATATACGCAGGGGCCGGCCCCCTGTTAACCTTGAGGTCAACCCGGAGCGATTCTACCTTATTGCCGTTGAAATTGACGTAGGTTGGATTGCTGTAGCCATCACAACCCTGGTGGGGGACATTGTGGTCCAGCATCGCCAGGAGTTTGGGCGCTGCGATTATCCCTTTGTGCTGGAAACATGTGTGCGCTGGATTGAACATTTATTGGATCAGAAAGGTCTCGGGCGCGAGGATATTCTGGGAATTGGGGTAGCCGTTCCCGGCCAGGTTGACTTGGACCACAGGGTGGTCAACTTCGCTCCTAATCTGCGGTGGCGGGATGCGCATCTGGCGGACGATTTGGAAGAAGGCCTGCATCTGCCGGTCTTAGTTTCCAACGAAGCCATGCTGGGAGCCATGGCCGAGAAGTGGTTTGGTCAGGGAAAGAACGCCCGGGTTTTGGTCTATGTCTCTGTTAAGGGTGGTGTGGGCTGCGGCATTGTGTTGGATCGCAACCTCTCCCTTGGCGTCAGCGGCAGTGCAGGCGAACTGGGGCATATGACCATCGATCCGCAAGGGCCAGAATGCTCCTGCGGAAACAGGGGATGTTGGGAAGTGTATGCCGATGAGCCGGCCATTCTCAGCCGGGCCTTCCAAGCCTTTAGTTCATCGAGGGATTCTCTCCTGTTCCAGTCTTTTAGTATGGATAGCAACCGTTTAACGATAGAGGCGATTATCACCGAAGCAAGGAAAGGGGATCCCACAGCGGTGGGGGTGATCCAGGAAAGCGGCTGGTATCTCGGAATTGGGATAACCAATATCGTCAATGCCCTCAATCCGGATCTGGTGGTTGTGGGAGGACGCATTGCCTCATCCGAGCTGGCCTTAGAAGAGATAAGGCGAGTGGTGAGGGAGCGGGGTTTGCAGATACCGTCGCAAAACGTCACGATTGTCCCTACCCAGCTCGGCAGCAAAGTTTCCTTAATGGGTTGTATTGCCCTCTTGCTGGACCTTTTACTGGAACAGCCGGAAGGGCGGATCAATACAAACTAGGGAGATTCTGTCCTGTAAAGTGCAAGCTCATGGCAGAGAGTCTAAGGTAGAAAGGAGGCCTACACTCAGACAGTAGTTGCGTTGTTTGCTCGTGAGATACAGATATTTGGAAGGAGATTGAAGAGATGAAGAGGATTTTATTGGTCGTTTTGCTCGTTGCTGTAATGGCATTTCCCTCAATGGCTTCTGCTGCGGTCCGAATTGGTGTAGCTATGCCTACCCAAAGCCTCCAACGCTGGAATCAAGACGGGGCCAACATGAAAGCACAGCTTGAAGCCGCCGGTTACGTTGTAGACCTGCAATATGCCAACAACGACGTGGCACTTCAGGTATCCCAGTTGGAGAACATGATTCTCAATGGCGCCGACATCCTGGTTATCGCCTCCATCGACGGTGCTTCCCTAGGTACCGTTTTGGCCATCGCTAAGGATGAAGGCATTCCTGTCATTGCCTATGACCGTTTGATCATGGCTACCGACGCTGTTTCCTACTACGCCACCTTTGACAACTACATGGTTGGAACCATCCAAGGTGAATACCTTGTAGACAAACTGGAGCTCGCTACACGTACAGATCCAGTGAACATCGAGATCGTAGGCGGCTCCGCAGACGATAACAATGCCCGCTTCTTCTATCAAGGCGCCTACGACGCCATTGCTCCTTACATTGAGAGCGGAATTGTTGTAGTTCCTTCCGGTCAGATTGCCTTTGAGTCTGTGGCAACCATGGCATGGTCTTCCGAAAGGGCCCAGGCTCGCATGGATGACCTCATTGCTGCCAATTACTCCGATGGAACTCCGCTCCACGCTGTACTGTGCTCCAACGACTCCACCGCTCTTGGTGTGACCAACAGCTTAGTCAACGCCGGTTTTGAAGAGATGCCCTATATTACCGGTCAAGACTGCGATATCGCCAACACCAAGAACATTTTGGCCGGCCTGCAGTCCATGTCCATCTTTAAGGACACCCGTACACTGGCCAGCAACGTTGTGTCCATGGTGGAAGCCATCGTAAACGGTGAAGAACCTCCAATCAATGACACAGAGACCTATGACAACGGCGTGAAAATCGTTCCAACCTTCCTCAGTGCCCCCGTATTTGCCGACATCAACAACTATTATGAGCTGCTGATTGAAAGCGGATACTACACAGAGGAGCAGTTGGGCCTGTAAAGCGACGGTTTTGCTTTGGCGGATGGGTGCATTCCCATCCGCCCTTTCCAAGTAGGAGGATGAGACGTGTGGCTAAGAAATTACTAGAGATGCGCTCCATCACCAAAGAGTTCCCCGGTGTTAAGGCCCTGGACAATGTAAACATCACCGTAGACGAAGGGGAGATTCACGCGGTTGTGGGGGAGAATGGTGCAGGAAAAACCACATTGATGCATGTCTTAAGTGGTGTCCACCCCTATGGCTCCTATTCTGGGGATGTTTTCTTTGATGGCCAGCTCTGCCGGTACCAAGGAATTAAGGACTCGGAACGTGACGGTATTGTCATCATTCATCAGGAACTGGCCTTAGTACCTTATTTGTCCATTGGTGAGAACATGTTTCTTGGCAACGAACAAATGAAGGGAAGGGGAGTCATCGACTGGCACAAGACCTACCAGAGAGCCGAGGAATACCTGCGCATCGTAGGCCTGAACGAAGATCCCCGTATGTTAGTGAAGGACATCAGTGTAAGCAAACAGCAGCTTCTGGAGATCGCAAAAGCTTTGGCGAAGAATGTTCGGCTCTTGATTCTAGATGAACCCACATCCAGTCTCAATGAGGCCGACTCCCGCAATGTGCTGGATTTACTCCTTCGTCTCAAGCAAGAACAAGGTATGACTTCCATTATTATCTCTCATAAATTGAATGAGATCTCCTATTGTGCCGATCGGATTACGATTTTACGTGACGGTTCTACCGTTGAGACATTGGATAATACCTCCGATGAGATTCCCGAGGAGCGCATTGTCAAGGGTATGGTGGGCCGGGAAATGACAGAACGTTATCCCAGCCGTTCCCGGAAGATTCAACAGGATGTTGCCCTGGAAGTAAAGGGCTTTACCGTCTACCATGAACTGTTCACAGATCGCAAAGTGGTGGACGATGTATCCTTTAAGGTGCATAAAGGAGAAGTTGTGGGTATCTACGGCCTAATTGGCGCCGGCCGGACCGAATTGGCCATGTCGATTTTCGGTCAAGCCTATGGTACCAAGACAGCGGGCACGATTCTCAAAGACGGCTGTCCTCTGGAACTAAACTCCGTACCAGACGCCATTCGTGCCAAGTTCGCTTATGTGACGGAAGATCGCAAAGGAAGCGGCCTTATTTTAAGTAACACTATTATGCATAACATTACCTTGCCGCGCATGGACTTTGTGTCCAATAAGGGGCGTATTGATAAAGACCTGGAAAAAAAGATGGCGGATCATTACCGTGAATCTCTGGACATTAAGGCTCCCACCGTGGAACAGCTCGTGGAGAATCTGTCCGGAGGTAATCAGCAAAAAGTCCTGCTCGGGAAGTGGATCTTCTCACAGCCGGAGATACTGATTCTCGATGAACCCACCCGCGGCGTTGATGTGGGTGCTAAATACGAGATCTACCAAATCATTAACGAACTCGTGGAGGAGGGGAAATCGGCCTTGTTCATCTCCTCTGAGCTCACAGAGATTTTAGGCATGTGCGATCGCATCTATGTGATGAACCGGGGAAGACTGATTGCAGAGTTTCCAGCCCAAGAGGCCACCCAGGAGATTATAATGAATTGCATCATGCAGGACAGTAAAGGAGAGATCGGGGCATGACGAGTTTACGAACGACATTTCGGAACAACTTGAAGCAATACATGATGCTCATCGCGTTGATCGCGCTTGTATTTGCCTTTCAGTTCCTAACCAAGGGCGTTCTGCTGAAGCCCATGAACGTATCCAATTTGATTTTCCAAAATGCCTACGTTGTCATCTTGGCTGTAGGAATGCTGCTTTGTATTTTGACAGGCGGTAATATCGATCTATCCGTAGGATCCGTTGTAGCCTTAGTGGGGGCCTGTGCCGGAACATTCATTATTACCTGGGGATGGAATCCACATCTTTCGATTCTGCTCTGCCTGGCCATTGGGATCTTAATTGGAGCCTGGCAGGGTTTCTGGATTGCTTACATGCGCATTCCAGCCTTTATCGTCAGCCTCTCCGGGATGTTAGTTTTCAGGGGACTGACATTGATTGTACTCAATGGACTCACTCTAGCACCCTTCCCCCCGGCATATCTCGGCTATTCCACGGGTTTTGTGGCGGATCTCTTTCCTGAGCTCGGTTTGTTTGGAGTGCGCAACACCACATCCCTCTTGGTTGGTATCCTCATTGCGGTCATTTTCTGTATCACGCAGGTGACCGGCTATCTGGGCCGGAAGAACAAAGGGTACACCTTGGAGAAGGTGTGGACCTTGGTTCTGAAGATGGCCTTGATCTCACCTGCGGTGATTTGGCTCTTCTATATTCTAGCCTCGTATCGGGGCATTCCCATGGTGCTGATTATTGTAGGTATTGTCCTTTTGGTCTACAGTTATCTCACTAGCCACACCGTGATGGGACGCCACCTCTATGCCCTAGGGGGAAATGAAAAGGCAGCCCGTCTCTCTGGCGTGAAAACAAAACGTCTGCTGTTCCTGGCTTATGTGAACATGGCCTTTCTCGCTGCGGTGGCCGGCATTGTTTTTGCAGCCAGACTCAATTCCGCTTCGCCCCAGGCGGGCCAGAACTTTGAACTCGATGCCATCGGTTCCTGCTTCCTTGGTGGGGCCAGCGCCTACGGCGGCGTAGGGACTGTGGGCGGGACCCTAATTGGAGCACTCTTTATGGGTGTTCTCAACAACGGGATGTCCATTATGGGAATCAGCTCCAATGTACAACAAGTGGTGAAGGGCCTCGTCTTATTGGCCGCGGTAGCCTTTGACGCTGTCAGCAAGAACAAGTTGCCTTTCAATCTTCCCCGCTTCGGTAAGCGGAGCATGGAAGGAAAACAGACTCTAGAGTCGTAAAAACAGGATGCACAAGGAGGTATTCGTGATGAAAACGTACTTTCCCGAAGTAGATCAGGTATTGTTTGAGGGTAGAAAAACAGATAATCCACTCGCTTTTCGCTACTACAATCCTCAGCAAATTGTCGGCGATAAGACCATGGAAGAGCATCTGCGTTTTTCCGTAGCCTATTGGCACACCTTCGTAGCCGGGGGGAAGGACATGTTCGGTGATCCTTCCGCAGTGAGACCTTGGGACCATTTGACCGATCCCATGGAAGTGGCCAAAGCTAGGGTTTATGCAGCCTTTGAGTTTATGGAAAAGATGCAGATTCCCTATTTCTGCTTCCATGACGTTGACGTGGCACCGGAGGGAGCCAATCTCAAGGAGACCTTTGCCAATCTAGACGAGATCGTGGCTCTGATCAAAGAGCTCATGGCCAAGACAGGTAAGAAGCTGCTCTGGGGAACAACAAATCTCTTTTCGCACCCCAGGTTTATGCATGGTGCAGCCACATCGCCCAATGCCGATGTCTTCGCTTATGCAGCCGCTCGAGTGAAGTATACACTGGAAGCGACCAAGGAGTTAGGCGGCGAGAACTATGTCTTCTGGGGCGGCCGGGAAGGTTATGAGACGCTGTTGAACACCGATATGAAACTGGAACTGGATAACCTGGCCCGCTTTTTGCATATGGCGGTGGACTACGCCAGGAAGATCGGCTTTACCGGTCAGTTCCTAATTGAACCCAAGCCGAAGGAGCCCACCAAGCATCAGTACGACTATGATGTAGGTACTGTACTGGGGTTCCTGCATACCTATGGCTTGGAGAAAGACTTCAAGGTGAATATTGAGGCCAACCACGCTACCCTGGCCGGCCATACCTTCCAGCATGACCTGCGTTTGGCTCGGATCAATGGTATCTTGGGCAGTGTCGATGCCAACCAGGGCGATGAGCTCTTGGGTTGGGATACGGATCAGTTTCCCACCAATCTCTATACAACTACATTGGCCATGTATGAAATTCTGCTCAACGGCGGCCTAGCCCCTGGTGGATTGAACTTTGATGCTAAGGTTCGCAGGGGATCCTTTGAGCCCATTGACCTTTTCTACGGTCATATCGCAGGTATGGACGCCTTTGCCCACGGCCTGCTGGCAGCCCAGCGTCTTTTGGAAACAGGCGAACTGGAGAAATTCATTGCGGATCGTTACCAGAGCTATCGTTCGGGAATCGGTGAGCAGATCGTCCAGGGCAAAGTGGGCTTGGAAGAACTGAGCGCCTATGCCTTTGAGCATGAAAAGCTGGCCCTCAGCTCCGGACGGCAGGAACGCTTGGAGACCATTCTCAACCGCTATATCGTGGAAGCCTAAGGACGCTGCCCAGGATACGTGCGTTTTTTACGAAGGGGTGCCCATTGAGGTCACCCCTTTAGATTGGATTGGACGGTGAGGGTTGGATATGAAGATGATTGTGGCAGGCCATCTCTGTCTTGATATCATTCCCCACTGGCAGAGGGGAACCCTAGACGCCCTGCGGCCGGGTAAGATGGTCCAGACGGAAGGTGTGACCTTCTCCACGGGGGGCGCCGTAGCCAATACAGGGATTGCCCTGAAGCGTCTGGGCTTTGATCCCTATCTTTTGGCCAGAATCGGCGATGACCATGTTGGAGAGATTATCCGCACCATTCTTCGGCAGGAAGAGATGAATCCCGCTTCCATCGCGGTGAGCCCTGGGGCTACCACATCGTATACGGTTGTCCTCAATCCTCCCGATACGGATCGCCTCTTTCTCCACTATCCCGGGACAAACGACAGTTTTTCTGTGGACGATGTGCACTACGGGCCCGAAGAAGCGGGGATTTTCCATTTTGGCTACCCTCCTCTGATGCGCCAGATGTATATTGATCAAGGGGTTAATCTGGAACTTCTCCTTAGGGGAGCGAAAGAGCATGGCTTGATTACCAGTCTGGACATGGCCCTGCCCGATTCCCAGTCGGAGGCCGGGCGGGCTGATTGGGCCAGGATTCTGCAGCGAGTTCTGCCCTGGGTCGATCTCTTCCTGCCGAGTCTAGACGAACTTTTCTTAATGCTGGATCGTCCCTCTTCCGAAAGGATGCAGAAGGGTCTGTATGCTATCGGCACCGACTTGCTGGAGGAGATGTCCCTGCGTCTTTTGGATTGGGGTGCCGCGGTCATTGGAATTAAGCTCGGCGCGGAAGGTGTCTACTTGCGCACCGGCTCGAGGGCCGAGAGTGTGTTGGGGGAGAGCTGGAAAAACCGCCAAATGTTAGCTCCCGTCTTTAAGGTGGACGTGCAGGGGACGGTGGGAGCGGGAGATACGACCATCGCGGGATTTTTGGCGGGGGTTTCCCAGGGACTGGATCCCGCCAAGGTCCTAACCCTGGCCAATGCTGTGGGCGCCTTTTGTGTGGAGGCAGTCTCCTCCATTGCAGGAGTGCCGCATTTGACAAGGGTTCAGGAGCGAGTTGAGGCTGGCTGGGAGCGGGGCCGTTCCACCATCGATCTCCAAAGCTGGCAATGGGACGGGGAAGAGGTCTTCATCGGCCCCGCAGATCAAATCTAGTGAAGGGAAACAAAGGCTATGGCACTGGTAACATTGGAGGAAATACTACGCAGCACGAGGAAAGAAAAATACGCCGTGGGATCGTTCAATGCGGCCAATCACAGTATGGCTGAGGCCATCTTGAGTGTCAGTGAAGAACTGGGACTTCCTGTGATTTTGGGCTTGGCCGAGGTTCAGTTCCGCTATGTCGATTTAGAACGTTTTGTGCCCTATCTCCGTCAGCGCATCGAGGGGATGGCCACACCGGTGGCACTGCATCTGGACCATGGCTTGAGTCTGGAAACGGTTTATCGCGGCCTCGATTTGGGCTTTTCCTCGGTGATGATCGATGCTTCCAGTTTTCCCTATGAAGAAAATGTGGCACTAACTAGGCAAGTGGTGCGTCGCGCCCGTTCTTACGGGGCTAGTGTGGAGGCAGAATTGGGTCAGGTAGGCGGAGGCGAAGGCAATTTGGAGCAGGGAACTGAAGCGGACGCCGCGGGCTACACCGATCCAAGCCAAGCCCGGGATTTTGTGGAAAACACAGGGATCGATGCTCTGGCGGTATCCATTGGTACAGTTCATGGACCCTTCAAGGGGAAACCCCGTTTGGACTTGGAGCGTTTAGCAGAAATCCGTTCGCTAGTTGAGGTTCCCCTTGTTTTGCACGGGGGCTCTGGTTTGAGCGAGGATGACTTTAGACGGGCTGTTGCTTGCGGGATCAGCAAAATCAATGTCTTTACAGAAACATCGCTAGGAGCTGCCGGGGCCCTTCGCGAGCTGCTGGCTAAGGGAACGCCCCTGGGTTATCCGGATCTCACCACCGCTGCTGAAAAGCGAATTCGGGACATTGTCCGTGGGCAGTTGAGAGTTTTTGGAACACCGGCCCTGAAGAGCGTTTGAACCGGGAGGTTTCGAAATGAACAGTTATGAGAGATATATGGCGGTGATCGAGCATGCGCCCTGTGACATTCTGCCTAGGCTTCCTATCCTGATGGCCTTGGCCGCCAACCACATTGGGGCCACCTATGGCGAGTTTGCCGCAGACTACCGGGTGCTGGTCAAGGCCAATGAACACTGCGTCCGGGATTTTGGATTCGACCAGCTCAGCGCCATCTCTGATCCGTACCGGGAGACCACGGGGTTTGGCGGCGAGGTGGAGTTCCTTTCCCATGGAGTCCCCCGTTTGATCACAAGCCCACTAGGGGACAGTAAGGATTTCGGCCGACTGAAGCGCCCCGATCCTCAGAGCGCCCCGCGCCTGAAGGATCGCCTGGCCGCTGTAGAGCATTTGGCCGCACAGTACAAAGGGGAGTATTCCATTTTGGGCTGGGTAGAAGGACCCGCTGCGGAGGCAGCGGATCTGCGGGGCGTGATGAACTTTCTTTATGACACCATGGATGATCCGCAGTTCTGCCAGGAACTCATGGAACGCTGTACCGACGTCGGATTAGACTTTGCCCTAGCCCAGCTGGAGGCCGGTGCCGACACGATCGGGATTGGCGATGCCATCGTGAGCCAGATTTCGCCTCAGGTGTACGCCGAGCTTGTCTTCCCTCACCAGCAGCGGCTTGTGCAGGGAATTCAGGCCGCAGGCGGACTGGTCCGCCTGCATATTTGCGGCAACATCAGTCGGCACTTGACCGTGATCAAGGGACTGGGCGTCAATATCCTCGATCTTGACTGGCCTGTGGACATGGCTTATGCCCGTTCGGTTCTGGGTCATGAAGTGATTCTGGTGGCCAATCCCGATCCTGTGGAAGACATCCAGGGTGGAAATCCCGAGACGATCAAAGAGAAAATGCGGCAGCTCTATGATCTGGCGGGAAACCCCTTTATGCTTGGGGCCGGATGCGAAATACCCTTGGGCACGCCAGCTGAAAACCTGAAAGCCCTATGTGCCCCCGTTCCGTATCGGGACAGCTAACCAGCTAACTTAGGGGAAAGGTGATCTGCCGTCCGAGACGGTGGGAGCGGTAGGCCCCTTCCATCAGCTCGCTGAGCTGAACTGCGCTTTCGATATCAAAGGGGTTCTGCTCGTTGTGCAAAATGGCCGCCACCCACTGCTCCAGTGGTTTTGGCAGGGCTTGGGGCAGCTGATCCGGCACAATCCAGCCATCTGCGGCCCCTGGCACCCGGGAGGATCTCAGCTGCACCTTGCCTGCGGGTCCGCCCACAAAGAGGCTGCCCTCCGTTCCATAGAGTTCCAGGGAAAACGGACTGCGGGCAGACAAGAACGAGGTCTCGTTCACGGCTGTGGCCTTGCTCTCAAACTCGATCACTGTCACCGCATTATCTTCGACCTCTTTTTCTGTCACATGGCTAAACATGGAGGAAATCCGTTTGGGCCGGCCCAAGAGCCAGGTGCTGAGATACATGCCATGGGCTCCAAGGTCGATCATGGCTCCTCCGCCGCACTCCAGCGGATTGTAGAAGTGATCTGGCAGCCAATTGGCGCTGGTTCCATCGTGGGCATTGCGGATGCGCAGGAGTGTGATCTGCCCCAGTAAACCCTGGTCGACCACCTCTTTGGCGAAGAGATTGTGGGGCATGGTGCGGTGGGGAAAGGAGATTGTAAACTTGACTCCGGTCTCCTGGATGACGTGGGCCACCTCTTGGGCCTCGAGTAGAGTTGGGGTCAAGACCTTTTCGGTGAAGACATGTTTTCCCGCTTTGGCAGCCTGGATGATCACATCTCGGTGGAGGCTGGTGGGTGTGTTGATCACAACACCGTCGATGCTGCTGTTTCCCAAAACCTGGGTCAAGTCTGCTTGAAATGGGACACCGAGTTCAGCGGCGAAGGCCTGGCCCCGCTCCCTGTCATGATCCCACACCAAGGCGATCTCTGTCTGGGGGTGGGCCTCAAGCTGGGCGGCGTAATCGGGTGCATGGACATGCCAGGCG
>JGI24503J29689_10030996_pt1 | contig 15943 bp, 29 predicted proteins | sample BioPla3RNA2_FD_29689 | JGI IMG/M metagenome (IMG submission 29689)
ATCTGTTTTATCCTACTATATACTGATAAAGCTTGCTATTGCACGGCGCGATTAAGCAGATGGTTGTAAAGGTGAGAGACACTTTTTACAAGCCCTTTTTTCGAAAGGCCCGTGCAAGAAAATGCGATGAGGTAGAAAGTTACCGGGCTATCGGAGAATTTCTACTGAGAATTGTCCTCTCTCGAAGGGGGCGAGGGGATTCGCATTCTTTGTTTGTGTAAAAAATAATGAAACACACGGCAGGGTGTATTGAGCGAATTCCTCGTACATGCATAGCGAAAACGTACGAAATCTGCCTGGACACAGGCACGGCAAGGAGGAAGAAAATGAGCACACAAAAAATTAGAATCAAGCTTAAAGCGTACGATCATAAGGCGTTGGATCAATCGGCTGCAAAGATTGTAGAGACAGCTAAGAAGACCGGAGCGGGAGTTTCCGGACCGATCCCGCTTCCTACAGAGAAACAGGTAATAACGATTCTGAGAGCGGTCCACAAATACAAGGACAGCAGGGAACAGTTTGAACAGAGGACCCACAAGAGGTTAATCGATATACTTTCCCCGTCCACCAAGACCATCGATGCGCTGATGAAGCTGGATATGCCGGCGGGCGTGGATATCGAAATCAAACTGTAACAGAGGGAATGAGAATATTTTCACCTCGTAGAAAATCTTAGTATGATTGCGGGAATTTCTGCAATCCGCTGTAAGAAGGGAGAAAGATAGGATGAAAGCAATCTTAGGAAAGAAAATCGGCATGACTCAGATTTTTACCGAAACCGGAGAAGTAGTTCCGGTTACAGTTATCGAAGCCGGACCTAATGTGGTTACACAAATCAAGACCGTGGAGACGGATGGATATAATGCGGTTCAGATCGGCTTTGAGGACCTGAAAGAGAGCAGGGCCAACAAACCGGCGAAGGGTCATTTCGCCAAATGGCAGGCACCTCTCAAGAAGTATTTGCGTGAGGTTCGCGTAGACGACATCGACAACTACAAACCCGGTCAGGTCATAACCGTTGCCGACTTTGAGGAAGGCAAAAAAATTGGATATAACCGGGACATCAAAAGGAAAAGGTACCCAGGGTCATATCAAGAGATGGGGACAGGCAAGAGGGCCTATGAGCCACGGTTCCAAGCATCACAGATTAGCGGGTGCTCTGGCAGCCGGGACCTATCCTTCCAGAGTATTTAAAGGAAATAAAGCAGCTGGAAGAATGGGAAGAGATACCGTTACCGTCCAGAACGTGGAACTGGTCAAGATCATTGCTGACAGAAATCTGATGCTGGTCAAAGGCGCTGTGCCGGGAGGCAAGGGCAGCTTGCTTCGCATCCAGTACGCAGTCAAGGGTCAGGATAAATAGGGAAACTGACAGAGAGGAGGAAGTCAAATGGCTCAGGTAACAATGTTGAAAATGGACGGTACAGAGGCCGGAAGCATTGAATTAAAAGATGAAATCTTTGGAATAGAAGTAAATGAATATGCCGTACATGCGGTTGTAGTGAACTATCTGGCAAACCAGAGACAGGGGACTCAGTCCGCAAAGACCAGGGGCGAAGTAAGAGGCGGTGGCAGAAAGCCTTTTAGACAAAAAGGTACAGGCCGCGCCAGGCAGGGAAGCAGCACGTCCCCCAACCATGTAGGCGGAGGAATTGCGTTTGCACCCAAACCGAGAAGTTACAGGTGCACCCTTCCCAGGAAGCTAAGGCGTTTAGCGATGAAATCCGCCCTTTCTTCAAAGGTGAAGGAAAACGAAATCATCGTGTTGGACAGCCTGAAACTGGATGAACCTAAAACAAAAGAAATGGCAAAGATTCTGGAGAATGTGAAAGCTGCGAAGAAAGCACTCATCGTAACGGACGTGAAGGACGAAAATGTAGTTCGTTCAGCGGCCAACATTCCCGGTGTAAAAACCACTATAGTGGGCGAGATGAATGTGTACGACATCGTCAACCACACCAGTCTCATTTTGACCAAGGATGCAGTAACCAGAATTGAGGAGGTGTATTCATAATGAAAACCCCTTACGATATTATCCTCCAGCCTGTCATCACGGAAAGAAGCATGGATGATGCGGCTAAGAAGAGATATACGTTCAAAGTAGCCGTTGATGCAAACAAGACCCAGGTGAAGGACGCGGTCGAAGAGATCTTCGGTGTGGAAGTTGAGAAAGTAAACATAATGAACGTAAAAGGCAAAATGAAGAGAATGGGAAGAAATGTGGGCAGGACGGCGGCTTCCAAAAAGGCCATCGTCATCCTTACGGAAAAAAGTAAGGAAATCGAATTCTTCCAAGGTCTATAAGGAGGGACGCAGAAAATGTCAATCAGGAAATATAAACCGACCTCGCCCGGCTTAAGGGGAATGACGGTTTCTACTTTTGAGGAAATTACAGCAAAGACTCCGGAAAAGTCCCTTACAGTGACGCTGAAAAAGCATTCCGGAAGAAACTCACAGGGAAGAATCACGGTTCGCCACAGGGGAGGCGGATACAGACATAAATATAGAATCATCGATTTCAAGCGGGATAAGGACGGAGTGCCCGGAAGGGTAGCTACCATCGAATACGATCCCAACAGAAGCGCTAACATCGCTCTCATCTTCTATGCAGACGGTGAGAAAAGATATATTATCGCTCCCAATAACCTGAAGGTTGGCGATATCATACATTCAGGAGAGGATGCAGACATCCAGGTGGGCAACGCGCTTACTTTGAAGAACATTCCTGTAGGTACCGTGATCCACTGCATTGAACTGAAAGCCGGAAAGGGCGCCCAGTTGGTCAGAGCCGCAGGAAACGGAGCGCAACTCATGGCGAAAGAAGGCGATTATGCCACAGTGAGACTGCCCTCCGGCGAAATGAGAAAAATCCGGATGGAGTGCAGGGCCACCATCGGCGAAGTCGGCAATGTAGAGCATGAGAATATCAATATCGGTAAAGCCGGCAGGAAGAGACATATGGGCTTCAGACCCTCTGTCAGAGGTTCCGCCATGAACCCCATCGACCATCCCCACGGCGGTGGAGAAGGCAAAGCGGGAATCGGTCGCGCACATCCCTCTACTCCTTGGGGTAAGCCTACGCTGGGGTACAAGACGAGGAAGAAGAACAAGCATTCTAATCATTATATCGTGAAGAGACGCGGAGAGAAGTAAGCGGAGAGGAGGATGAAGCAAGATGGGTAGATCGCTGAAAAAGGGACCTTTTGTCGACAAGAAATTATTGGCCGCCATCGAGAAAATGAATGAGGCCAACGAAAAGAAAGTTATTAAAACCTGGTCCAGACCATCCACTATTTTTCCGCAGATGGTGGGACATACAATAGCGGTTCATGACGGAAGAAAACATGTACCGGTATATATAACAGAAGATATGGTAGGGCACAAGCTGGGTGAGTTTGCTCCTACGAGAACTTACAGAGGACACGCAGCGGACAAATCCTCGAAAGTGAAGAAAAAGTAAGGGAGGATGAAGAACATGGAAGCGAAAGCAGTTGCAAAGTATGTCAGAATGTCTCCCATCAAGCTTAAACCGATTGTCGATCTGGTGAGAGGAAAAGACTTGAATGAAGCATTGACTATACTGAAATTCACCCCGGGAAAAGGTTCGGTGTTGGTGGAAAAGGTAGTCAAATCCGCGGCAGCGAATGCAGAAAACAACCATAATATGAATGTGGATAAGCTTTATATCGCTGAAATATACGCTAATCAAGGTCCGACCATGAAACGGTGGAGGGCCGGTTCTCATGGCCGCGCATTCATTATCCGTAAGAGAAGCAGCCATATCGGCGTAACGCTTAGGGAAAGAGATTAGGAGGTTTATTGAATGGGTCAGAAAGTAAGTCCACACGGATTGAGAGTAGGCGTTATTAAAGACTGGAACTCCAAGTGGTATGCGGATAAAAAAGATTTTGCAGACTACCTTGTTGAGGACAAAAAAATCAGAGATCACATCAAGAAAAGGATTTACGCCGCCGGCGTTTCAAAGATTTTAATCGAAAGGGCTGCCAATAACCAGGTTAAGGTTACCGTGCTGACCGCCAAACCCGGTATGGTAATCGGAAGATCCGGAACGGGCATCGACGAACTGAGAAAAGAAGTTGAGAAGCTCACCGGAAAGACTACGACTATGAATATCGTCGAAGCCAAAAGGGCGGAAACGGACGCGCAGCTCACAGCAGAAAGCGTCGCGCAGGCACTTGAGAGAAGAATTTCATACCGGAGGGCCATGAAACAGGCCATCGGACGAACCATGAAAGCCGGATGCAAAGGAATCAAGATCGTAGTATCCGGAAGATTGGGCGGAGCGGAAATTGCCAGAAGCGAAAAGTACAGTGAAGGAAATGTTCCCCTCCATACTCTCAGGTCCGATATCAGTTACGGTTTTGCAGAGGCGGATACGCAGTACGGAAAGATCGGCGTGAAGGTTTGGATCAACAACGGAGAAGTCCTGTCAAAAGAGTTGCAGAGTCCGCTGCCTGAGGATAGCGGAAGAGACGACAGGGACAGACGCAGAAGGTCCGGAGACAGACGCAGAAGGGACACGGATCGTGCCGAAAGACGTGGCGGATACCGTAAGGAAGAGAAGCCCGAAGTCAAAGCCGTAAATCCCAGAAGACGTATCAAGCCGGCCGAAAAGCCTGTCAAAGCCGAGCCGGCGGAGGCGGTTGAAGCGAAAGAAGCGCCTGAGACCGTTTCTGAAGAGTAAGAAACCGAGTATGAAAGGAGGAACAAGCGATGTTAATGCCGAAGCGTGTAAAACGTCGTCGTGTCCATAGAGGAAGAATGAAGGGCGTCGCTACTAGAGGCAACACCATTACTTACGGGCAGTACGGTTTAGTTGCTCAAGAGTGTGGCTGGATCACCTCGAATCAGATAGAAGCTGCCAGAATCGCAATGACCCGTTCCATCAGGAGGGGCGGAAACGTATATATTAAGATATTCCCTCACAAACCTGTTACCAAGAAGCCCGCTGAAGTTCGTATGGGTTCCGGTAAAGGTGCTCCCGAATATTGGGTAGCAGTGGTAAAGCCGGGCAGGGTCATGTTTGAAATCGCAGGAGTCACGGAAGAAAAAGCTAGAGAAGCTATGAGACTGGCTTCCCACAAGCTCCCACTGAAATCCAAATTTGTCGTCAAGGGGCAGGAAATTGCAGAGGGTGGTGAAGCGTAATGAAGAAGAAACTAGAGAAAATGAGACAAATGAGCGAAGCCGAACTCGCAGCAGAAGTGAAGAAACTGAAGAATGAACTGTTCAATTTGCGTTTTCAACAAGTGACCGGCCAGCTTGAGAACTCGATGAAAATGCGTGATGTAAAAAAAGAAATTGCGAGAGCAAAGACCATCTTGAGAGAGAAAGAGCTTAAGAAGGCGGCGCGAGGTTAAAAAAGGGAGGAAGCGATTATGGAAGAGAGAAATAGACGTAAGACCAAGGTCGGATACGTGGTCAGCGACAAAATGGATAAGACCATCGTCGTAGCTGTGGAAGATTTAGTAAGACATTCCCTTTACGGAAAGTCAACCAAGCGCACGAAGAAATTCAAAGCTCATGATGAGAACAACGAATGCCAGATTGGCGATAAAGTGAGAATTATGGAAACCAGGCCTCTGTCCAAGGATAAAAGATGGAGACTTGTAAGAATCATCGAGAAGGCTAAGTAAGGAAGGAGGCAACTATCGTGATTCAAGCAGAAACAAGATTGAAGGTTGCTGACAATTCCGGCGCAAAAGAATTATTGTGCATACGTGTTCTCGGCGGAACGAGCCGTAAATATGCTAACATTGGAGATATAATCGTATGTGCTGTTAAAGAAGCAACCCCCGGCGGCGTCGTCAAAAAGGGCGATGTAGTTAAAGCCGTGGTCGTGAGGACAAAAAAGGGTGTAAGGCGTGCAGACGGCAGCCATGTAAAGTTTGATCAAAATGCCGCCGTTATCATAAAAGAAGATAAGAACCCGGTAGGTACACGTATTTTTGGACCCGTGGCGAGAGAGCTGAGAGACAAGAGCTTTATGAAGATCGTGTCCCTCGCGCCGGAAGTACTGTAGGAGGTGTTGAGGATGCGAATCAAGAAAGACGATGTAGTGCTGGTCATCACCGGCAAAGATAAAGGCAAAAAAGGTAAAGTCCTAAAGGTGTTCCCTAAAACTGAAAGGGTCATCGTGGAAGGGGTAAATATACAGACCAAGCACCAGAAGCAGACCAGAAAAGCGCCAGCTGAAATCAAGCACCAGGAAGGTCCTATTCATATTTCAAATGTGATGTACTGGGACAGCAAGGCTAAAGCCCCGACACGGATCGGATACACGGTGGTAGGCGGTGTTAAGAAGAGAGTATCCAAGAGAACAGGCCAGATAATTGACTAGTGAAAGGAGGGAACGAACTTGGCAGCAAGACTGAAAGAACATTATAAAACAGAAGTATTCAAGGCCATGATGGAGAAGTTCAAATATATGAACGTCATGGAAGTGCCCAAGCTCGAGAAAATCACAATAAATATGGGTCTCGGCGAAGCGAAGGACAATCCAAAGATCATGGAAACCGCAGTTCAGGAGCTGGCCCTCATCACTGGTCAGAGGCCTGTAGTAACAAAAGCGAGGAAATCCATCGCAAACTTCAAATTGAGAGAAGGCATGAGCGTAGGCGCAAAGGTAACCCTCAGGGGAGACAATATGTATATATTTGCAGACAAGTTGTTCAACATAGCCCTTCCCAGGGTGAGGGACTTTAAAGGTGTCAACCGCAATTCCTTCGACGGAAGAGGCAACTACTCCTTAGGTATCAAAGAGCAGCTGATCTTTCCGGAGATTATCTATGATCAGGTAGATATGATAAAGGGCATGAATATTGTATTTACGACGACGGCAAAGACCGACGAAGAGGCTCAGGCCCTTCTCGAACTCTTAGGAATGCCGTTCGCAAAGTAACGAGGAGGTAAGAAAGTGGCAAAGAAATCTCTCATAATAAAACAGCAGAGAAAACCAAAGTATGCAACACGGGCTTACAACAGATGCAAGCTCTGCGGTCGCCCTCATGCTTACCTGAGGAAATTCGGCGTTTGTCGTATCTGCTTTAGAGAGCTAGCTTATAAGGGTGAAATACCCGGCGTTCGGAAAGCCAGCTGGTAATACCGAAAGGAAGGAGGTACAGTAACATGACTATGACAGATCCTGTAGCGGACATGTTGACCAGAATCAGGAATGCCAACACTGTCGGACACGCAACCGTTGATATACCAGCGTCTAAGATGAAGAAATCCATTGCGGAGATCTTGCTTAAAGAAGGTTATATCAAAGGATTCAATATTATAGATGACGGCAAACAAGGTATCATCAGGGTACACATGAAGTACGGAGCTGATAAGCAGAAAGTAATCAGCGGACTGAAGAGGATCTCCAAACCCGGTTTAAGAGTTTATGCTAAAAGCGACGAGGTACCGAAGGTATTGGGAGGTCTTGGCATCGCCATTATATCCACATCCAACGGTGTCATGAGTGACAAAGAAGCAAGAAAATTGGGTGTTGGTGGCGAAGTAATCTGTTATGTTTGGTAGGGAGGAAATACAATGTCAAGAATAGGAAAACAGCCTGTATCGCTTCCTGCCGGCGTTGAGGTAAAAATCAGCGGCAATAACGTGGTTACCGTGAAAGGGCCCAAAGGTGAATTGCAGGAACAGATAAGCAACAGACTGAAAATTGAAATCAAAGACGGCGTCCTGACCGTAACTCCGGATGGAGATGACAAGGAAGCCAGAGAGGCCTATGGGCTTTACAGGTCCTTAATTAACAACATGGTCACGGGCGTTACCGCAGGGTTTGAGAAAAAACTCCAACTCGGTGGGGTAGGATATAGAGCGGAGAAAAATGGTAAGAAGCTGGTCCTTCATCTGGGATTCTCTCATACTATTGAGATGGAAGATCCGGAAGGAATTCAGACAGAAGTTGCCGGAAATGAAGTTATTGTCAGAGGCATTGACAAAGCTCTGGTAGGAAACTATGCGGCAATTATTCGCGCACAAAAACCGGTTGAGCCGTATAAGGGCAAAGGCTTCCGTTATGTCGATGAGGCTGTCCTCCGCAAGGAAGGCAAAGCCGGCGTTAAGAAGAAGTAGAAAGGAGTGAAGAAAATGGCTAAAAAGAGCAGTAGAAACGACAAGCGTTTACAAAGACATGCGAGAGTAAGAAAAAGCGTTTTCGGTACTCCTGAAAAACCGAGACTATGCGTCTATAGAAGCCTCTCCAATATCTATGCACAGATCATCGACGATGTTAACGGACATACATTGGTGGCCGCTTCTTCTTTGGATAAGGAAATCAAAGAGCGGTTTGCAAACGGCGGAAACAAGGAAGCTGCCAGGGCGGTAGGAGAAGCTGTAGGTAAGAGAGCGCTGGAAAAAGGCATCGAAAAGGTTTGCTTTGACAGAGGCGGATTCTTATATCACGGAAGAGTGAAAGAGTTGGCTGACGGTGCGCGCTCCGCCGGTCTCAAATTCTAACAGGAGGAGAAGAGAATGCGACAAAATACCATTGATGCATCCAAGCTTGAACTGCAGGAATCCATCGTGAGTATCCGCCGTGTAACAAAGGTCGTCAAGGGCGGCAAAAACTTCCGGTTCAGTGTTGCCGTTGTAGTCGGTGACAAGAACGGACACGTGGGCGTGGGTCTGGGTAAGGCCCAGGAAATTCCGGAAGCTGTGAGAAAAGCCATTGAGGATGCGAAAAAAAGACTGATTTACGTTCCCATGCTGGGAACTACCATAGCACATAGAACATTAGGCGTTTTCGGAGCCGGTCAGGTTCTCATCATGCCGGCGGCACCGGGTACTGGTGTAATCGCGGGAAGCTCTGTGCGTACTGTACTTGAGTTGGCCGGTATTAAAGACGTGAGAGCCAAATCCATCGGCAGCAACAACGCGATAAATATGGCTTGTGCTACAATCGAAGGCCTCAAAATGTTGAAGACGCTGGAAAACGTCAGCAAGCTCAGAGGCAAGACAAAGCAGGAAATCTTAGGATAAGGAGGACACCAAATTGGCGGAGAAGAGAGTTAAAATTACTTTAATAAAAAGCCCCATCGGTGCTTCCCCAAAACAAAGAAAAGTTCTGGAAGCGTTAGGTCTCAGAAAGATGCATCACGCAGTTGAGAAACCTGACAACCCGCAGACCAGCGGAGCCGTTGACAAGATAAAGCATCTTGTCAAGGTTGAGCAACTGTAAGAGGGAGGTGACAGCCATGAAGTTACATGAACTGAGAGCCCCGGAAGGCGCTACGAAGGCTCCCAAGAGAAAAGGGAGAGGCACAAGCTCCGGATTGGGTAAAACAGCAGGTAGAGGTCATAAAGGCCAGAATTCCAGAAGCGGAGGCGGCGTACGTCTCGGTTTCGAAGGCGGCCAGATGCCTTTATATAGACGAATCCCCAAGAGAGGATTCACAAATATTTGGAAGAAACAATGGGAGATAGTTAATATCGATGCACTGAATGCATTTGAGGACGGTACAGAGGTTACCCCGGAGCTTCTTATCGAAGCAGGATTGGTAAAGAAGGTCGTCGACGGAGTTAAAGTCCTCGGCGAAGGTACTTTGGAGAAGGAAATTACCGTAAAGGCTCATAAATTCAGTAAATCTGCCATTGAAAAGATTGAGTCTGCCGGAGGAAAGGCCGAGGTGATTTAATATGGAGATGCTTCGGACAGTTGCCCGTGCTTGGAAGATTGAGGATCTCAGAAAAAAGATTATCTTTACCCTTTTAATGTTGCTCGTGTTCCGGCTGGGTTCCAACATTCCCGTTCCCGGAATCGACCGGGCAATACTGCAGGAAGTCTTCTCGGGAGAACTGGGACTGTTGAGTCTGTTTGACCTGTTTTCGGGAGGAGCTTTCAGCAACTTTACCATCTTTGCGCTGAGCATCACCCCGTACATCACAGCGTCCATTATCCTTCAACTCTTGACTATCGCCATCCCCAAACTGGAAGCTTTGGCTAAGGAGGGAATGGAAGGAAGGAAGAAAATTGCTCAGTATACTCGTTATCTCACCGTGGTTCTGGCTTTTGTGCAAGCCATCGGTATGACCGTAGGTCTTTTCAGAGATGCGGTGCCCGACAAAAGCTTTTTCAACGTTGCATTGATTGTACTGGTTTTGTCAGCGGGTACGGCTTTTCTCATGTGGCTGGGCGAGCAGATCAACGAGAACGGTATCGGAAACGGTATCTCTTTGATCATCTTCAGCGGTATCATCGCCAGAGCCCCCAGCGCAGTGCATACCACGTGGCTGTCATATAGAGCGGGGCAGATCTCCTTGATATCGATCATATTGTTCCTGATCTTTGCACTGGTAGTCGTGGTGGGAATCGTCATGGTACAGCAAGGGCAGAGAAAAATTCCGGTGCAATACGCCAAACGCGTTGTAGGCAGAAAAATGTATGGCGGACAAAGCACTCATATTCCCGTGAAGGTGAACCAGGCAGGAGTAATTCCTGTAATCTTCTCACTTTCGTTGCTGCAATTTCCATTGACACTGACTTATTTCTTCCCGGGAACCGGATTCGCTAATTTCGTATCCAAGTGGCTGTCTCCTGCAGGAGACCCCGGTGTTTGGATTTATGCGGTTTTCAATATAATCCTGATCATGTTCTTTACCTACTTCTATACTTCGATTACTTTTAATCCCATAGAAGTAGCGAACAGTATGAAAGCCAACGGCGGATTTATACCAGGTATCAGGCCCGGGAGATCCACGGTTGAATATTTAAACAAGGTAATGACGAGAATCACCTTTGCAGGTGCTGTTTTCCTCGCTGCTGTAGCCACATTACCCACACTGATTCAGGAGTTTACCGCACTGCAGATCGGGTTCGGAGGAACCTCGCTGCTCATCGCAGTGGGTGTGGCTCTGGATACTATGAAGCAGTTGGAAACGCAGATGGTGATGCGCAATTATCAGGGCTTCCTGAAATAAGCGCTTCCCAGATATAGAAGAAACAGTAGTTATGATGAGCGGAACAGCAATAGAAAGAAGGGAGACAATTGTATAGGCTGATTTTGTTAGGTCCTCCGGGAGCCGGAAAAGGAACGCTGGCAAGCGCCTTATCCGTTAAATTCAACGCACCGCATATTTCCACAGGGTCCATCTTTCGCAGAAATATCAAAGAAGGAACACCTTTGGGAATGCGGGCCAAGGAATTCATGGACAGAGGAGAACTGGTTCCCGACGAGATCGTCATCGATATAGTGACGGCACGTTTAAAGGAGGAGGACACTGCCGAGGACTTCTTATTGGATGGTTTCCCCCGCACAGTCCACCAGGCGGAAGAATTGGATCGGTTCCTGGAATCCCAAGGACGGCCTATCGATAAAGTCATCGATCTGGTAGCGGATGAAGAGCTGTTAATGCAGCGAATGATCGGCAGGAGGGTCTGTAAATCCTGCGGTAAGATTTATCATGTGATTACCATGCCGACGAAGCGGGAAGGAATCTGTGATGTCTGCGGCGGAGAGACCTATCAGAGAGCCGATGATACGGAAGAGACGGTACGACATCGATTTGAAGTGTACCAGTCTCAGACAGCGCCCTTGATCGAGTATTATCGCAATGCAGGCAAGCTTCTTCCCGTCGATGGATCAGGCACGCCGGAAGACACTTTGAAAGCGACGCTTTCCGCGTTGGGTGTATAAAATGATCATAATCAAGTCAGAAGACGAGATTGAAATAATGAAGAAGGCAGGGACCGTAATCGCTCAGATTCTTCATGACCTTTCCCGGATCATTCAACCGGGAATAACCACTCAAGAACTGGATGATTTCATAGAGCAGAGCATTTTGAAAAACGCCATGATTCCGGCTTTTAAAGGTTATAACGGATACCCTGCGAGCGCCTGTATTTCCGTAAACGACGAGGTAGTGCACGGAATCCCTTCCAGGAAGCGCAAGCTTCGCGAAGGCGATATTGTGAGCGTGGATGCAGGAACAATATACAAAGGATATTACAGTGATGCGGCCAGAACTTATCCGGTAGGAAAGATTGATGAGGCGGCAGAGCGGCTGATCGACGTTACCAGGGGAAGCTTTTATGAAGGGCTCAAGTTTTGCAAACAGGGATACCGGCTTTCCGACATATCCCATGCCATCCAGCAGCACGTTGAAGGCAACGGCTTTTCCGTAGTGCGAGATTACGTAGGACACGGCATAGGTAAAGCCATGCACGAGGATCCACAGGTTCCAAACTACGGAATTCCGGACAGGGGTCCCAGGTTGACACCGGGAATGGTTTTTGCCATCGAGCCCATGGTCAACGAGGGGGGCTGGCAGGTAAAAGTGCTGCCCGACGGATGGACAGTTAAAACGGAGGACGGCAAGCGCTCCGCCCATTATGAGAATACCGTTGTCATCACAGAAGAAGAACCTTTGATATTGACAACACTGAGCAGTATGGAAGGATTCTAGTAAAGGGGTGTGTTTATGGCGAAAAAAGATGTAATTGAAGTTTTCGGTACCGTGACGGAAGCACAGCCAAATGCCATGTTCGTAGTTCAGTTGGAAAACGGTCATGAAGTGCTTGCACATATTTCAGGAAAGATTCGAATGAACTTTATCAGGATCTTGCCCGGAGATAGGGTCAAGGTAGAATTGTCTCCCTATGACCTCACCAGGGGAAGAATTACCTGGAGAGATAAATAGCGATAACGAACCCATAAAGCGTTGTGTGCGAGATTATAAGCCGGCAGCGCGAGTTAGGAGGGAAAGAAAGAATGAAAGTAAGAGCTTCTGTAAAACCAATTTGTGAAAAATGCAAGGTTATCAAGAGAAACGGAAAAGTCATGGTGATCTGCCAGAATCCAAAGCACAAGCAGACCCAAGGCTAATAAACAGCGGCATAATGCTTACTATTGATTTTAGTCAGCAATGTTTCTGTTGGGAGCGGCTGAGTTTTCCTGCCGTGAGGTAGCGAAACGACCGACAGGGCATTCATATATTATATTATTTTAGGATAGAGTATTTTCCAGCATCCGTTGACAAGTGCAATGCTGTTTGTATTTGTCAACGGGTGCTGAGCAAACAAGAAGGAGGAAAGTATATGGCTCGTATAGCCGGTGTCGACTTACCGAGAGACAAAAGAGTAGAAATCGGACTCACCTATATATACGGCATTGGCAGGACTACATCCCTTGAGATCTTGAAAAAGGCAGGGATAAGTCCCGACGTCAGAGTAAAGGATCTCTCTGAAGAAGAAGTAGGTGCGATAAGAAAGATTATCGATTCCGAATATCATGTTGAAGGTGATCTCAGAAGAGAAGTATCACTGAACATCAAGCGGCTGATGGAAATCGGTTGCTACAGGGGAATCAGGCATAGAAGAGGTCTTCCTGTCAGAGGACAGAACACTAAGACCAACGCAAGAACTAGAAAAGGCCCGAAGAAAACTGTGGGCAGAAGTAAGAAGAAGTAAGGGAGGTTGAGACGATGGCAAAGCAAGTAAGAAAGACAACTCGTACCAAAAGAAGAGAGCGCAAAAACGTCGAACGCGGCCAGGCTCATATCCAGTCAACCTTCAACAATACTTTGGTGACGCTTACAGATCTCAGTGGCAATACCCTTTCATGGTCCAGTGCAGGATCCCTTGGTTTTAAAGGATCCAGAAAATCCACTCCTTATGCCGCCCAGATGGCAGCGGAGGAAGCAGCAAAAGCTGCCATGGAGCATGGACTGAAAACGGTGGAAGTATACGTTAAGGGACCGGGATCCGGTCGTGAAGCGGCCATCAGAGCGCTGCAAGCCGCAGGGCTTGAGATCAATATGATCAAGGACATCACACCGATCCCGCACAACGGATGCAGACCGCCGAAGAGAAGAAGAGTTTAATGAAAGGGAGGTGTCATTAGAATGGCTAGATATACAGGACCTTCTTGCAGATTGTGCAGAAGGGAAGGACAGAAGCTGTTCCTTAAGGGAGAAAGGTGTTACAGCACCAAATGTGCCGTTGATAGACGGAGCTATGCACCGGGACAGCACGGACAGAGCAGAAGGGTAAAAATCACGGAGTATGGACTCCAGCTTCGGGAGAAGCAGAAGGCCAAGAGATTTTATGGGCTGATGGAAGCGCAGTTCCGTAATTACTTTGATAAAGCATCTAAGAAGGCCGGACTCACGGGTGAAAACCTGCTCATAATGCTGGAGACCAGATTGGACAATGTGGTCTTCCGCATGGGATTTGCTTCATCAAGAAAAGAAGCAAGGCAGCTTGTGACTCACAATCACTTTACGGTAAACGGTAAGAAGGTAAACATTCCGTCTTATCAGGTGTCTGCCGGTGATGTGATTAAAGTAAGAGAGAAGAGCGCTTCTTCCCCGAAGTTCAAAGAAATAAGAGATATGTCTATCAGCACTCCATCTTGGATCAGTGTCGATACGGATAAACTTGAGGGCAAAGTTTTATCATTGCCTCTCAGAGAAGAAATTGATACTCCTGTTGCTGAGCATCTCATCGTTGAGCTCTACTCCAAGTAATTGGTGTCATTTCGGAATCCTTCCCAGGTTCCGAAATGGCTGGTCTGAGAAAAGGAGGGGTTTACAATGATAGAAATTGAAAAGCCGACAATCGAGTGCGTGATTCCCGAAGATCAGAGCAACTACGGCAAATTTATCGTAGAACCTTTGGAGCGGGGATACGGAACTACTTTAGGAAACAGCCTGAGAAGAATTCTTTTGAGCTCGCTTCCCGGTGCTGCTGTGACTTCCGTTAAAATAGATGGGATCCTTCACGAATTCTCCACCATCCCCGGTGTGAAAGAAGATGTGACGGAGATCATATTGAACTTAAAGAAGTTGGCAGTGCGGATTACGGACAATGATAACACCAAGAGGGTGATTATAAATGCTGTGGGACCAAAAGAAGTGGTTGCAGGCGATATCATTGCGGACAGCGGTTTAGAGATATTCAACAAGGACTTACACATTGGCACCCTTGAAGAAAATGCTTCTCTTATGATGGAGATCAACATTTCAAAAGGCAGGGGCTATGTGTCGGCAGAACAGAATAAATACGAGAACATGCCGATTGCCATGATTCCGGTGGACTCCATTTTTACACCGGTAACAAAGGTCAATTTTCAGGTGGAGAACACCAGGGTCGGACAGATTACCGACTTTGACAAGCTGATTTTAGAAGTTTGGACGGATGGCAGCATAACGCCTCAGGAAGGCGTTGCTATCGGTGCAAAGATCATGCAGGAACACCTGAAGTTATTCATTGACCTGACGGACAGCATGGATTCAGTGGAGATTCTTGTGGAAAAAGAAGAAGACAAGAAAGAAAAAGCTCTGGAAATGACCATAGAAGAGCTGGAGCTTTCGGTTCGTTCTTTCAACTGCCTGAAGAGAGCGTCTATAAATACGGTGGAAGAACTGACTCAACGTACGGAAGAGGACATGATGAAGGTCCGCAATCTGGGCAAGAAATCTCTGGAAGAAGTCAAGAGCAAATTGGCAGAGCTGGGACTCAGTCTGAAACCCAGCGACGAATAGAAACGATAGAAATCGGGATAGGGGCTTCTGCCTGAAGCCCATTGACAACAGCAAATAAGGAGGTTAAGCATATGCCTGGTCATAGAAAATTAGGCAGGCCGACCGCATATAGAAAGCTAATGCTCCGCAACCTGGTCACCGATCTGCTTCGCGAAGGCAGGATAATGACTACCGATTCCAAGGCAAAGGAAGCCAGGAAGATCGCGGAAAAGATGATTACTCTTGGCAAGCGCGGCGACCTGCATGCGAGAAGACAAGCTTTGGCCGTAATTTTCGACGAGGACGTGGTCAAGAAGCTTTTTGACGAAATCGCCCCCAAATATGCGGAAAGAAACGGCGGCTATACCAGAATTCTCAAGCTGGGCCCCAGACAGGGCGACGGTGCGGAACTCGTATTTCTCGAACTGGTATAAATGAAAACATAAAAAAG
>JGI24503J29689_10004961_pt1 | contig 15921 bp, 8 predicted proteins | sample BioPla3RNA2_FD_29689 | JGI IMG/M metagenome (IMG submission 29689)
CTTTAAGGAGGAATTAAAAGTATGACAGAAAAGAAAAAATTAATTCAGTCAATGGATGGTAATGAAGCGTGTGCTTATGCGGCATATGCCTTTACTGAAGTGGCTGGGATTTATCCGATTACACCTTCTTCGCCAATTCCACAATTCGTGGATTTATGGGCAAGCCAAGGAAAGAAAAACTTATTTGGAATGCCTGTTAAGGTCGTAGAAATGCAATCAGAAGCAGGAGCGGTAGGCGCGGTCCACGGATCTTTGCAGTCTGGATTATTAACAACAACATTTACAGCGAGCCAAGGATTATTATTAAAATTGCCTAATATGTATAAAATATCTGGTCAATTACTTCCAGGTGTTATCCATGTTGCAGCAAGAAGTATTGCTTCACAAGCACTATCAATTTTTGGAGATCACCAAGATGTAATGGCAGCAAGACAAACAGGATTTGCGATTTTAGCAAGCAATTCTGTTCAAGAAGTAATGGATTTAGCGGGAGTTGCACACTTAGCAGCGATTAAATCAAGCATTCCTTTCTTACACTTCTTTGATGGTTTTAGAACATCTCATGAAGTTAATACTATTGAAGTATTAGACTATGAAGTTTTTGATAGACTATTAGACAAAGAAGCAATTCAAAGATTTAGAGATAACTCAATGAATCCTTTAAGACCTAAGACAAGAGGTACAGCTCAAAACGATGACGTTTATTTTCAAACTAGAACTCTTCAAGCATCACATTATGCGAAAGTTCCTAGTATTGTTGCGGAATATATGAAAGAAATTTCTAAAGAAACAGGAAGAACTTATAAACCATTTGTTTATTATGGGCATCCTGAAGCAACAGATGTAATTGTTGCGATGGGTTCAGCTGTTGAAGCAAGTAAAGAAACAATTGATTATTTAAATAAAAAAGGAGAAAAGGTTGGAATTTTATCAGTTCATTTATATAGACCATTCTCTAAAGAACATTTCTTAAGTGAAATGCCTAAAACCGTTAAACGTATTAGTGTTTTAGATAGAACTATTGAACAAGGTAGCACTGGTGAACCGCTTTATTTAGACGTTAAAGCAATTTACTATGATGAAAAAGTTAAACCTTTAATTATTGGTGGTATTTATGGTTTATCAAGTAAAGATACAACACCTAATATGATTAACGCAGTCTTTAAAAACTTAAAAGGGGAACAAAAAGACCGCTTTACAGTAGGGATTCATGATGACGTTACTCATACATCACTTGATATGAGTGAAGAGATTGATGTTACTGCTGATGATATGACAGAAATTATTTTCTATGGTTTAGGTAGTGATGGTACTGTTGGTGCAAGTAAGAATATTGTTAAGATTATTGGTGATAATACAAGTCTTTATTCTCAAGCATATGCATCATATGACTCTAAAAAAGCTGGTGGGACAACAAGAATGCACGTAAGATTTTCACCACATGTGATTAAATCAACATACCTTGTTAATAACCCTCATTTTATTAGTTGTTCAAATGATAGTTATTTAAGAAAGTTTGATATGCTTAAAGGAATTAGAAAGGGTGGAAGATTCTTACTTAACACTCAAACTCCTTTAGAAGAGTTAGAGGCTTTCTTACCAAATAAAGTCAAACGCCAATTAGCTGAAAAAGAAGTTAAATTCTATATTATTAACGCAGCTGATTTAGCATATAATATCGGTCTTGGAAGAAGGACAAATACAATTATGCAAAGTGCATTCTTTAAACTTAACGAACAATTAATGCCTTTTGATAGAGCAAAACAATTAATGAAAGAATATGCCAAAGCATCTTATGGACGTCGTGGTGAGGCTGTTGTTAAGATGAACTATGATGCAATTGATGTTGGTGGAGATCATATTGTTGAAGTTCCAGTTAAGAAAGAATGGTTAAACTTAAAAGCCGAAGTAGAAGTTAAAGCTGATAGACCTGATTTTGTTACTAAAATTGCGGACGTTGTAAATAGTTTACAAGGCGACACGCTTCCAGTTAGTGCGTTTTTAGAATATGAAGATGGTCATATTCCACAAGGAACAGCAGCGTATGAAAAACGTGGTGTTGCAAACTATGTTCCAGAGTGGTTAAGCGAAAACTGTATTCAATGTAATCAATGTGTATTTGCGTGTCCACACGCAGTTATTAGAGCTTTCTTAGCAGATGAAAAAGAAGTAAGTGGTGCTCCTGAAAATGCCAAAATGGTTCAAGCTAGAGGTAGAGACTTAGCTGAATATAAATATACTATTCAAGTATCTGTCTTAGACTGTACAGAATGTGGAGTGTGTGTTGAGGCATGCCCTGCCCCTAACAAAGCACTACAAATGGTTCCTTCTCATGATGAGTTAGAAAAAGGCTCACAAGCAAGTGCTGATTATTTCTTTAATGAAGTAACTTATAAAAATATTGGAAATAATAATGTTAAAAATGTTAACTTTAATAAACCATTATTTGAATTTAGTGGAGCATGTGCTGGTTGTGGTGAAACGCCTTATATTAAAGCTGTTACCCAATTATTTGGAGAAAGAATGTTAGTGGCAAACGCAACCGGCTGTTCATCAATTTATGGTGGTTCATTTCCAACATCTCCATATACAACACTACCTAATGGAAGTGGTCCAGCTTGGGCGAACTCTTTATTTGAAGATAACGCAGAATTTGGATTTGGAATGAGAATTGGTTATGAAACAGCCAGAGATAGGATTCAAAATATAATGGTAACTCATAAAGAAGAAATGCCTGAAAGCTTAAAAGGTTTAGTTACGGAATGGTTAGAAAACCGTAATGATGGCGATAAGACATTAGAATTAAGACCTAAATTAATTACTGAACTTAAGAAGGTTAAAGCACCATACGCCAAAGAATTGTTAGGCTTAAAAGATTACTTTGTGAAAGTTTCACAGTGGATTTTTGGTGGAGACGGCTGGGCATATGACATTGGTTATGGTGGTATTGATCATGTTATTGCGAATAATGAAGATGTTAATATTTTAGTATTAGACACAGAAGTTTATTCTAATACGGGAGGTCAATCTTCTAAAGCGGCACCTATGGGTTCAATTGCGAAATTTGCCGCAGCTGGTAAGCCAACTAAGAAAAAAGACTTAGCAGCAATCGCAATGAGTTATGGTCATGTGTATGTTGCACAAATATCTCATGGTGCAAGCCCTGCACAAGTTATTAGAGCGTTAAGAGAAGCGGAAAGTTATGATGGGCCATCATTAATAATTGCATACTCACCATGTATTGAACATGGAATTAAGGGTGGTTTAACAAGAAGTTATTCACAAGCTAAATTAGCAACTGAATGTGGATATTGGCCAACATTTAGATACGACCCTAGATTATTAAAAGATGGTAAAAATCCACTTCAACTTGACTCTAAAGAACCAGTTTGGGATAAATACCATGAATACTTATTAAGTGAAGCAAGATACGCTCAGTTATCGAAGATTAATCCTGAAAACGCAGAAACACTTTTACAAGCGAACTTAAAAGATGCGAAAAACAGATGGAATATGTACGTTAGAATGCGTGATATGGATTATTCAAACTACGAATATTAATAAGTTGTTAAGATAAATTGCCTCCACATGTTTAAAATGTGGGGGCTTTTTCTTTAAACGATATTTAATTGAACACGCGCGCGTGTGCATGCTTGACATTTAACTAATAATGAGTAAAATATAGACATTAAAAGAAAGGAAAAGTAATTATGAAAAAAATATTTAGAAAAATAGGCGTTTTATTAATGATGCTTATTATTGGTTTTGGATTAGTTAGTTGTGATAAAAAAACACCTGAACATGAAGAAGAAAAACCGGTTATTAAAGTTGTAGTCACGTTTGATTCATTAGGCGGAAGTGAAGTTCCATCTTTTGAACTAACTAAAGATGGAAAGGTAAGTAAACCTAAAAATCCGACAAAAAAAGGCTTTAATTTTGAATATTGGTATTTAACTGATGAAAATGAAGAGTTTGATTTTAACATATCAATTACTGAAAATATCACGTTACAGGCGTTTTGGACTCCAGTAGAACTAACGGCTTTGGAAAAGATTGAAGAAGACTATCAAGCAATATTAGAAAGTTTTGTTATTGATGAAACACAAATTAATACAGTAACTACTGGACCTATAAACAAAAGTAAAATTACTTGGAGGACCCAAACTCCTTATATTTCTAATTCAGGTGTTGTGTTGCCTTTATTACCTGGTGCGGAACCGTTTATCGGAGTAATTGGTGCGACATTTAGATTAGGTGGCGAAAAAGTCGAGTATGAATTTGAAGTACCTATTGATGTAATTAGCCCAGTTTTATTGCATGAAAAGAGAACTTTTGAATTTGAAAATTTAACTACTGAATATGAAATAAGTGATGGAACGCTTGATTTATGGTTTGAAGAAAATGGTTCAATTCCTTATGTTAATGTAGAAAACTTTTTTAATTTAATCGAAGGATTTATTGATCCTGAAACAGTTATTACATTTACACAAGAAGAAGGTGTTTTAACAATATTTTATCAGTATTATGACGAAGATGAAGATTATACATATGATTTGACTTGTGTAATTGATTCAGTTAATCAAACAATAACTACACCAGACCCAGGTTTTTATTGGGCATATGTTTATTCTACTGAAACAAATTATGGTAGACATATTGAGTATTTAAGAGATTATGTTGGTGAAAGTAGTGTTGATGGAACAGATTTAGTTTACGATTTAACAAAACATAATTTGGAAATAGTTTATCATGGTGGTGAAATTTTATTACCATTTAGCTTAACAAACCAATTATTTGCAGGAAACAGCTATTTTAATGTTTATTACAATGGAGATAAATTATATGGAATTTTCTCTTTACCTGAAAAAGGAACATTAGAATACAACAAAATGAAAACAGCGACAGCGAATGAAACATCATTTCCAGTTGATTTAGTTATTCATAATTTTAATTCACTAGCGTTTTTCTTAGACAATTTTTACGGATTAAAAGAATATTTTGAAATTGAAAGTTTTTATCCAATACTCTCACAAAACGCTTCTAGCTTATTAAGTTTAACACCAATAGTTTATGAAAATGGTTTAGGCAACTTACTTTTAAAGGTAATTGATGAACCACATACAAGTTATGGTTATGCATCTTATTACAGTAAATTAAGTTATACATATCCAACTGATAGTTTGGGAAACTATGGACCAAGATTTAATTCGTGGTATATGAATGGATTTTCTGCGGTAAATGATGTAATAGAAGCGAAGTGGGGAAGAGATCCGGATTTAGCAAAAAATGCTTGGGCAGCAAACTCTAAAACAAGACCTAAATATTGGTTTTTAGATGATACTCACGCAGTAATTATTTTAGATAGTTTCAAAACACAAGATATTGAGGAAAGCTTTACTTATGAACAAGGATTTGTTGATAAGATTATGAAAGTTGAAGAAGTACTAATACCAGCAATCACTGAAGGAAACAAATTCTTTTTCTATAATACAAGTGATCATGAAAATAGAAAAATGGAAGTTATTATAAGAGGTGTTTTACCTACCTATTTAGAAACATATAAACAAGCATTGGTTGACGCAGGTTTTAATTATCATTTTGAAGAAGGTGAAGACGCTGATAAAGAAACAGGTTATTATACAAAAGAAATTTCTGGCAAACCATATATGGTTATTGTAGATTATAATGAAGAACATGAAGTATTTTATTTAGGATTAATGGATAAAGTGCCAGAAAGTTATGAAATGTCTTGGCCATTTTATGCGGAAGCGGAAAAACGTATTTATAGTGATAGCGCGGTTTTCCTAGAGTTTACGTTAGATAAGATATTTGTAGAACAACCCGGAGTAACTCATATTACTTTAGATATTACCTGGAATACTGGTGGTAATGTAGGTGCGTTATATAGAGTGGTTGGGTTTATTACTAGTGAACCTTTTAAAACAACTCGCTTATCCGCACATACAGGCTCTAAATCAACTTCATATATTAAGATAACTGGGCTGAAAACTTATCCACCAATTAAATGGTCACTATTAACATCACCATTAACATATAGTGCTGGAAATAGTTTAGCGACAATTTTTAAAGAAAATGAATTAGGACCAATTATTGGAATGACCACTGGTGGTGGAACAAGCTCAATTACGCCGGTTTTATTACCTAATGGTAGCGCCTTTACAATGAGTGGTAACTCAATGAATGGATATCGTACAGGTTTAGGTACTGATGCTGACCCTTATGAATATCATATAAATGAAGATGGAATTACCCCAGATTATGAAATTACATACAGTCAATTTTATGATGAAGTGACATTATTAGAGATTTTAAATGCTCATTATAAAAAATAATAAAGTAAAACAAACGGTTTCAAATTGTTAAAATTCAATAAAAATAGTTGACTGAAACGCAAATTTGTAGTAAAATCAATGAAACTATATATTAATTTATAGTTCGAAATAAAAAAAAGGAGAGAAAAAAAAATGAAAAGAATCACAACATTATTATTAACGTTCTTTGCCGTAGTACTTCTAGCTGCGTGTGGTAAAAAAACTTATACAGTTACATTTGATACACATGGCGGTAGTGAAGTAGCTGAACAAAAAGTTAAAAGCGGCGACTTATTAGAACGTCCAGAAAATGATCCTACAAAAGCGGCGGATGCTGATGGTACATGGTCATTTGTTGGTTGGTATGCAGATGCAGAAGGTAAAAAAACTTTCCCATTTGATAAACCAATTGAAGCAGATGTTACAGTACACGCTGTATGGGTTAGAGATGTAGTTGTAACGTTTAATACGAAAACAAGCGCAACTATTGAATCGGCGGTTGTAATACCTGGTACTGAAGTTCAAGCACCAACACCCCCTACAAAAGATGGATTCAAATTCTGTGGATGGTTTAAAACTAAAAAAGGTTTAACTTGGCTAGAGCCAGAAGCGGTCAAATTCCCACTTGTTGCTAATGAAAACTTAGCGTTATATGCATATTGGGAGCCAATTAAATCAGACGAAGTAACTTGGTCAGAAAATGAAACATATCGTTCAAGCATTACAAAACAAGCAAGAATGATTTTGAACCCACTTACTTATGAAAACAGTTTAGAAGACTCATTAATTTCTAACATGTCAACTCCTATGTTTTCAACAGAAGTTGACTGGGATAAAGCGATTGCTGATGGCGTTGCAGATTTTCCTGGCGATTTCTCTAAGATTAAAGCTGGTGAATTTTCAGCAGAAGCCCTTGACTATCATTTTATTTTAGTTGCGGCTGCAGAATATCCTAGAAACAAAGAAGGAGACCAAATGCTTGATGAAAACGGCAAGTATGACCGTACTGCTGCTAACCAAAATACATCTACTGAATGGACTTATAAATTTAGAGATGATATTAAGTTCCAAGATGGTAGAGCTGTAAACGCGCGTGTATTTGAGTATACTATTAAGCAATATCTTGACAAAAAACAAAATAACTATCGTGCGAACATTATGTATAAGACAGATCAAAATACAAATGGTCGTCCAATCTTAAACGCTTTTGAATATTTTAGCCAATCAAGATTGAAGTTAGATGAAACAGGTAATCCTGTTAAAGATAGTGAAGGTCATAATGTTTATGAACCAGCTGAAGTTAGTTGGGAAGAAGTAGGAATTAAAGTTATTGACGATTACACATTCAAAGTTATATTTAGCGAGCCAGTAACACAATCAGGTGCAATTAGTTTTGGTAATGTTAACTTAATTCACCCAGAAAAATATGCTGCATCATTAGATGACGCAGGTCAATCTACTTATGGTACACCAACTACTCCTTATGTTTCATATGGACCATATGTCTTAAAAGACTGGGATGAAGACTTAAAACTTGTTTTCAACAAAAACTATGATTACGTATTAAAAGGTACAATAAACTATAAGAGTATTGAATATAATTTAGTTGCATCACCAGATGAAGCGTTAAATTTATTTGAAGAAAACCGTATTGACGTTATTGAATTAAACGCAGTTACTTATAAAAAATATGCGGAAAGAAAAAACATTTTTAGAGACTTTACAGGTTTCCCTATGTTTTTAACTATTAATACTGCCCCTCCAAGAAATGAAAATAGTACATTTAAGCCTGCAAAAATAATGCAAGACGTTAGATTTAGACAAGCATTATTATATGGATTTGACAGAGTAGACTATAATGCTAACTATGACATTCCTAACCTTCCATCATTTATACCAGTTCCATCTAATATTAAGATGTACATTCAAGACCCTATGTTCTATACATCTTCACCACAATACTTAGCTTTATTAGAAAAACTAGGTGTTCCAGCAGAAAGTTATGGTTATTTACCTACTAGAGCGCAAGCATTATTTGATGAAGCTTATGCTGATTGGATTGAAGCAGGTAATACAGGACCAGTTGTTATTAAATTAATTTCTCCAGACAGCGATATCGCTAAAGCAAACGCTAATAGAGTTAAAGCAGTTTATGAAGACTTATTTGGTTCTGACAGAATTACTATTGATGTTCATTCACTAGCGAAAGAACAAAGATCGCTTGTTTCTAAAAACTGGGAATTCGATATGACAATTGGTGGTATTGGATTTGGTGGTTCTCTAGGTGTTTGGTGGCAAATGGGTGCAATCAGTTTCGTTGGTGCTAGATTAGGTGGTGCTAACTTAGGTTTATCACAACCATTTACTACTGATCCAGATACTGGTGAAATGACCACAGCTTCTTATATGGATGATATAGTTGAAGTTGAATTACAAGCAACTTATGATTATTTAATCGAATTAGGAGAAGAACACTTACAAACTAAAGAATTATCAGGACATATTCAAATGTTAGAGTGGTTAAAAGAAGAAGTTGATGAAGAAGGTAATGTAGTTAAAGAAGCAGGAGTATTAAAAGTTAAGGTTTCAGATATTGTTTATTACTATTTCTTAAACAATGACTCAGTATACGACGGTAGTGCAGAAGAACCATTTGCGGGAGCAGCTAATGACGGTTGGAGTATTGCGACAAAATTATTAGAAATATTCTATAATCATGTAACTCATATTCCTACTGGTGGTTCTGCAAGTGCAACACTTTATGCAGAAAAAGTTACTATTGAATGGCCTGAATATTCAACAGCATTCGGTTGGGGTGCTAATAAATATAGATATCTAAACACAGACCCTGATTTCCAATAATTAGTTAAGTAATTTAATATAAAATTAAAACTAGTTAAATGATATGACTGGCAAGCCCAGGCGTAAAAGCTTGGGCTTGTTCTATCATATAATCATTTTATTAAAAAAATAAAGTGGTGACACTTTTATTATTTTTGTTTACTAGAGAATTCTATTTAAATTATTAACATTAATTTTGTTACTATTATACCTACAGGAAATAAGTTGTAACACAACTTAAAAATATGATAAAACCTATGATAGAATTTTCTATTAAACAAAAAATAACTAGCATTATAAAGGATTTAAAAATTTATTAAAATTAAACTGTTAAATTTTAATAGTTAGATTAAAAAATACTTATAGTAAATGAATTAAAGATATTTTTTCATTTGCTTAAAAGAAGTTTTAAAGTATTAGGAGATGATAATTATATGTTAAAATATTTGGCAAAAAGAATGGGATTAATGGTTATTACATTTGTAATAGGAGTGTTTTTATATTTTACTTTCCTTAGGTTAATTCCAGATAACCAAGAACCTCCAATAGGATCTGACAACACATATTATGAAGAACTAGTCAAAAAAGAAGGTTGGGATAAGCCAATTCCGGTGCAATTCGCATATTGGGTTAGAAATATTTTTAAAACAGGCTCTTTTGGGTATTCTAAAGACTACGCAAGAGATGTTTCGGCTGTTTATTTTGGACGTATTCCAGCAACTGTTAAGGTTAATATAGTTCCTTATATATTATCTATTCCTATTGCGATATCAGTTGGAGTGTTGGCTGCCTTGTATAAAAACCGGGCGATTGACCATATTATTTCTGTGGGGATAATCGTCTTTATTTCAGTGCCCACATTTGTAACTTATGTAGTTGCACAGTATATTTTTTATTATAAATTAGGATGGGCGCCAGATTATAAAATTGCCGCCCCCATGGAGATTGCCGAAAAGGGCTTTTGGTATGGAGTTAGCACTTATATCATGCCAATTACGTTAATTACAATAGTTAGCATACCAGGTTCTGCAAGAACAGTTCGTGCTGAATTAACTGAACAACTAACACAAGACTATATTTTATTAGCTCAATCAAAAGGGTTAACCCGCACACAAGCAACCTTCCGTCATGCCCTTAAAAATGCGATTGCTCCATTTTTACCAGGAATGATTATTGGGGTTATTGGGGTAATTAGTGGAAGTGTTATTGTTGAACAAATATTTAGAGTAAATGGAACTGGAGGCCTTTTCCTTGCGGCCTTTAATAGTAGGGACTTTGCGATGGTAATGTTAGGAACAACATTTTCTCAGTTTGTTGGTTTAATTGCCTCAATTTTATCGGATATATCATTAACATTCTTTGATCCAAGAGTTAGAGTTGGAAGTGGGAAGATTGCATCATGAGAAAAATAGATAAAAGTAAATTAGTCTTAAGACATACAGAAAAAGAAAAAATAACAGACCAACCTTTTGAAACAAAAGAAATTGGTTATTACCAAGATTCATGGAATAGATTTAAAAAGAATAAAGCATCTTTAACGGCTTTTGTGATAATTTGTATCGTTATGTTTTTTGTGATTTTTGGACCACATATGAAAGTTTATGATTTACCACAAAGAAAAAAAGCAGAAGCTCAAAAACTTGATAATTTAGCACCAAAAATACCTGGCTTGGAAAAGTTGGGAATTTTTGATGGGACACGTACAGTAACTAGAGGAAAAAGATTTTTAGTTGCGATGGCAAAATCGGAGTTTGGAAAAGATGTAATTATTTCTGGAATGCCAAAAGAATTATTAGATGATGATCCAGATAATGATGGTATTTATGCTAATATGACAGAGCTTACTGTTAAAGTAGATGATTATAAACTGAAAAACTTTGAAAGATCATATATGCCACCAACATATTATCAAACCGCTTCTCAAGGTAGAGATCCATTAGCGGGAATTACACAAGTAATTAACGAAGCAAGATTTCAAGAATATCTTAAGAAAAACTATATTATTGATATTATTGCGATAAATAGTGAAGTAGACTCAAAAACTGGTGAAATAAGATATGAATATCGCGTTAGATATGACCAATTTAAAGTTGCTTTAGACCAAACCCCAGATGATACATATTTTTGGTGGGGAACTAATGGTGAGGGTGAAGACTTATTTTTGGAAATTTGGAAGGGTGCTAGAATATCTTTAATTATGGCGGTTTCTGTTTTAATTATTAACTATACAATTGGCTTAACTATTGGGGCAATAGTTGGTTATTATGGTGGAGTATTAGACTTATTATTTGACCGTTTAGTAGAGATTATTTTATCAATTCCGTTTTTATCATTATTAATGTTGTTGACATTAAGATTTGGAAATAGTATGTGGGTTATCGTGGTAGCATTTACCGCAACCGGATGGATTGGGCCATACGGAACGGGTAGATTACAGTTTTATAGGTTTAAAAATAGAGAATATGTTTTAGCGGCACGAACATTAGGTGCTTCAGATAGACGGATTATGTTTAAACACATTTTTCCCAACACTTTAGGGCTTATTATTACTGGTATGGCGTTAGCGATTCCAAGCTTTGTTTTTACGGAATCGACATATGCATTTTTAAATATTATTAAATATTCAAACGCAACTAGTGTTGGAATGCTTATTCAACAAGGTCAAAATAACATGAAGGAGTTTCCTCATTTAATAATATTCCCTTCATTATATATTGCGACATTAATGATTTCCTTTAACTTGTTTGGTAATGGTTTACGTGACGCATTTAATCCATCATTAAGAGGTGTTGAATAATGAAACAGAAAGAAAAGTTATTAGAAGTTAAAGATTTAAGAATTTCTTTTAAAACTCAATATGGAATATTAAAGGCGATTAGAGGAGTATCTTTTAATTTATATAAAGGTGAAACTTTAGCTATTGTTGGTGAATCAGGTTCAGGTAAAAGTGTTACTTCTAAAGCAATTATGGGTCTTCTTGCGGGAAACTCAATTTTAGAAGATGGTTCTATTATGTATCAAGGAAGAGATATTTTACAAATTCCTGAAAAAATGATGCATGAAATTCGCGGAAATAAAATTTCCATGATTTTCCAAGATCCAATGAGCTCCCTTAATCCAATTATGCGTGTTGGTGATCAAATAGCTGAAGCATTAAAGTTTAAATTAAAAATGCCTAAAGATATGGCTAAAAAAAGAGCCATTGAATTAATGGAATTAGTTGGTATTCCTGATGCGGAAAAACGTTATCGTCAATTTCCATTCCAATTTTCTGGTGGTATGAGACAAAGAATAGTAATTTCGATTGCGCTTGCGAATAATGCGGAGATTTTAATTTGTGATGAGCCAACAACTGCATTAGATGTGACAATTCAAGGTCAAATATTAGAATTAATTAAAGAGTTAAAGAAAGAACGCAACTTGTCGGTAATTTTTATTACGCATGATTTAGGAGTTGTGGCAAATATGGCTGATAGAATCGCTGTTATGTATGCGGGTAAAATTGTTGAAATTGGAACAGCGGAAGAAGTATTTTATAATCCGCAACATCCATATACATGGGCGCTTTTAGCTTCAATGCCTAATTTAGCAACCTCAGAAAAGCTAGATGCGATTGATGGAACACCACCTAATATGATTTTTCCACCAAAAGGTGACGCTTTCGCAGTGAGAAATAAATATGCATTAGAAATAGATTTTGAAGAAGAACCACCTTACTTTAAAGTTAGCGATACTCATTATGCAGCAACTTGGTTATTACACCCAGATGCACCAAAAGTAACGCCACCTGATGCTGTTCTTCGCTTGAAGAAAGAGAGAGGAAGGGTGTTTAAATAATGGCTAATGTCGGAAAAAAACACAAAAACATTGATTATAACACAAAAATATTAGAAGTTAAAAATTTGAAAAAATATTTTTATTTAGGAGTAGGTAGAAACAAATTAACTATTCCCGCTGTTGATAATCTCACTTTTGATATTTACAAAAGGGAAGTTTTTGGTTTGGTTGGTGAATCTGGTTGTGGAAAAACTACAACAGGAAGAACAATTATTAAACTTTACAATCCAACTGCGGGAACGGTAACGTTAAATAATATTAAAATTGGTGCCGGTGTTAGTGAACACGTTGAAGAAATTAAAAGGGTTAAACGAAAATTAAAATATGATATTATTCAGTTTGATGAAAAAAAGCGTCAAATTTATAATATTAACCAAGTAAAAAAACGTGAAATCGCTGAATTAGAACACGAATTAGCAAAACAAAATTTTGAATATAAAAATAAAAAAGCAGCAATTGAACAACCAATTATCGATTATCGAAAAACTAAATTTAAATTAGGCGAGAAACATAAACTTGATCTTGAAAATGTTAAGTATACTTATAATATTGCTAAAGGTAAAATTAAGAAATTAAGAATTAATCAAGTTGAAACGCTTTATAAAAATGAATTGGCGATTGAAAAAAATAAATATAAAAATAAATTAATTGGTTTAAAAGAATCAGCGGCATTAGTTAAAGAAGATAAAGAACAACGTATTAGTGATTTAAAGATTGAATATGCTGAGGGATTAAAAGCACTTCACGATTATTTTCTTCCTTTAATTGAAGATGGGAAAAAGGCGATTATTTCTCGTGAAGAGGCGAAAGAAAAGTTTAGAGATATTAGAGAAAAAAGAAGAAATTCCATTAATAAAGTTAATTTACAATATAAAAAAGATTTAAAAAACTTAGAAGAACCAAATCATGAAAAAATAAATGCCTCATTATTAGAATTAAAAGAAAACTTTGAAACTTCAAAAACAGAAATTAAATTAAAAATAGAACAAGCTAAAGAAAAAGCGGCCAATTTAATTAGTGAAATTCCTGAAGATATTTGTACAGAAGAACAACAACAAGAAAGAAAAACTAAAGTTGAAGAGTTAAAACTTAAGGCTAAAGAAGAAATTAAAGAATTAAAAGCAAAAATTGTTGCGGCAAGAAGAATTAATAAATCTAAAGAAGCTTTATTAATGTCTCAAAAGATGCAAATGATTTTCCAAGACCCAATTTCATCTTTAAACCCAAGAATGACTGTAAGAGAAATTGTTGGTGAAGGGTTAATTATTGGCAAAAAACATACTAATGAAGAAATCACTAAAAGAGTAGAAGAAGTTTTAGAATTAGTTGGACTTTCTAAAGACCACGCAATGCGCTATCCTCATGAGTTTAGTGGTGGGCAACGCCAAAGAATTGGTGTTGCAAGAGCGTTAATTATGGAACCTAACTTTATTATTGCGGATGAACCAATTTCCGCACTTGACGTTTCTATTCAAGCACAAGTAATTAACTTACTTCAAGATTTAAAAAAGAAATTAGACTTAACAATTTTATTTATTGCGCATGATTTATCAGTTGTTAGATTTTTTTGTGATAGAATTGCGGTTATGTATAATGGTAAAATTATGGAGTTAGCAGAGTCTGAAGAATTATTTAGACATCCACTTCATCCATATACTAAATCATTATTATCAGCAATTCCGGTTCCAGACCCGGATTATGAAAAAGACCGCAAACGACTTCATTATAATCCAAGAATGCACGATTATCGTTTTGATAAACCGTCGTTAAGAGAAATTGTTGAAGGTCATTTTGTTTATGTAAATGATAAAGAATTTGAAGAGATGAAAAAAGAATACAAAGAGCAAGAAAAAGAAAGGAGCTAGATTATGAAAAAACTTTTATTAATAATGCTAACCTTAAGTTTAACTTTGCTTACTTTTGGTTGTAAAGATAAAAAAACACATGATGATTCAGTTACGGTAATCTTTTATACATACCGTAATGATGCTCAAGTTCCTTCACTTTATAATGTTGAACCTAATAGTAAAATTGAAAAACCCAATATCATTCCAATAAGACCTGGTTATGAGTTTGATGGGTGGTATAAAGATTTTCAAAAAACTCAACCATGGGATTTTGATGTTGATACTGTTGGGGAAAGTTCAATAGTTTTATATGCGAATTGGGGTACAGGTTATTACCTTATTACTTATGATGTTAATGGTGGAACGCTACCAGCGGATTTTAAACATTTAGAAGAGTATCCAGAAGACCAAAGAGATCCTGAAACAAATCCTGAATTATTAAAATATTTATTTTTTAAAGTTGGAGATAGTAAAGTATTATTTCTTCCAACAAGAACGGGATATAAATTTAAATCATGGTACTTATATGATGAGTATCAGTGGGAAGGGGCTCCTGAGGGAACGCATTTATCATTTAAACCAGGAGATAGAGGACATACAACTATTCCAACAGATCTTCCTCAAGATATTACATTATATGCACATTGGGAAGCAGTAAAAATTTCAATTTCCTTTAGAGCGAACTATCCAGATCCAAATGTTACAGTTCGTAGCCCTGGGGCGAGAACACGCACATATGGTTTAGAGTTAGTTTATGATGCCAATTATGATGGTTCAGAAGGTTATAATACACTTCCTGATTTTAGCGATATTCCCAACTTAGCCTATGAGTTTATTGGTTGGAATACGAGAGCTGATGGAACTGGAACATGGTATCGTGAGGGCGATATCCTAGAAAGAACTGCCCCAATTACTTTATTTGCTCAATGGGTGCCTAAAGGATAATGGAATTATATAAAACATTTAAGAAAAAGAAAAACAAAACAATATTTGTTCTTTCTTTTTCTTTCTTAATAATAATAATATTATCTTTATATTTGTTTTTTCAAAATCATTTTAGTAAA